>Ga0123356_10007063_pt1 | contig 11255 bp, 9 predicted proteins | sample TergutEmb28metaG_2_FD_92546 | JGI IMG/M metagenome (GOLD analysis project Ga0123356, IMG submission 92546) | Embiratermes neotenicus P3 segment gut microbial communities from Petit-Saut dam, French Guiana - Emb289 P3 | ecosystem: Host-associated > Arthropoda: Insects > Digestive system > Gut ... | reverse complement strand
TAACAGAAGTTCAAATACCAAACGAAGGCGAAATAACAGTCCACCACTCCGCAGTATCCGGAAGATTCTCAAGCGATGTCCCCGTAAAAATGCAAAACAATGCAGCATACAGATTTTCAGCAGTAAGCGGCAACACAAACATCCGCATTTTAGAACAATAAAAAAGCGACTGTAGCAATGATATGCTACAGTCACTTTTTTTCCAATTATTCTCCTGCCTTCGTCTGCACTGCACCAACAATAAATGCCGCCGGTATCGCGAGACCGCCGATCATTCCGATGTAGTCCAGCGTGTCGTGCACACCGCCGCCTACGAAATCAAGGACTTGTGACGCGCCATATACCAGCATCACCAAAACACCCAGCCAAATGCAAGTACCCATCTTTTCAGGCTTATCAGCATTTTTTATACCGATAATACCTACAATAACAGACAGGATCGCAGCTACGATTGCAACTATCACCCCGACACGAACAAGACCGGAGGATGCTCCAAGATCTGACATCTGCACAAGTCCTGCAAACGGACCATCACCGTTAAAGAGCCCATATACAATATTGTATATCGGGAAGATCGCCATGAGAATTGCCACGTTTTTAAAGAATACACTACCTTTAGCCATTTTTTATAATCCTTTCAATATTAATATTAACTGATTTTAAAGTTTTTTGGCGTCACGGTCTTTAACAAGTACACACCTACAGCGAGGTATATGATTGTAACCACCGCAATAGCACCGGAGTATATAAACAAATCAATACTGATCTGATAACTGAAGTAAGCGATCATAACAACCAGTATGTTTATTAATGTATATAATACGTTATTGCTTTTTCCGTCTGAGTCGTATGGCTGCAAGATATAATAAAGAAATAAATCATTAAAAGAGAAGAAAACACTCAGACAGAGTATCATCCCAAAAAACACGATCGCATATATATAATCCATGCCTCGAAACAGAGCAGCCAAAACAATCAGCAATAGAACAGACATAACAGTTGTAACGATCAGATTATACTTTAAAGTAGTAAAGAATCTGGTTTTAAACGATGAAAGGATATTCTCAGGTGTTCTGTAACAAGGGTAATAAAGCATTTCAACATCGCAGTTTGTAAAAACTGAAGCAGTCACCACCCGACCCATCGACACCAAATAAACTATAGCGAAAAAAGCCGGTGAAAAGCCGAAGAAGTGTATAAATGTGTCTCTGCCGGCATCAAAACTATCAAAGACAGGGTTTACAAGAAAAAGAACAGTAAGTGCAACAATAGGTACTGAAATCAAGATGATTCTCAGTAAGAGTTTCTTAGTGAAAAAGCGTCTTTGGCGATCAAAGAAAATCGCATTCATATACTCAAACCCTGTTTTACTGCTATACTTTTCATCGCTCAAGCCCTCTGTTTGTATGCTCTTGCTCCATTTCTGCGCATCCTTGAAATTGAGTCCGCTAAACCCGGTATTATAAGAGGTGGCTCTTGAACTTACAGCCAAATCGTTGCGATGTATCTTATCCCTGAGCAGTTCGCCGTAGAGACGGTATTTTTTTAAATAAATCAGGGCGAGCACACCCGGAATAACAGCTAACACGATCGTTATTGGGCTTGACATAACAGCAGCCAGATCAGGCATCACTATAAAGAATGGAACAACGAACGCGGGTATAAACAGGGCATAACCTAATGTATTAAGAAAGCCGTATCCAAAGTGTCTGCCAGTGTGCTTAAATAGCCAAAGATTAACGACTTCACCAACTAAACGGAAGCTTGTCAGCATGACAAGAGCAGGAACAACACCCCACATCGGAATTTCAGCAATGTAAAATGCGACCAGAGCCAGTGGCAGGTATAGAATAAGCTCTGCAGAACGATCGATGAGGATCTGAGATCTTGCATATGTGGCAGGATCAGCATTAAAATAGCTTACCATTGTTTCATCATTAACATGATTTCGTGAACCTGCGGTTATACTTCTTACTCCAAAAAGTCCTGCAACAAAACTTATGAAAAACCAAACGATCAAAGCGCCGCTCATTGCTCTTGCCACAGTCATTCCCTGTAAGAAGTTATCGGAATCAAGGAAAGCCGAAAGCCCGCCAAGCGACATGATTTGTCCGATGATCGCTCCGGAAAGAAGCAAAAAAGCCACATAACAGAGAACATGAAAAATCTTTATACCGACTACGATTATTACACCAAGCACTGCGAATACGTTTTTTACTTCATTGCTCCCATGTTCTTTGATGATCCCGAGGCGTCTGAGAAAATCAATAAAACGATGTGAAGCGATGGTAAATCTGACCTGCAAGGAATCAATAGCCATTTTTGCGATGAAACTAAACATTCAGCTACTCCTCCTTTAATGCTTCAAGTACACTTTTTTCAAAGTCCTTATCATGCATTTTTGCAGAGTCAAGCTCTGACAGACTGCCGTTATGTAAAATCACGATTTCATCACAAAGGTCTTGTGCTATCTGAAGAATATGGGTCGACAGGATTATTATATGGTCTTGTTTAGTTGATTTGATAAGCTCCTTGATTTGCATAGCCGCAACCACATCAAAAGACGCAAGCGGTTCGTCAAGTAAAATGACAGGCGGTCTTAATATCAAAAAGGCAAGTAGCTGCAGCTTGTTTTTCATACCAAACGAATACTCTTTAATAAGCTTATGCCGGTCATCGTCATCAAAGTCGATAAGTTTAAAAGACTCGTCAAGATCAACTTCACCATGCATTTTATTCTTGTTTATGGATATAAAGAATTTAATGTATTCCTGACCTGTCATGAATTCGGGCAGATGCGGCTCAGCATAGACAAACCCGATATCACCGTCGGCAGCAGGGCGCGGTGCTCCCTCATCGGATTCCATGACAACACTGCCGCTTTCATAAGTGAGATTACCTATCAAGCAATTGAACAAGGTGGTTTTTCCTGCACCATTTCTACCTAAAAGCCCATATATTTTTCCCTTCTCAAAGCTATATGATGCTTTATTAAGCACAGTTTTACCGCCGAAACTTTTACTTAGCTCAGATACACTCAGTTTCAAGATGCATGCCTCCAATACAGGGTTTTCCACTTAGTTAAGCTAAAGCGTCAGAAATCTGAAAACCTCTGACGCTAAAGCCTTGATGCAAATATTCTATTATTCTTTCGCTTTGAGTTGGAATGCTCCAAGCAGGTAAAGGGTCGGTATCACGAGTCCAAACATTACTAAAAATACGTTGTAGAAGTTATGGACACCACCGCCGATATAATCGAGGATAAGTGAAACTAAAACAAGTAGTGCATTAAGAATGCCAAGTGAAATGCAGAGATTTGCTTTTTCAGGATTTTTTGCGTTTTTAACACCTGCAAGGCCGGCAATAAACTGGACAAGCGAACCAACAAGAGCCAGGACTACACCGGTTTCAACGACACCGACAACCTGGTTGACTCCGGGACCGGTATTATGAATTGCTGCAACTCCAAGAATAACACCGAAAAGTAAGACAAATATACCAAATAAAAGACCGAAACTACCGCCGATGATCATGAGGATGCCTGTTACTTTGAGAAATTTGTTGCTCTTTTCCATTTTAAATAATCCTTTCATTATTTAGTATACAAGATAATAGGATCAGGGTTTATGGGGGGCTTTGGATGAGGCGGATTTCGAGAGCATGCATTTCATCTGCCAGTAATCCTTTGTGGAACACACGGGCTATGCAGTTTACCACGATACCTTCATCCATTCTTGTATTGTCGTCAATGATGATCGAATAGGTCTTACCGTCTTCATACAAAAGCTGCAACCCATTCATGGTGGCATCAACAACGGTTCCTGTCAAATACCAAATCGTATCTTCCGGGGACGGGGGAGGTGTATCAGAGATAAAGTGGACCTCGAGTGCGAGCATTCCGTCTCTCATGCTGCCTTTATGAAATACGCGGGCAACACAACCGACTACGATGCCGGGGTCTGATTTTGTATTGTCATCTTTATTGATCGAATAGGTTTTTCCGTCTTCATATTTGAGTGATAAATGATTCATGGAAACATCCACGACTGTGCCTGTCATATACCATATGGTTTCTTGAGTCGCAGGGGGATCTTTGGGTTGTGGAGCACCTGTTTCTCCTGTCGAACCCTTACCGGAAGAACCGGCATGGTCAACTTCGGTGACTGTTGTGATCGTTACGGCAATGACTCCTGAAGCATACTCACCGTTATACGATACGGACATTGTATTACCGAGAAGTTCCGACCCGTTGATAGTGGTGTTGTCATCGATTCCAAACGTATACGTAGTGCCGTCGGGTGCCTGTATGCTGATAACATGCATTGATGCTTCGATCAGAACGCCTGTCTTAGTAGACAACGACCCTCCGGATCCGGAACTGCCGGAACCTGAACCATCTCCGCAAGCCGTAAGTGCAAATATCAGCACTAGTGCAAAAGCGATAATAATAATTCTCTTCAGCATTTTCATCTCCATTATCTATACATTATTTGTGCATTATTGCACAATATATAGTGTATACCATGGAGTGCGTCAGAAGAGTGTCACAACTTTTGCTCCAAATATGCATTGGTAAACTCAGCCCACGAATACTGCGCCATAAACTCACCCATATACTTATTGACTGCACTAGCATCAGCAGCTAAAAAGGCATACAAATCACACTCAATATTATCAGGCACGATCGCTAACGCTCCTCGATGTTTTATAAGTAAGTCTTCTGCTCCCAATGACTTGAATGTGTTTGTTAAATCAAAGACCAAATGTCTGAACTGACTCTGCAAGGCTTTAGAATCGGGCTTATTTTCCCATATGACCGAGATAACTTCACTGTTACTGCATCGTGCACCATTGCGCATTATCAGGTAAGCAAGCAGTTCTTTTGTTTTTGTGCGAGCGAACTCGAGAGGTTTATTATTGGCATATACTTCAAAGTTTCCAAAGGTTTGCACACGAATCTTTTTTTGTTGAGGGTCCTCGATCGGATGATGCAAATAATCCATGGCTTCAACAATAGCTCCGGCTGAAACAGGCTTCATCAAATACCCGCAGGCATGCATGGCATATGCATCTGCGGCATATTGTGAATATCCTGTAGTAAAGACGATATTTATTTTGCCATTAATATCTTTTAGCCTCTTTGCAAGCTGCAACCCGTTCATTCCGCCCATCTCAATATCAAGAAATGCTAAATCTACATGGTTTGTTTTTGCATATTCCAGTGCCTGACTTGGTCTCATAAAAACGGAAGTTGCGGCGTCAGGAAACACACCCTCTACAGTCCGCTTTAGATACTCCAAAGCCATTTTTTCATCATCAACAACAAGAATATTCATTATCTATTACCTTTCGGAATAATAATAACAGCGATTTTGCCAACACCGGAATAAGAAAGCATTATAGTGATATTATAAATGATAATAAGCCATTCTTCAAAATGTTTTTTTCAAGAGAAGATATTTTTTCAAGAGAAGATATTTTTGCAGATATTTCAAATCTCCTTCATCTCGCCGCGTTTTGTAAGACCTAAGATCCGGTCACGGAATTTAGCTGAAATCGGGTCTTCGAGGAGGCGCTCCACGATCGAAGGCTCGTCTCCGAAGTGCATTGGTACAACGTGACGGACATCAATGGTCTTCATGAGATATTCTATTGCCCAGGCATATTGCTCTTCCAGTCTCGGGTCGACAGGAATAAATGCAAGGTCGATCGGCTTGCCAATAAGTAAGTCGATCTGCGATTTGTAGGTCTCTTCCATACCTTCGTTATAATCGTCAGGCTCGCCCTCCCAGTGCCACCAGTTGAGGTCGCCTGCGTGGAATATTCGCATGTCATCAACATCGACAACAAAAGCAACTCCCTCATCGTTTGACTTTAGAGCTTGAACACTAAAATCCGATTGTGTCAATGTGCCGCCCGGTCCGATCATTAAAGCATCGCCGGGATCACGAATGTCATCTGACAATACATAACGTATTTTTGGGATATCCTTTTTCCATTTCAGAATATCACGGTTAAAGTGGTCACCGTGACGGTGTGAAGAAAACACAACAACATCAAAATCACAGAGCGCGACAGGGTCAATAACCCCGCTGTCAAGCCCTTCACCTTTAGGTTTATCCCTCCAATAGTCAAAGACAAAGAAATGATTTACTGTCTGCACAGCAAATCCGCTGTGATAAAGATACCATATTTTTGCACTCATAAATAACGCCTCCTCATTCTCAATATAACTATATCGATACTACTATAAATTTGCAAGATATTTCACGAGCTCTTAATTTCAAATCATCATGATTGACACAGAAAATCGTCAATGTTAAAATCAGATACTACATTTGAGGAGTGATAATCATTTTTTGCGGTAATTGTGGAAATCAGCATGAGGGAGAGGTCAGGTTTTGTGCTAAGTGCGGAACTCCTGTGACTGTTCTTGAGTCGGAAGAAACACCGGAGCAACAATTCGAAACCATACAACCCGGCAACACTGCACCGGTGCAGCAAAACGCATCGCCTGTGCAATACTCACCCGATCCATATGCAGCAGCTTTGCAGCAAGCGGCTGCACCTACAGGGCTTGCTGACACACGTGCACAGCTTGAGAAAAAGTACAATATATCAAGAAACAATTTGCTGGCTGTTATCGCGTTAACTGTCCTCAACATCATTCTTGCACTGTTGGATACAGACCTGTTTTTCCTGTTCTCTGCAAGTATCCCAATGTACTTGTTGTATTGGGATTCATGGTATTCAACGATAACCGGGATATTGACATTTTCTCCAATCGGAGTAACTGCGGCATTTGTCACGGTATCGATCTATGGTGTCTTTTGGTGGCTGACACAAAAATACAAAGGATGGATAATCGCCGCACTCGTATACTTCTCGATAGATGTCTTTGTGTCAGTGTGGATACTAATCTTTTTGATTGAAGGATTTGAAATAGCTTTACTGATCGAAATCGCATTCATGGCATGGATCATGTATTATCTCATAGCCGGCACGATAGCATGGTCAAAACTTAGAGACTTACAAACACAAGAGCAGGCGGTTTAAAAACCGCCTGCTTTGTTCTTGTATTGTGTGAGTAAGCCTGTAAGCCGGATTCTGTCCAAGTGTACTGATGCGTAGCGAAGAACACTTTGGGCAGCCATCTATCTAGGCCCGTCGTTGCCAACGGGCTCAAGCCACCTCCTGAGAGCGGTCGGGCAAACCTTGTGCAGTTAAGCACGGCTCTCACCACGGTGTTGCTCCGGATAGAGTTTACAGCGGCAAAACGTCTCCGTCTGCCGGGTGAGCTCTTACCTCACCTTTCCACCCTTACCAAAGTAATCTTTGCCAGTCAAAAAAATTCTGCCTGATAAACAAGAATCCTTGGCGGTATATATAGTGATAGGTAAGTCTTTGATATTATCTCCAACTTTTCCCCCACTCCAAACCGTGCACGAAACTTTCATCTCACACGGCTTTCCATCTAAATTCAATCGTTGTTACGTAATCATAATGTTTCCAGCAGTTTCCCTAAGTATGTTTAGCTTGCGTATTGTATCTTTATTTGGTACAATCAACTTTAAGTATTTTTCAATCGTTTCAGGTCTTGTTGCATGGATAAGCTCATGTACATTATGAGTTACCCAAACAAGATTGTTGTATTCATCCGTTCCATCACGTTCTTTAGGTAATTTATGATGGCACTCCATATCTCCGATTTCTAGGATTTCTCTGGTTACAAAGCAGCGTCCAAGCTGTGCTGAGTACAGAGAAATTCTGTTATCTGTTAACTCAAGTGACCCATTTATAGGTGGATTTTCCATTAAGTAATGAAGTATTCTCATGTTAACTGCTCGGAGATGTTCATGTATCAGGTTCCTACCTTCAACTGTGTAATCACATATTTGTTGAGTGAATCCTGTTGGGTATACATGACGGACTGCGGGGACTGGAAATAAGCAAACTCCTGCAACGAATTGCTTTTTGTAGTTGTACCCCTTGTAAGTTGCTTTATACAACTTACATGGATTTCCTTTCTCTGACATAACACCTTTGATTTTGCTATATCTAAACTTACTAATCTTGTAGTCGATTTTCCCAAAGTCCAAATTTACATGAGTTGCCATTTTATAGTAATTCTGTAAACCTAATACTTTGGAGTTGTACCTATAAACATTATGTTCAGTAGGTGAGTGTTTTATTACCTCAAGACCTTTCTTTAGGGTTTCAATCGCATTACTTTTCGATTTCTCTGTTAGGTGTGAGAATACTACCCACTTTTTATTCTTTTGCTTTTTATTAAACCTAAATCCTAGAAATTCAGATGAGCCAAACCTTACATCAACGATTTGAGATTTCTCCTCATTAACTTCAAGTCCAAGCCTATCCTTTAACCAAAGTTTTATAGCTATGAATGCCTTTTCAGCGTCTTCTTTTTCTCTGCACAGTATCTTAAAATCATCTGCATATCTTACGATGTACATTTCTTTCAAGGTTGTGTCACGTCTTAACTTTGTGTATGTATATCCTTTGTTAAGAACACCCTTGACATTATATTTTGGTGTCAGTTCTGGTGTTTGGAATGACATCCATTGAGAGTCAATCCACCAATCCAGTTCATTTAACACCACGTTTGCCAGTAGGGGAGATAGAATTCCACCTTGTGGTGTGCCCTTGTCTGGTTTTCCTATACCCTCGATTTCAGCTTTCAACATTTTTGACAAGATGGTAAGTAATCTCTTATCTCGAATGCCAAGTGTCCATAATTGTTTTAGTAACTTCTCATGATTCACATTGTCGAAAAATCCTTTTATATCAATATCTACTACAAAATCCGCTTTACTACGATTCATACGAAAGATGAAAGTAGAAACTGCATGGGATGTACTTCGATTCGGTCTGAAACCAAAAGACATTGGATGAAACTTAGCTTCCAGAACAGGGTCAAGGACTTGTTTGATACATTGCTGTATCAGCCTATCTTCCATTGTAGGTATGCCAAGTGGTCGTAATCTACCATCGGCTTTAGGTATTTCTACCCTTTTCACCTTATGTGGAAAGAAGTTTTGTAACCTCTTTCGTACATACTCAATGTACTGCTCCGGTTCTTTTGTTTCCCAGTCTATTATTGTCCTGCGGTTCACTCCGGCTGTCTTGCTACCTTTGTTACGTTTAATTGTTCGGTATGCAAGCAAGATATTCTGTTCACGAGTGATAATGTCGAGCAAGTTTCCGAAAGTTTTTCCTTGTTTACTTTTCTCATACAAGTCATCAAAGATGTCTTGCATATTGTAATACTCAGCAAATCTCAGGTTTGCTTTCTTCTTTATTTTGTGTTTGCTCTTAGGTTTTGCTGTCAGCAGTCAGTCCCTCCTTTCGGAGTTTCTTCTTTTAGTCATACCAGAACCTGCTGACCCTTTTATGTACGTTACTTTGTCTGAATTCAGACTAGAGCCTATCCCTCCACGGTTTATTATCCCCGCTTCATTGGTACTGTGGCTCCTCTTTCCCTTGCATTAAGAATGGTTATACATAGCAAACTGTTTTCCCATTCAAGGTTTCATAGAGTATTAGACCTCTCCACCTCGCAAGCTTACCTCGTTCCAATGACTCTCCTTACCCACGTTTTAGGTCAACCTTATAGCCCTTTTCGTATCACAACTCCCATGAAGCTGTCAGGATTACGGTAACAGAACATCCCGCATTTCCCACGAGTCACCTTTCACTGTCATTTCTAACAGTAGTGCATTTAGAGCCTTTATTTCAGGTTTTCGTCAATCTGTGTTACCAGATATACTAACCATGACGTGTTTCAATGTTTCTTAGGTCATTCCTGTGACCCCTTGCTTTATCCATTTGGACTCTGATTCCGAGTACCATGAGTCATTCTCATGTGAATCAACGTGGCTTTTCATACGGATTAATTTTACTCACCCACAAAGCAATATTTTCGTTTCAACATTTCTGTTGAATATGTATTAGGAGCCGTATAACCAGAATTTCGTCTATCCAAAGATTTCCTAACCATAAAACATCATCGCCTCCGACCTATGCTCTCACGACCACCTCTGGTTCGGTTTTCCTGTGTATGGATAACTATACACTTAGGGAGAGTTCCAGCCGACTTCACCTGGCTTCATACAAGAAGTATTCTAATCTTCTTCTTGCATGCAGGAGGATTAAGGGTAGCGTTTCGGGTCGTTACTCCCTCATTCCACTACAAAAGTCATTAGTTCTTCAAAGTTTTAAGTCTTACCTCCTTTCAACTTTGCGCCCGATTTCCTTTCTTACGAAAGTTATACGGGAACGAGTCGCGCCTCTGTTGCACTTGTCCTGAAGTCGCCTTCGGCGGGCGTTACCCGTTATCCTTGCCCTATGGAGCCCGGACTTTCCTCGGAAGAGACCTTTCGGCACATCTTACGCGACTGCCCAGCTTACTCACATGATGATTATAGCATAAAATACCATCATATCAAAGGCTCGCAAATCTCGCGAACTTCCTGCTCATCTTCTGTCGATATCTCAAGCCCTGCACGCTTGCGGTCAAGATATGTTATCAGCTTAGCATGCTTATCCTTAGTAAGCTTCCAGCATAAAGCACTTATCGTTGCCGGGATCAGCAAAACTATAGAAACGATGCCTAAAACTGCATTTATGGTAAACAGTACAATTGGGGTTTGCGGCTGTGTAATCAGTAACGCAACTCCATCTTCGACAACCTCAACCGGTGTTATGAAACCGGCAAGACCAAGCAGGAAAAGAGCAAACCAGTTTGCAACAGCCGAACAACATTTGCGGATAAACTGCTGTATCCCATAGAAACTACCTTCGGCACGATAGCCCAGATGATATTCACCAACTTCAGTCATATCTCCGAAAATCGAATTGTAGCCAACAAGTGAAAACGCGACAAAACAACCAAGCGTACCTGCAAGCAGATAAATTTGGAAACCTGCCCCGTCAGGTGTAAGAAGAAAACTCAACCCGGCACATATCATCCATCCTATATTACCCAGGATGATGGAACCGATTTTACTCGTTTTCTTTGCAAACCATGAAGCCAGCGGAATACTTGATACCTGACAAATAAGCAAAGTACCCAGTACAAAGCTGATTTCTCCCGGACGTTCCAGACTATACGTCATATAATAAGCAAATATCATCGCCAAAACGTCCATTGCAAGGATGACTCCAAGATAAATTATCATATAATGGCGGAAAACACGAAGGCGTAGTGGACTGAACATTTCACGGAAAGATGCTTT
>Ga0123356_10007062_pt1 | contig 11256 bp, 12 predicted proteins | sample TergutEmb28metaG_2_FD_92546 | JGI IMG/M metagenome (GOLD analysis project Ga0123356, IMG submission 92546) | Embiratermes neotenicus P3 segment gut microbial communities from Petit-Saut dam, French Guiana - Emb289 P3 | ecosystem: Host-associated > Arthropoda: Insects > Digestive system > Gut ... | reverse complement strand
ATAAGTAGTACGACTAAGCTAAAAAATATCCGTCTTCTTGTCGGCATTTTGTGTCCCTTCTCTCTTTTATTGTCACCACAAAAAGTCCATATTTAGTACAATATATCACTTTATTACAATTTCTACAATACATAAATATCCCGATTTGATAATATAATCGGTGGGTGACGCCGATACAATTATTGCTGCGTTCTGGGTTGAGGTGTGTCATGAGTGTTTATAATATAAAAGCCGGTGCGGATGGATTTGCTAAATCCACCGCACCGGCTTTATTACCGGCGCCCGTTACGATAAGCCTGCCGGAGGACGCCCAGGCTGTATTCACCGTATAGTCGAACGGGGCGTCGCCTGCAGAAACGAACTCAAAGTTGTTACATTGTAGTAACAAGTACCGTTGCTGTTGACGGTAACTGTAAGACCTATATTCTGATCCTGGAAGGAGGCTAAGCCTGATCATTGAAAGAAAATGATGTATCCAAACCGGCCCCGCCCTGCATTTCAGGGGCGGACACACGAGTCCGCCCCTACGGGGTTTGTGCAATCTACCAGTACACATTGAATATTCAACAGCCCCTGCGACGGGATTAGTCACTTGACATTGCAATTATCATTCTGGCTTCTTTTTTCTGCCGATAGAGAGCATCAGGTGTAGGACTATTCCGACAATAGATGCAGTAGCAATAGCCGGGAGCTCAGCGCCGAAGAAGGGGATCATGCCATTTTCGAAACCGTAATGCCCGCCAAGCCCAATAATATTTATTACTGCGATTACAGATAGGTTTCTCGCATCAAACATATCGACATTTTTATTAATCATTATTGCGATGCCCTGCGCCGCAATGACGCCGAACAGGAATATGCATGCGCCGTTAATAACCGCGCCGGGAACCGTATTGATCAGATTGGATAGCGGGCTGATGAAAGAAAGCAAAATTGCCATAATTGCCGCTGTCCCAAGCATACGGACTGAGAAGTTCTTGGTGATTGCCATCGTGGAAATGTTCTCGCCGTAATTGGTGCCGCCCGGGCCGCCGAACACCGAGGCAACAATATCCCCGATACCGTCGCCGATCAGGTTAAGGCCCAGTTTATCAGCGATTTTATACTCGCCCTTGCCTTTCTTTTTGGCAAGATCGTTGACATAGATATCCAACTGGAAAAGGTGCGCTGTGGATTCCGGTATGGTCGCTATGGCAATAGGCATAATAGCGAGCACTGCCGCGACATTTGGAGTCGGCAGCGTTAAGTGAGGAATATCAATTATTTTACCTGCAAAAACATTGGAAACATCTACAAGCCCAAGCGGTATACTGACAATATACCCTACTATGATTCCGAATAATATCGGTATTTGACCGAGTACCCCTTTTAAATAGATTGAGAAGCAAACTGTTGAAATCAGTGTGACCAGCGCGGCGATCCACATCTTGTTCGAGTCCGGAGACAAAACTCCGCTGTAACCGATAGATTGCGTCATCGCTGTTCCTGCGAGTGATATTCCTATGACCAGCGCAATTGAACCGGTAACGGTAGGCGGCAGGACTTTTTCGATTTTTTCCATACCGAAACGACTGACAATGAGTCCTGCGATGATGGATACAAACCCTGAGCAGATTATCCCGAATTGTGCCTGGCTAATCAGCGCGTCCGGAGCGATTGCCCCAAACTCCCTGGCGCCTGTGATTGATACGACTGCGGCGATATATGAAAAGCTGGAGCCAAAATAGAGCGGGATTTTACCCTTTGTTATTAAAAGGAAACAGAGCGTCGCCAGGCCGCTGGCGAAAATGGTGGTAGATACGTGAAAGCCTGTGAGCAAGGCTACCGTAACCGTTGCGGGAAACATTACCAGGACCTGTTGAAAAGCGAAGACTATTAGTTTTCCAATCGACGGCGTTTCATCCGGCAGGTATCCGATTATCCCTGATTCTTTCTGCGGTTTAGACATGTGCATCCCCCATTTCAGTTTTGACCATATAATATACCAGGGACTATTTGTTGTCAACTAATTAGTAACTCTACTACATAGAGCTAGATGTCGTACTGCTATTTTTCGTAAGTCCTCCCGCTGTGCCTTTTACCGGTTTCAATAAGGTTCATAAAAATTGTCGCCGCTTCCGCTCTGGTTATACTGCTGTCGGGATTAAATGTTCCTTGAGTATCAACACCACCTACTATACCAGCCTCATAAAATAATATAATATCCTCGTAGTAAAGCGTGTCGTCGGTTACGTCCGGGAGGTTTATAACCGTGTTTTGTTTTGCCATATCTTCAGGCTGAAGTATTCTGACCCAGGCATGAACCATTTGTGCGCGAGTTATGGGAGTTGGAGGATTATACTCGTTAATTGATTCATCAAATTCACCGGCCCTAATAAGCCCTTCCGATTCGCAGTATCGGACATCGGAATACTGATACCGGAACCCTGCGTGGCCATAACCGTCAAATGCATCGTGATATACATTCAGCCACCTGGCGCCTTCCTCTTTCCCATATTTGTAGCAGGAATGAATCCGGGAGGCTATGATGAGCGCTTCTAATACGGTCAGTTCGCCGTTCGGGTCGAACCAATCGCCACCCTTTCCTTCAACTATGCCGTACTCATAGGCGGTTTCAACTGCATTTTTGTACCAGGAGTTATCCGAAACATCCATAAAGTTTTTATTATATGTTTTGACTCTGGTGATGTTTGATAATGAGTTTTGTTCATAAGGCTCAGAAATTACGTTGTCTTCATGTTCCCACTTAAGGTTTTCATCGGGCGACCATTTTACAGGTGCGGGCGCGGGGTAAAATGGAGGTATGCTGTTGCTGGCTGGTTCAGCGAGGTAAATCCACGATTCGTTGGAATTCGTATAATTCGAAGTGCTATACGTATAATCTATATTGATATACCCCCATTCGCGCCCTGCGTAGTCTTTATAAGCATTGACAACATGAATTTCATTAATAATAAAACTATTATCATCTAAAACCCGTTTTTCTCTATCCGAACCCGGCCATTGCCACAAAACAATCCGTTTCGCTTTATACAGGGCATCAACATTACCGGAATAAGGGTAGAATTTATCCTTATTCTCTTTGTTAAAATCGGTAGGGATATACTCTGCCAAAAGATGCGTCATTGGGATCCAACCCGGAAACGCGACATGGTGGCCGATAGACTGGATACCCCATACTGATACGTCCCCTTCATACTCTACTATGTCATTTTGTTACTTCATTTTCTCCCTATTTTTGATAATGATCTATCGAAATCCTCACAAATCTTTACTATTTTTTCAAATTGCGGAATCTGGCAAACCCATTCTTCAGGAATTTCGCAAAATCCATAGAATATACCAGCAAGCCCTCCAGCAACGGCGGCGACTGTGTCTGTATCATCACCTAAATTGACCGCTTTCAACACACAGTTCTTATAACTATCGCTGTTTAGCAGGCACCAAACAGCTGCCTCAAGCGTATCAACAACATAGCCACTGCTATTAATCTCTTTCAGCGGCAGATTAATAAAGCTATCATTGAAAATACGGTTATAGTGTTTTAGTTCATCCTTGTATTCTTTCTTGCTATCATAGTACTTTTTTGCTTTCTTAATACCATCGTATATTCTTAATTGCAACTCCCCGGTGCAGTTGTTGATTAGTTCTCCAGCGATTGAGATATATATACCGCAGGCAATTTTACTTCTTGCATGGGCATGTGTTAGCGCCGATATATTATGGATGATGGAAAAGGCTTCCTCACAACTTGAAAAATCAGCTCCATATACCGAATGAAGGTAGAACACAATAGGTAATATCCTCATAAGAGAGCCGTTTCCGTTATCGCTTTCTTTTGAGCCGCCGCATAAGATAGGACTGATGCCATCTGTATCACGGTTGGTTGTTGAATCCTCCGTTATCTGCATAGAACGAGTTATCGCTGCTAAACATGTACACCCGACACCAAAAGTCTTGCCATATGGTGTATACTCATCGCTATATAGCCATGAACGAAACTTTTGCATTATGTCGGCATAGTCAAGACCATTTGCCAAGCTGTCCATCAAGCAGAGCGTAAGGCTTGTATCATCTGACCATGTACCCGGTGGTTGGTCATGCGAACCGTATCCTTCCATATCGGTAACTGGGTTTGCCTGAAGGTTATCCCTACTTCCGAATTCTACTGGAACTCCTAACGCGTCAGCGACACACAAGCCGATGATGCCACTTTTTATCATTGCGCTTTTCTTTGTCAATTATTTCACCAAAGCCTTCCTTTTTCGTAATAATCAGGAGACACCCTCATCAAATTTTGTTAGTTATCTTCCATATATTTGTCAAACTCTTCCTTTATTTCATTTGGCGCTCCTTCTTTTAGCTTCCACCCGTCATCACTAATAATTACCCATTCATCAAACCAATATGGTTTTAATTGTAAATGCATGTTATCCTCCTTAATCTCCACAACTGCGTTTTCAATTGCTTTTGCGGTTTTATCGCGGTTCTCCTCTGCTGCTATTATGCTAGTTCCCGGATTCAAATTTAAGCTATTTCCATTTGCTGGTTTGCGCCGTTTGTGTTTTAACGCTTGCGTTTGAAACAGATAATGCTTCCTTGTCGGTGTAAATGGTAACGAAACCGACCCTCATTTGAGGAAATTAATGAGTATCCTGGCTGAAGAGATCAAGCACTATATTGACAAGGCTCTCGGCAAACGACAGCTTTGCCCGAATAACTTCACCGCCAAATATTCCGAACACACGTTTTGCATATTCTGTAATGCATATCTCGTCAATTGTCATGGGATGCCTCTCATCTATACTATCGAGTAATAATCTCATTAAGTGAAGATTTTTTATACGCTGATTTGTAGAAGTCGGCATAAATAAAGTAACCCACTTGCATTCTCTTTTATAAACTCGATCTTCCTGAAGTTTACCATACTCCTTTTGCTATTATAAAAACAAATGCTAACCTCATTATACGTCCTCCTTCTTTTCGTTTCACCCAGCTTACCGCCAAACGCTTGTGGCGTTATCCTTAGTGGCAGATTACCGCCCGTCCCGGCGCTATACAGAACTCTGCCAGCGGAGTTCTGGGCAAATATCGGCGTTCCTGTGAATCCGAAAATATGATAGTAGCCGTCATGCTTACATGTATATTATACCTCAGGCGCTTTTGGCTGTCTTTACAAAAAGGTATCTACAACCTCACCCCTGAATGTTGTCGGTAACGTAGAAAAAGACCGCGCTTGTCTGGCGCGGCTATATTATTATATTTACCTGGTATTGACAACCTTGCGCACGCTTGATAGAATACAGATAAGGACTTACCCCCTTTCATTAGGCGGCCGGTCTAAATGGTTACAACTTAATCGCTAATGCGAAAGCCGCTTACCTTGACTCGGGGCGGCTTTTGCGCTTTACAATGATCGTTACCGTAAACGGTCCGATATGTAAAGTAATCCGCATATCGCAACACCTCGCTTCCGCTCGGTACTGCCGGCCGCCTAGCCCTTATCTGTATCCGTATTATATCACATGTACATGCCGTTGCCAACGGCTGCACATAATAAGGGTCCTGCGAAGGGGCGGGTATAGCCGTTGTGGGTTGTCCCACCCCAAACACACAGCAGGCTGTGTATGAAAAAATCTAGTCAATTTAGTTGGAAAAAAGGAAGCCATTTCGCTTTTTAACCGGAATTTCCATTGCAAATACTACACTTTCATTCAAAAACGAAGCGAAATGGCAAAAATTGGTGAAAAATTTTCGATTTATATCAAAATAAATTTCCCCGCTGCAAGCAGCAGGGTATTAGCCGCTGACTACGAGAGTTACGCCCCAAGGAGCGGGGCATTAACCCAAAGGGAATAACACTTGACAAATATTACGTTTGACGATAATAATTATTACGCAAGCCGATATATCGGCAAACGTAATTATAGGGAGGGAATATCATGCCGGAGAGTTTTGAAAGGGGTGCGCTAACCGAAGCAGTCTATTATATCTTGCTTTCGCTGCATCAGCCTATGCATGGATATGCTATTATGCAGAATATCAGCAGATTGAGTATCGGCAGGGTGAATCTCGGGGCGGGAACGCTGTACGGCGCCGTCAATACCCTGGTTGAAAAGCAGTGGATCGAGAGTCTTTCTTCGGAGTCGGGAACGAATCCACGAAAAAAAGAGTATATTATAACGGAGTTGGGCAAGCACGTCTTTGTAAATGAGATCGAACGCCTTACGGAACTCATCCAAAATGGCCGTTCTGTTATGGGAGGTACAAAATGAAAACGATAGCTAAAGTATTTTTTGATCGCAACAAGGAAGAAAAATGGCTTAATTTCGAGTAGACTGTTTGACTACTACAAGGAGTATAAAGGTTATGGGCCTGATAGCGAATTTGACCGTCCATTTGAGCCTTGCGATGCTATTATTGGTTTGTTTGACAGCACCGGCTACGATCGGTATGCTTTAAGGCTCATGGATATTGACAACGATGGAATGGATGAAATCATCGGGGAGCGGATGTACTGGCCATCAAGTGCGCATCAGAATTTCGGCTACAACTTACGTGCATTGAAAAAAGGCGCGGAATACACATTCTGCTTAAAAACCTTGCTCGTCGGACAGGATGAGTTGTTGCACGTTTTCCCGGTATCTTATAATGGAAAAAACTATTTCCTTACCCTGCAGCCGTTCGGAGATTCGCAATATATATTCAAGCTCCAGGAAATCGCAAATGGCACAACGTACATGTTAGCCGTGTGGATCGTTTCTTCTGAGGATCAGGTTCATGCGACCATTGAAGATTATGTTGGCAACTGGTGGTGATAATTCTCGCTGTCCGTGTAGCGCGAATAAAATTGGTTATATTTGCCATATGGGCAGTTGACGCCAAATATGAACCTTATACTCCCACTGCGGGTATTTTTTTGTCCAACCAGTACCGCTCGCTTCATCGCCGATACGGAATCCGATTGTTTGCTGCTGCTTTTCAGAAATAGCTACGGCAAACTGCAAAGGCAAACTGTTTGCAATACCGTCGAGGAAAATATTATAGCCTGTATGGGAATGGATAAGCCGGTACCCACCATAGTGATAAGTGCTCTGACTGCTTTTTCCTCGCTGTAAGCTCCACTGTAAGCACCGCTGTAAGTTCCGCTGTAAGTTCCGCTGTAAGTTCCGCTGTAAGTTCCGTGAAATTGTCAAGAATGCGGACAATTTCACGTTGTATGGGCAGCGGGGGAGAGGGATGATAATCTCTTTTAAAGCTGGAATACTTGAGTGGACAACCTTGCTTTTCACTTTACCCTTGCTTTTTTGCATTTGTGACTCTGTTGTTGACAAAACATAGGAAATATACTTTGGGTCTTGATTATGTTTCATAACAACAATATCGCCACCTGCCAAACACTTATTATCACCGACATAAGCGCACGATTTTGCAATCTCCTCTACGCTTTCACCTGTAATTGCGAATAAGATATCGCCGTACTCAAAATACTTCCTTCCGCCAATTTCTTCTTCATTTGTGAAATTCGTCCTTGCCCTTTAAGCAGTTCACGTCGGTTTCCTAAGAGATGGCGATCAAGTTCTTCAATCCAGTCACCCATTCTCATAGGGTGTTCTTCCAGCGCCTGAAGCTCAGCAAAATCTAGAAACTGCGAAACAAGTAGGTTCAGCACGGTCAGTTCCCGTTCTGTCAGGTAATTCTTTGCTATGCCCACATCACTGCTTGTGACGTATTCTCCTTTGAAATTAGTCATCCCGACATTTGTTTTTTCACCATCTACCCTCTCAAATATTATCTCCACCGCCGTGTGCTTATGAGCGGCGTAGTGCATCTTGTTCTGGACTGTGGCAAAAAACTCCCGCGTAACTTTGGCTTTCGGGTTATAGTCTACTGAAGTAGCGTAAATGTCTGTCACCTGCTGATAAAGGTTGCGTTCGCTGCTACGGATGTCGCGGATGCGTTGCAACAACTCACGGAAATAGCGTCCACCGCCGCTTTTAAGCCGCTCGTCATCCATTGCAAAACCTTTGCGGATATATTCGTTCAGCCGTTTTGTCGCCCACTGTCTGAACTGCGTGCCGCGTAGCGACTTTACACGGTAACCTACTGAGATTATCACATCGAGATTATAGTAATTTGTTGGCTTGGTGGAAAAATCGGAATTTCCGATTTTTCTTTTTGATGATGCTTCTTCAAGCTCACCCTCGGCATAGACGTTCAATATATGCTCGTTAATAGTTGATCGCGCTTTTTCAAATAACTGTGCCATGTCATCTATCGTCAGCCAGACAGTGTCGTCGTCAAAACGCACATCAACTGATATTTTGCTGTCGTCAGTTGTGAAGATAATTATATAGTTATCCTTGTTGCTCATTAATCTCAAACTCCCTCTATCTCAGCGATTATTGCGTTTATCTCACGGCGTAGCTCGTCCTCACGGGCGACGATGCGTTCGATCTCAGCATTGAGCGCGACGATGTCCACAATCTCACGCGTATCCTCCTGCTCGACGTATGTACTTACGCTGAGGTTGTAGCTTTATTCTGCAATATCACTGTTTGGCACGGATTTTGTAAAGTGCTGGACGGCTTCGCGGCGTGCATACGCAGTTATGATTTTTTCTATGTTTTCCTGTGTCAGCTTGTTATTGTTCGTCACCTTTATAAATTCTCTGCTTGCGTCTATAAATAGCGTGGAATTCTCGCTCTTTGATTTTTTCAGTACCATGATAAACGCGAGATCAGCTTTTGATTTTGGCGCGAGTACCCCGGCAGGGGAGAATCTTGGGTCATTGATAAGCATTGGGTTATCATCACAAGCCCATTTGGGTTAATTGGTGATTTTGTGTGTTTTCGTTCTGTTTGTTGGCATTGCTGCATCAGGCAGCTTCTTTTCAGTGAACAATGAAAAATGAACAATGAACCCCGCGCCTGTGGCGCTCAATGAACAGTACAAATATGCGCTTACTAAAAGGCAAGTTATACTGTTCACTGCTACCATTGTTCAATGTTCATTGTTCACTGCGCGACCGCAGGGAGCGCATATTTGGTGACCCGCCCGCGACTCGAACGCGGGACTCCCTGCTTAAAAGGCAGGTGCTCTGCCGACTGAGCTAGCGGGTCAGATTCAGTTGATAAACTCGAGGTAACTCATTTTTCATGAACAATGAACAGTAAATCCCACACTTTCGGCTATTAACTAACATTGAACAGCTCAAATACTCGCTACGCTAAAACTTTAATTATACTGTCCACTGCTACATCGTTCAATGTTCATTGTTCACTGCGCGACTATAAAGAGCGCATATTTGGCTGGGATGGCAGGATTTGAACCTACGAATGCCAGAGTCAAAGTCTGGTGCCTTACCGCTTGGCGACATCCCATTATATCATTGAACAATGAACAAAGAATCCCGCGCCTCTGGCTCTTAACGAACATTGAGCAGTACAAACATGCTCTTCACTACGAGGTGAGATGTACTGATCACTGATACATTGTTCAATGTTCATTGTTCACTGCGCGACCGTAGGGAGCGCATATTTGGGGTGGGTGAAGGGACTCGAACCCTCGACCCTCGGAACCACAATCCGATGCTCTAACCAACTGAGCTACACCCACCATAATTGCCTCTGTGAAAAACGAAGCCTATGAATTTTAACACACACAGCACAGCTTTGCAATACCTTTTATCGCAATATTACAACGCAATATCGCGATACAACTGATTTTTCGGGGATATTCTCCTGTATTTTCAAGCGTTTACATGGTATAATATTTTATGTTTCAGAACTCAACCCCCCTTCTTGCGGTTATGCCTTTATCGTATGGATGTTTGTGCTTAACCATTTCGGTAACATAGTCAGCCCGCTCAAGCAATCGCTTATCCGGGCTGTGCCCCGTAATAACAAGCTCCAGCGATTCCGGTTTATTATCAACAAGCTCTTCGAACAACGCCTCATCAAGCACACCAAGCTGATATGCATCGACAGCTTCGTCCAGAACAAGCAGATCGCATTGCCCGCACTTCTGCAAATTAAGCGCCTTTAGAAGATTATCGTCGTGAATAGCCTTTACGGCAGCTTTTTCCACATCGCTCATCTCATGGACAAATAAACAGCCTGACATATTGCCGCTAAAAACGGTCACGTTTGGCATATACTCGAGGGAACATATCTCCCCGCATTTCCAATCTTTCAAAAAATGAACAACGATAACCTTTTTCCCGCAGCCGGACGCACGGATTGCCATGCCAAGCGCGGCAGTAGTCTTGCCCTTACCGTCGCCATAATAGAAATGTGTAAGGCCCTTTGAGATCATAAGCAACTTACTCCCTTGCAGTAAGAAATATAAAGTAAAATTTAAAAATACATAATTCTGCATTTTGGCTGCGCTGCAGACCACAAGCGCGCCGCTATTAAGCTGAGAAGGTGTGCGGGAATAAAGTTTACAAGATTGCCGCCGGATTTTTGTCGTCAGGCGGCGTGGGAAAACCGCAGGAATGCTTGCTGCCTTTCAAGGTTTTACCGCACCGTATGGCGGCAAAAAGACAAGGCAAGATGTAAAGTTTATTTTCGAACACCTCCTAAGGAGGTTTTTGAACATGATAACACTGGAAGACATTAAGCGCAATGAAATCGTGAATACATACATTAGGCGGGCTGACGAGTCGCTGATCGCCATTGGGTATACCGAACACAGCTTCGCCCACGTCACAAGGGCGGCCGAGGTGGCCGGCTATATACTGGAAACGCTTGGGTTCCCTGAGCGCGATGTCGAGCTGGCAAAAATATCCGGTTATCTGCATGACATCGGTAACCTGATAAACAGGGAAAGCCATTCTCTCTCCGGGGCAGTTATGGCCTTTAAGATACTTGATGACATTGGCTTTGATGCTGAAGATATCGCGACGATAACGACAGCCATCGGAAACCACGACGAGGGTACAGGCGTCCCGGTCAACCCAGTCTGCGCTGCGCTGATACTTGCGGACAAATCGGATGTCCGGCGGTCGCGTGTGCGAAACCAGGAGATATCCGTTTTCGACATACACGACAGGGTTAATTATTCCGTTAAGAAATCAGTGCTGAAAATAAATGAAGACCATACGCTTATTAAGCTGAAACTGACTGTCGATACGAAATATGGTTCCGTTATGGATTATTTTGAGATTTTCCTCGGACGTATGATAATGTGCCGCAAGGCTGCCGAACGCCTCGGTTTGGAGTTTAAGCTAATTATCAACGAGCAGCAGCTTAT
>Ga0123356_10007061_pt1 | contig 11259 bp, 11 predicted proteins | sample TergutEmb28metaG_2_FD_92546 | JGI IMG/M metagenome (GOLD analysis project Ga0123356, IMG submission 92546) | Embiratermes neotenicus P3 segment gut microbial communities from Petit-Saut dam, French Guiana - Emb289 P3 | ecosystem: Host-associated > Arthropoda: Insects > Digestive system > Gut ... | reverse complement strand
GCGGTGGCGATCGGGAGGCTGGGAGAGCGCGAGGTGATCGCCTCGGCCAGCAGCGACCACACGATCAGGCTTTGGGACGCCACCGGCCACCTCATCGGCGGCCCCCTGACCGGCCACACCGGCGGGGTGAACGCGGTGGCGGTGAGTCCGGGTGGGGACACCATCGTTGCGGCAGGTGACGACGGGATCCTCTGGCTGTATGACGCTCTCTCCGACTGGCCGGTGGAAGAAACCGACGATCTCCTGAAGTCGACACCGACCGTGATCGCAAGTGTAACCAGCGATGACGCGAGCGAGGAGGACTTACTTGGCGTCACACCAGAAGTCGAGAGGCTATCTGCGCTGATCTGCGCTCGCGCCACCTCGGCACCGCTCTCGGTCGCCCTGCTTGGAGACTGGGGCTCTGGCAAGTCGAGCTTCATGCTTCAGATGAAGAGACGTGTGGCGAGGCTCGCGGAGGCCTCCCGAGACAGCTCGCCAGATAACGCCTTTGTCGGGAACGTCCGCCAGGCCTGGTTCAACGCATGGCACTACAGTGACGACACGGTGTGGGTGGGGATGGTCGAGCAGTTGTTCCGAGCGCTGGCAATAGACCCGCACGCTTCCGATCCAGACCCTGACTCCGAGCGCCCCCACCAGATTCGCAAGAGGCTCACAGACATCAGAGCTGAACGCTCGAAGATAGAGGCCGATCTTTCGGCACGACAGTCGACCAACTCAAAGATTGGGCCGAAAGTACGCAGTTACGCCAATCAGGCGTTTCGTAGTCTCAAAAAGCACTGGTTTGGGCTGGGAATCTTGCCCACGATTCTTATTCTCGCCGGGTTGGCGCTATGGCAGGGGTTCGGCAAAGACCTCACAGGCTGGACAATCACTGCCACCGTGGGGGCGTGGGTATCGGCGCTTCTCGTCCGAGCCGCGAGAGCATTCCGGAGGACCAAAGAAGCTCTAGAGGCGGCGGACGAGAAGATGAGGGATCGGGACAATAATCTGGCCAGCGAGGAGCAAAACCTCCAAGAGGCTCTGGTAAAAGCCGATGCCATAGTTGGGTTGACTCGATTCGTCAACCAAGGAGTCGGCGACGACATAACGAAGTACCGCGGAATCGTGGCGGAGGTCCACCAGCAGCTTCAGGAGCTCGACCGCCGCATCACCAATGCGGGAAGACAGCTGCCTGAGTTGCTCGGCGGAGAGCGGCCGATCGAGCGAGTGATCCTCTACGTTGACGACCTTGATCGTTGCCCGCCTCAGAAGGTCGTTGACGTTCTTGCCGCAGTGGACTTGCTGTTGTCGCTTCCCCTGTTTGTTGGTGTCGTTGGCGTCGACGCGCGGTGGCTCCGACGCTCACTTCAGCACCACGAGCAAACGCTGTTTCCAGAAGCGGAGCATGCTGGGGACTTGCCCCTTGAGGAAGTAAGGGATCCCCTGGACTATCTCGACAAGATCTTTCAGATCCCCTACTCGTTGCGAAAGCCGAGGCCGGAGACAGTCCGGGAGTACGTTGGGACTCTGCTGCTGCCGCGAAGCGGCCAGGAAACCGGACTTGCAGAGGATACCGTGCCCGCTCCCGCTCCAAGCGAGGTGCTGGCGGACACACAAGACCCCGTCGATGATCCTCCTGCAACGTCGGCGAGAAGCCCGGGCCACGGGTCCGAGTCCACCAAGGAAGCGCAGCGGGCCCGAACTGTTGCCTCCCGCGCCTCCGAGCGCTCACCGATCAACCTACGACCGGAGAACCTGACTATCAGCTCCCACGAGATCGACTACCTGGGCTCGGTTGGTGCCCACCTCCTCTCCACCCCGCGAGCAGCGAAGAAACTAGTAAACCTGTACAGACTTGTCCGCTGCGGCGTCTCTCCCGCTGAACTCTCGACGTTCGCCGACTCAAGCGACGCCGAGCCGTACCGCGCGACCGCTCTGCTCCTTGGTGTACTTGTTGGATGCCCGAGGCTGGCCGCCAGAGTCTTTCCCGAGATCGGCAGTGCAAATCCTGATCTTGATTTGTCCACGCTGATAAGGGCGACGGTCCACGGCGGCGTCGGCAAGACCGAACACAGCCTCGCGCACGACGCCCTCTCAGACTGCCCGATGTGCATAGCCGCGCTGCAGTTGGACACAGCACTCGGATCAATGCGGCCCCTTCCGGGTTATCCAACCAAAGTAGGTGCGTACAAACGTTGGGCCCTCGAAGTCTCTCATCTCAGCTTCCACACCGCGCCGCTGCTTCAAAGGCGGCGAGCCGTTCGCGGCCCTCTCGGGCTCGAACTCAGGTGACTCTCGACCCCAAGCATTGGGCCGCCATCGTCCATGAACAAGGCGGGCGGTGGTTCCCGGTGAACCGTGGGGGACGTGAGCACAGCAAGGAAGGCTACACGCCTTCTCTCGGTGCCTGACTCGCGAACCGAGCCAGGGTGTGAGAGTTCTCCCGCACGGACTGTTCTCGTACTGCCGGCCAGTTGGGCTCTTTTCGGCGTGCCATTCTTCACTGGGTTTGTCAACTTGAAGTGGCCCCAGTGTGACGGCTTGAAGTGGCATTCTTGTCGGCGCCAGGCATGACACCCCGGCGCCTGGCACCCCGGGCGCGTCGGTGGCGCGGACGACGGCGGCGGATCAGTCGGATGCGTCCTTGCTGCTCCCGGCGGTGTGTGCCGCGTCTTGGTTCGCGGTTGGTTCTTCGTCCCACCGGTCGAAGTGGTAGTCGAAGCCGGGCGGGACGGCAATGGTGGGGTTGCAGAGATACCGGTCAACATCAAGGTCGCCGAGCACTCCGGCTAGCCAATCGGTCCAGTGGTCCTGGCCTTGGAACAGCTGGGGGTCGGTGTCGGCGAACAGCTCGGCGTAACTGAGGATCAGCCGCAGTGTGATGTGCTTCAGGGGGGAAAAGGCCTGCAAGTGGCCCTTGGCGAACCGGAGTCGAAGCATGTGCACTGCCGCGCGAAGCCGGTAGACAAACTCGTAGTCGTACCGCGGGAGGAACTGGGGTGGTAGGCGGTCGGCAACCCAGGAGGTGTCGAGTTGGCCAAGATGAGTGGCGGTGGGCATGCACGCCAGGGTGTCAAGATCGTCCGTGAGGTGGTCGAGCAGCAGGTCGCTGCCGACGGCGAAGGTGAGCGCGCAGGAGTGACCGTATTCCTGTTCCAGGGCCGGAGACCAGGCCTCGTGGCGGTTGTCGACTTTCCTGAGCCAGTTGTCCTGGTCGGGGCCGGGGGTGTCGGTGTCGGCGTCGGGGAGTGCGTGCCATCCCAGTGCGCGAGCAACGCCTTGGACCTTGTCCAAGCGGATTGAGCCGCCGGTCTCGTAGCGGCCCCACGTCTTGGCACCGACTCCTGCCTTGAGTGCGACCTCCTCTATGCTGCGGCCCAGTTCGAGGCGGCGGGCTCGGATGGACTGGCCAAGCTGGGGGCTTCCCGGTTTTCTGCGAGGTGGCATGTGTGCTCCGTTGTGTCGCGTTGGTTCTCGGTAGGTATTGTACGAGGGCCTTGAGCTGTTGTCCAGCGCGACGCGACGAACGCGTCGCTCAGGAGCGACGAGCCGGATGCGGCGCCACCAAGGGCTTTGGATGGGCTCGACTTGGTGTGGTTTTCTGGCTCTGGCGTGTGGCGGTGCGTGAGGGGGTCGGTTCGGCGACTAGCGTGGGTGTCATGAGACTCGTTGCCCGGTGGTCCAATTGCGAACGCACCGCGTTCGCAATTGCTTCTGCCTCCTTCGGGGGACGCGCATGAGCGATCTGATCAGGCCTAACGCTTCTCTGGCAGCTCGGGACGCCTCGGAGGAGGCGCGCCTAGATGCCTTGGTTGATGATGTTCGCGAGATCATTGCGGACTCGCAGGCGCAGGCGATTCGTAGCATCGACAGCCACCGCGTTGTCATGTACTGGAGGATCGGGCAGCGGATCGTTGAAGACGAGCAAGGTGGTGCTGCCAGGGCCGAGTACGGGGCGTTCGTCGTTCGTGACCTGGCTGGGAGGATCGAGCCTGAGTTCGGGTCAGGGTTTTCTGTGCGTCAACTGGAGTTGGCGAGGCAGTTCTATCGGACGTACCCGATTGCGAACGCGCTGCGTTCGCAATTGAACTGGGCGCAGTACCGGCTGCTCGTGCGCATCCCGGACCCCGAGAAGCGTGAGTTCTACGAGCTGGAGTCTGTGCGTGGTGGATGGAGCGGCAGGGAGACCCAACGGCAGATCAACGCGTCGCTGTATGAGCGGCTGGTGATGTCCAGTGACTCAGCCTCAGTGTTGGCGGTCGCTCGCCGGGATCGGCTTCCGCAAGCCCCAGAGGAGATCATCAAGGACCCGATGATGCTGGAGTTCTTGGGTCTCAAGCCTCAGGCTGCCTACTACGAGCGCGACCTGGAAGCGGCACTGATCACCCACCTTCAAGAGTTCTTGCTCGAGCTAGGAAACGGGTTCACCTTCGTGGCCCGCCAACGCCGCATCCTCCTGGAGGACGACGAATTCTTTGTTGACCTCGTCTTTTACCACCGGCTGCTGCGCTGCTTCGTCTTGTTTGAGTTGAAGCGAGGAAGGCTGACCCACCAGGATCTTGGGCAGCTTCAGATGTACGTCAACTACTACGACCGCCAAGAGAAGGAGCCCGACGAGAACCCCACGGTCGGAGTCCTACTGTGCGCCGACAAGAACGACGCCGTCGTCCGCTTCTCCCTGCCTGAAGGCAACACGACGATCCTGGCGTCCCGCTACCAGCTATACCTACCCACAGAGGACCAGCTCGCAGCTGAACTAAGGACTGCCGCCGCCGAGACCGTCGCTGCTGACGCCGGTGCCCAGGACCAGCAGGGCGAAGACTCTTGACCTGACCGAAACATCACGAGCGCGAAGCCGTTTCCCCGCGTCGCGCGGTGCCACAGTGTCAAAGAGCGTAAGAACGGCACACGCGACAACTGATGCCCCGCTCGCCCCGTCCAGCATGTGCCCTGAGCGCGTACGATGACGGTACTGCTCTGTTTCTGCTGGTCACGGCCGATGCATCCCCAGGCCTATCCCGGTCTTTGCCTCCATTGTTTTGGCCCTGCCGCGCGTATGCGGTGCAAACCGCAGCTCATCGCCCATTCCCGCTGGTCAGAGCCCATGTACCCCCAGCCTTCCAAGCTGGCCACGCGGGTTCGATTCCCGTCGCTCGCTCCAGGGGAAACGCAGGGTGGCCTGCAAGGATGCAGGGCCCAGGGGTCGTGACGCTGGCCGAGTTCTCCCATGAGATCGGGCTGTTGGATTGACCCTTCCCGTCGTCGCCAATGTCGAGATGGACGCCAAGGACCGCTACGTCCTTGCCGCCGCCTTGCCTGCGCAAGCCGACATGGTGTTGACCAACAACACCCGGCACTCTCCCCGCCCGTGGAGTTGCGCTTGAGGTGAGGTGCTCAGGCAAGCCGGGTTCCGTCATCGTTCACCGGACAAACCCGGTGGACGATGACGGACCCCACCATCGCGCCCACTAAGCGAGGCTCGGCGTTCGGTAGTCTCACGCTGTGGCGGAACGGATGAACAAGGAACAGTTCTTCGCGAAGGTGGCGGGACTCGACGAGGCGGCGCTAAGGAAGGCGCTATGGACGCTGTATTGGCGCGGTTCGGCCCAGATGCGCGAACGGGTGGACGCGGCGATTGATCCGGGAGTCGACGTGGTACAAAGACAGGCGGCCGGTCAGCTTCCCGATCCCGCTCTTGTGCTCGCTAGGGTGAGCGACTTCGTGGCGCTGGCGTGGTCAGGGGCCTATCTCGGAGGAAGCCGGGATGTTTCGCCCAAGGAGCGTACTCACTGGCGGTCGACTTTCAAGTACCATGCCACCGACGCCGTCGCTGCCCTGGGCGGGAAGGACATCGAGAGCGCCTCTGCTGCGCTGGTTTTGTTGATCGACTTGGCCTGTGACATGAGTGGCTATCACTACTTTCGGTCCGACGATCCTGTGGAGGCGGCTCGTTTTGTGGTCTCCGATGCCGTTGCTGCTTTGTGGTCGGCCTATCGCAACGACCTTGGTTTTCCCGAGTTCTGTCAACGAGCTGCAGAACAGCTGCTCCGCTGGGAGTCGCCATACGGCTGGAGCCGCCACGGAGTCGGCTGGGTGAGTGAACGCGAGACTCCGCTGGCCGAGGTGGCGGCCGGGATGCTGCCGGCTAGTGATGCCTGGGGTCAGTTCGCCGACGCTTACCTGCGCGCCCTTGACAAAGGCGACGAGATTCCGCCCAAGAACAGGAAAAGGTCGCCGGAGGTTCGGGCCAGCGCACTGAAAACATGGCACGGGATGCTGCTGGGGCGCCTTGTCGACTCCGAGTACGAAGGCCGCCTTGACCGCCTCGTCAAGCATCCCGCCCTGGCCGGACCCGAGCGAACTTACCTCCAGGCTCGTCTGGCACACCATCGGGGCGACCTGGACAAAGCCCGCCGCCTGATCCGCGAGTGCTTGGCGAAACGACCGGGACACCCGGGATTCCGCGCCTTTGCCAAGGAGGTTGGTGAGTAGACGCCGGTGCCCACCTTCGGCGAGGCGTGCGCCGCGAAAGGCGTGGACGATGACGGACGGCACCATCGCGACAACCCTCGCCAGGCCCCGGGGCAGGTGTCTACTTCGCCATCCTCACGGTGAAGTAGCGTGAGTCCCGCATCATCGTCCCTGGTGACGCCTGTGTTTGGGTCTTCATCTACTTCGCCAAAGAGTGGTGAAGTAGATGGCGAAGTAGCCGGACAGCTACTTCGCCATCTACTGTCTTCTACTCAACAAGTGGTAGAGTAGACAGATGCAAGCCACCATCGAGTCGGCGCTAGCCCTGGCCCCAGCGCAGGCAATCGAAGCACTGGTCGCGATCCCCGAGGATCAGTGGTTCGACCGCAAGTCCGGTCGCATCCACGCCAAGGACCTCGCTGCGCCTCTTGTTGCCTTTGCCAACGCGGAGGGCGGCTACCTTGTCGTGGGCATCCACGATGGGGTGGCCGAAGGCGTGACCCCTGCCAAAGCAAACGAAATCCGCCAAGTCGCGATGAACTTCACTGTGCCACCCGTCAGGACATCGGTCTTGGAACTGGCGGGCCCAGAAGGGCAGACCATCCTTGTTCTTCGAATCGAGTCTGGCGATCACGTCCATGTGACGGTCAAGGGCGAGTGCTTCTTGAGAGTTGGCGATGAGTCCCGCCGTCTCACCTTCACCCAGCAAAAGGAGCTCGACTACGACCGGGGAACGGCGTCGTTCGATATCCAGCCCGTGGATGCCGAGTTATCCGATCTGAACCAGGACTTGTGCGCCGCCTACCAGCGGCTGCTCGGAGCGTCCTCCATTGAGTCGGCGTTACACGCGCGAGGGCTTCTTACCCGGGACGGCCGAGTTACTGTCGCCGCGTGGTTACTGTTCGCCGACCATCCAGGCCAACTCTTTCCCAGTGCGCACGTGCGTGTGCTGAAGTACGCTGATCGGGAACGCGGCACTGGATCCCGAATGACACTCATGGCCGGCCATGACATCCGATTCGACGGCCCCGTGCCTGAGCAGATCATCAAGGCCACCCAACTGATCGGCGAGTGGCTGCCCAACCTCAGCCGCCTAGCCGACGATGGCTTTTTCCGTGACACTCCCATCCTTCCGTACAAGGCCTGGGAAGAAGGGCTGATCAACGCCGTCATCCATCGCTCCTACTCAATGCACGGCGACCACATCAGAGTCGAGATCTTCCCGAACCGGATTGAGATCACCAATCCTGGTCGTTTCCCCGGCGTGACCAGCCTGCCCGACCCAACGTCTGTCGTGCGATTTGCGCGCAATCCCCGGATCGTCCGCGCTCTTGCCGACATGGGCATTGCCCGCGAGCTCGGCGAAGGCATCCGTCGCATGTTCGAACACATGGAAACGGCGGGGCTGACTGATCCGATCTACCACCAATCCTCCATGGGTGTGAAACTCACCCTTCTGGATCAGCCCCTGCCCGCCGTCCTACGAGAAAGCCTTCCAGACAAGGCGCTCACCATCCTGACGGTACTCCAAGAGGCTGGGCGTCCTTTGGGCACCGGTCAAGTGGCCGATGCATCGGGATTATCTCGACAAGCCACCACCAGACTCCTGGGACACCTGCGTGACAACAGAATGATCACCTGGACCGGGCAGTCGGCAAGAGACCCTCACGCAACATGGGTCGCCCGCTGATGCCCGGGCTCAGGGCACCGGAATAGGTCGCGAGGCACGAGGCAACTCGGGCCCAACTCCATCGAGCAGTACCGTGCAGAGCCGCAGAGCCCGCTGACCGCCCTGGCGACGGTGGCACCCCGACTCGGGGCTAGCTTTGGGGGCCAACACGACCGAGGAATGTGCGAAACCTCGGCTTGAGCAGGTGGTCCCGTCGTCATCCCCGCCCCGGGATCCACGCTGGGACTCTCGGCCATGATGGTGTCCACCATGACCGGTCCGCCTGCCCTGCAGGTCAGGGCCGGTCTCCGTCTGCCGGGACCGCCTTGTGGTCGCCTGCTCTGTCGTGTCCCAGGCCTCGGTCAGCGGGTCAGGTCCTCGACTGCTCTCGGGTGCCAATCAGCCGGTAGTGTGCGCCGGTCTCGGCGGCGATGTCGGCGATGTCTCGAACGGCCTGGTAGCCGGAGTCTTCGGCGCGGGACACGGAGGTGAGAGTGATCACAAGCGGCTTCCTTTGAGTGCGGTTTGCCACTCTGGCAGATGGCGACTGGTCAGCATGTTGACCAGCCGGTCAGCGGCTTCGGCGCGGTCGGGCTCGGGGCCGGCGCGTACATCGAAGAGGATCTGTAATGGATCAGCCAGGCTTAGGCCTTGGAGTAGCCAAGCAGTGGGCAGCCACACGCCGGGATCCGCAGGAGCGCACACAGCCAGGGTTGCCTCTTCGGCGCTGCCCACTGGAACGAAACCGTGTTCGCCCAGGCGAACGCCGCGCCTGACATAGACGACCCCCAGGGTGGGAATCCGCCAGGGGGCCAGCAGGTCTGCTGCCACGTCACCCGAGACCGCACCCCCCATCAGATCCAACGCATCGGCGGCCTGCGCTTGGATACTTCTGGTGGAGGCCCAATAAGTCACCATGCCGCCCGGACCGGGATAGTGGTCCATCCACCACCCGAGCAGCTGGTGCCATTCGGTGGGACGATACCCGTCTGGTCCGCGCTCAACCAGACCCTGACAGACCAGCCGGGAAAGAACCCGCGAGGTCCGCGACTGCGAGACCCCGGCCATCGCTGCTAGCTCGACACCCAAGGCCGGACGTCCCGCAAGGAGACGGCGAACAACAGCAAACAGCGACCAAGACGGCGGGCCCGGGGGGCGGATCACCGCCCGCAACTCGGCCTCCTCCTGTGAGGCCAACACCTGAGGGCCAATCTGTACCCAGAACCGTCCAGCGTCACTGGCCACACTCCACCCTCTCGCCACGGCCACCTCTAACGCACGCTGCGAAGCTGAAGGAGCCACCAGCAGTCCATGCTCGGCCACCGGATCTGGGACGCGGGACGGCATCAGATTCGACAGTCGGCGAACACGCATGACTTGGACGCGGCCATCCAGGCTCAGCCGCACATGATCGGCGTCCACGGTCTCCACCGCGACACCAGCATCGGCCAGAGCAACCCTCCACATACCCACAGTATATGCTAGTTCACGACCAACTATCGCTAACTAGCATGCTTGGGTCCACTGGCCGGCATTTCTGGCACCCACCCACCTGTCGTCGAGGGGCTCGACAAGGGGCTTGTTCGGCGTCGAAGCGGCCTTCGTCGTGTCTGACGATGGATGCGACGTGAGCCTGCAGTTGGCCAGCAACTCCGGAGTCGTGGATGCCACTTCCCGTGAAGGAAGGTGAGGACGATGGCGAAGGTGCTGGGGCGAGCCGAGTTCCGTCATCGTTCGCAAGAAAACCTGTGGTGGGACCTCCCAACCTGTCAACCGCCCGTACCGCTGAGCCAAGCGCCGTCGCCTGCGGTTATTGTCAATGATAAGGTTGGAGTATGGTCGACATTCGCAACGAACGGGAGCAGGTGGGCCTTACCCAGAACCAGCTTGCCCGCATGGCGGGAGTCGCACCCTCCAACTTGTCCGCCATCGAATCTGGCAGGCGACGACCCTCACCGCAGATGGTGGAGCGTCTGAGAGCCGCGATGCGACGCCCGTCGACGGCTCTTGCCGAGCACCGAGAGGAGGTCATGGAGCTGATTGGCCGCCACGGCGGGACGTCCCCGCAGGTCTTCGGCTCCGTCGCCAAAGGTCGCGACGTCCCCGGGAGCGACCTTGACATCCTGGTGAGCGTCAAACCCGAGGATGCGTGGAGGTTCGCATCCTTGCGGCCCGCACTCATCGCGCTACTGGGCGTTGACGTGGACGTCGTCCCCGTCAGCGGACTCAAAGAGAAACACCGCCGAATCCTCGAAGAAGCAGTACCGCTGTGAGCTCAACCACTAAAACGCCAGGCCCCCTCGATCCGCGCGTCCTCCAGCGCTTGACCGACCTGGTTGATCAGGCCGGGATTGCCTCCCGCCTCGTTGCTCGCGGAAAGCCGACGTTCGACGAGGATGAAATGCTTCGCTTTGCTGGTGAGAGCCTGCTCATCCGCATGGGCGAATGTGTCGACCGCATTGATAAAACAGACCCTCATTTCGTCGCCAGCCACGCTGAACTCGAACTGCGACCACTGAAGGACACGCGAAACCTCGTCGCCCACGGCTACGACATCGTGGACCATGACTTTGTCTGGGTGATTCTCGAGAGGCACATCCCGCCGGTTGCCTTGGCTGTCCGCCAGTTCCTCGCGCGGAAGACCTGACGGCGCGGGTCTCAGATCACCTGGATGAGGATCGTGGTCTTCTTTCCGGCCAGGGTGACGGTAATCTTGGCTTTGCCCTTCTTCTTGGCAGTGATCAAGCCGGTCTTGTCCACCGAAGCAATCTTCGACTTCGTCGACCGGAAGGTGGGCATCTTCTTCAAGGTCGAGCCCGCAGGGCTGGGCTGGACCGACAGGCGCTTGGTCTTACCGATCTTGAGCTTGACCTTCCCGGACTTGACGGCCGTGACTCCCTGAGCCTTGACCGCCTTGGAAACCACCGTGACCTTGATCTTGGCCAGTTTGCCGTCCTCGGCTCTCGCGGTAATCACGGCACGGCCAGGCTTCAACGCGGTGACCTTCCCTGACGGGCTGACTTTCGCGACCTTCGGTTTGCTAGAGGACCAAGTCAGTGTGGCCCCCACGCCCACTGGGTAAACCATCCACGTGGCTTTGAGGCTCGTCCTGGTCTTCATCGTCAACTTCTTCATCG
>Ga0123356_10007060_pt1 | contig 11259 bp, 12 predicted proteins | sample TergutEmb28metaG_2_FD_92546 | JGI IMG/M metagenome (GOLD analysis project Ga0123356, IMG submission 92546) | Embiratermes neotenicus P3 segment gut microbial communities from Petit-Saut dam, French Guiana - Emb289 P3 | ecosystem: Host-associated > Arthropoda: Insects > Digestive system > Gut ... | reverse complement strand
TCGACCAATGACGCATCAGCGACGTCCACTGGCTCGAATTGCGCGCCCTTGAGTTTTGTCAGCACTGCGTTCTCCGGCTTCAAATCGCCGACCACAACGGGAACGCCACGCTGAAGGAGATTGCGCACGACGGAGGCGCCGATGAATCCCGTGCCTCCTGTGACGAGAAACTTCATCGGACGACTCCATTGACCGACATCGCCCGACGAGCCTCCATCGCCAAGATCCGCGACCCGAGGCATCGTCAGAGTCCCATTTCCGCTTTCAACGCATCCGTGTGCTCGCCGATGCGCGGGGCGGCGGCAGAGCAGTGCTTGCGCCGGCCGTCGATGCGAATCGGAGAGGATGTGGTTTGAACCGCGTGTCCCCCTGCGCGCATAACGGTCTGCAACATATTGAGCCTTCGGAAAGCCTCGTTCTCCAGGAGAGCGGGCCAGTCCAAGACCTCCGCGCACCAGATATCGAGGGGCTGCATGCGTCCGAGCCAATAGGCCGTCGGCTGACCGGCCACGTGATCGGCGATCGCATGCTTGATCTCATCGCGCCGTTCGAAGCCGGCCTTGGCGGGCAGACCGGCGATCGAAGGGAGGTCGAGCGCCTTTGCGAGCTTGTCGAGCGGCGTCATGGCGATGGCGATAAAGCCATCGCGGGTCGTGTAGACGCCGTAGGGCGCGGCGAGATAAGCGTGCGCATTGCGGAACGCCGAGCGCGTCGGAAGGCGACCGCCGTCGTTGAGATAGGTCGTTAGCACCTCGAACTGGAAGTCCAGGAGCGCCTCGAGAAGGCTCGTCTCGACGTGCGCGCCCTCCCTCGTTCGGCCGCGGCGCACCAAGGCGGCGAGCACGCCCTGAACGATTGCGCCGCCCGCGAGCAGATCCGCGATGGCGAGGCCGAACGGCACGGGGCCCTGATCGCGATCGCCGTTCAGCCACATGAGGCCGGATCGGGCTTGTGCAAGCAAGTCCTGTCCCGGAAACATCGCCCAGGGTCCTTCTTCGCCATAGCCAGTGATCGAGGCATAGACGATGCGTGGATTGACGGCTTTCGCGCTTTGGTAGTCGAGCCCCAGACGCTCGACGACGCCGGGTCGGAAGTTTTGAATGATCACGTCTGCCTTGGCGACGAGGCTCTTGACCGCGGCGATGTCGGCAGGGTTTTTGAAGTCAGCTGCGAAGCCGAGCTTGCCCCGATTGATGGCGTGAAAGAGGGTCGAGTCGCCGCCGATCTCCGTGTCGGTCAGATAGAGGCGGCGGCAAAGGTCGCCCCCGTCGGGCCGCTCGACCTTGATGACCCGCGCGCCAAGGTCGCCCAACCTGAGCGCAGCGAACGGCCCCGACAGGAACTGGCTCATATCGAGGACGGTTAACCCCTCCAGCAACGCCTCGCTCATGCCCTCTCCTCGACAAGGTCGGCGAAGGCGGCAGCGTCGCGATATTTCACGGTCTGCAGGTGCTCGCAGTACATGACGAGCTCGCCCTCGCTCTTGAAGACCTGATAGCTGGCCTTGATCAGACCCATCTCCTTGTATTTCGGGCGCTTCTCGAGATGGGTGCGGATCGAGTAGATCGTGTCGCCGATGAAGACTGGCTTGATGAAGCGCAGCTTGTCGTAGCCGTACGAGAAAGCGTTGACGCAGTTCGTCGCCACGAGTCCAAGGCCAGCCGAGAAGACGAATGCGCCGGCGACGAGGCGCTTGCCGAAGATTCCCTCTCGCGCCGCGAACATCTGGTCGGCAACGTAAGGATGCATGTCGAGGACCAGCGCGTTGAAGGCCATCGACTCGCCTTCAGAGATCGTGCGCCGGAGCGAGCGAATGCGGTGGCCGACCTCGAAGTCCTCATAGAACCAATTCTCCGCGTTCCAGACGGGGAGTTCGGCGTGTTCGGCAGGCATGTCCTTAGGATGGGTCGTCGAGACGCCGACAGTGGGAGCGAACACCATCGCTATCATCTCTCCGCGAGTTCGCCGGGCAGCCGCCATATGCGGCGCGCGTTGGCGCTGAAGAGCCGCGCCCGCTCGTCCGCCGAGCAGCCGAGCGTGATCGCCTGGGCCGCCGCGACCCAGAGCGCCAGTGACGCGGTCAGAGTGCAGACCGGCCAATCGCTGCCCCACACGACCCGATCCCAACCGAAGCTCTTGATCGCATGCTCCACGTAGGGCCGGACGTCATCGACAGTCCACCTCTCCGGCTCGGCATAAGCAACGACGCCCGAGATCTTGACCGCGACGTTAGGCCTCTTAGCGATCTCGACGATGCTTTCACGCCACGGATGCTCGGCGCGGTCCTTGATGGCCGGCACGCCGCAGTGATCGAGAACAAACTGGACGGAGGGGGCAAGGTCGGCGATCGCAATCGCCTTGTCGATCTGATCCGGCCGCACGCAGAGATCGAACGGCCGCGACGCTCCGGCAAGTCGCTTGATATTTGCGCGAAACGTCGCGCCTTCGCTGAGGTCGTCCGGAACGACATGCAGGACGCGGCGGAAGCCTTTCACGAACGGGTCGGCGAGCTGACGGTCGAGGAAGGCGGGAAAGCCATCATCCTCGGGCCGACACGCGCTGATCGCGCCACGCAACAGGCTCTGAGGCCGGCCTGAAAGGGCCTGGACATTGTGGGTTTCGGCCTCGATGTCGTCGGGCGCGACATCAACCTCCATGTGGATGGCGTCGGTTATGCCGCAACGCCGCGCTTCGACGGCGTAGGTTTCATAGGGAAAATCGCGATTGAGCGCAGCGACGCCGACGAGCCACGGATAGCGCAGGCGGTCACGGTAGACGAGGTGGAGATGGGTGTCGACTAACGGCGCTTGCATCGCCTGACAGACCTCGGAGGCTTCCTCGCGCCAAAATAATCACATATGAAGGGATCCTTCAAATAAAAATCATACATCCTCAGTTTGCGGCTCGGCGTCGACTTGGCCGCGAACCCGCAGCGACAGGGCCGCGGCTGTCTCCTGCAGCATCGCGATGGTTCTCGGGATATCCGGCGCCTTGGGACGATTGAGGGGTGTGATGTAGGGGCAGGTGAGCGCGGCGAGCGCGGTATTGTCGGCGCCCAACACCGGTGCAGAGAGGTTGTACACACCAGCCGTCTGCTGGCTCGGCATGACCTCGTAGCCGCGTTGGCGGATCTGCGCGAGCCGCTCCTCGAGGCCCTCGGGAGGCGTCTGCTCCTCGTCGCCAACGTCCTGCTCGGAGATCATCACGGCGCGCTCCTCGGCGGAGCGAAAGGCGAGCAGGACGTGACCCGAGCCGGTGTTGAACAGGCCAACGCGCGCGCCGACGCGAATCGCGATGCCCCAATAGCTGGGCGCATCCATTTGCGCGATGACCGTGACGCTGGTGCGGTCGTAGACCGCCAAATGATTCGCCTGCATCGCACGGACCGCGAGAGCGCTCATGAGTGGCGTCGCCTGGGAGACGAGCCGCCGGATGGGGCGGTGGAAATGCGCGAGCCCGAACAACTTGAGACTGAGCTCATAGCGGTCGGAGGCGTTGCGGAAGACGTATCCGCGCCGGACCAGCCGTTCGAGCATCCGGTAGTGCTCGTTCGGACTGCGCCCAAGCGCCTTGGCGATCTCGGCCTGGCTCAGGCCTTCCTCCTCGCCCGCGAGCAACTCGAGGATGTCGAGCCCCTTGTCGAGGGCCGGAGCGCGATATCGGTCGAGATCGTCGGAATCCGTCATTGCGTGGCTAGCCAAGCGCGTTGTCTGGTCACAAAGTTGGCCGGTAGGGGCCGGCCGCGTCGTTGACAGTTCTGAGCCTGTATGATTTGCTATTAAATGTAAATTTCAAATATGGGCGGACGCTCGCTCAGCCGTGGCCGGCCCGGTCAAGAAACGCCAACACTAGCGGAGGAGTTCCCCATGAAGCGCGCACCCCTGATCGCCGCTGCGGCGCTGATCATGGCGCCCGGTCTCGCATCGGCCGCCGATCAACCCGGATCGTTTCCAGGCGTCGTGATCGATGCAAAAATAATCGGCGGCGACCAGTATGAGCCGCTCTACACTCGTATTGGCGAATGGGAGAAACTGACCGGCGCCAAGGTCAACATCCTCACCAAGAAGAACGGCTTCGATATCGACAAGGAGCTCAAGTCCGATATCGCCGCCAACAGCGTCAATTGGTGCGTCGGCTGGAACCACACCTCGTTCCTCCCGCAATATACGAGTCTCTACACTGACCTGTCGAAGTTGGTCCCGAAGGAGGAGCTCGACAAATACGTGCCGGGGATCGTCAAGGCCTCCACCATTGACGGCAAGCTTTACATGTTGCCGCGCGCGCAGTTCGACGTCTCAGCGCTCTATTATCTCAAGAGCAACTACACGGACGAGGCCAAGAAGAAGACTTTCAAGGACAAGTTTGGCTACGAGCTGGCGCCGCCGACCACCTGGCAGCAGGTGAAAGACCAAGCGATTTTCTTCGCCAATCCGCCGAACTTCTACGGCACGGAGTTCGCCGGCAAAGAGGAGGCGATCAACGGACGGTTCTATGAAATGCTGGTCGCGGAAGGCGGCGAGTATCTCGATTCGAAAGGTCGACCGGCATTTAATTCAGACGCCGGTGTGCGCGCCCTTCAATGGTTCGTGGATCTCTATAAGGCCAAGGCGGTCCCGCCAGGCACCCCGAACTACCTTTGGGATGATCTCGGCCAGGGGTTCGCGTCCGGCACGGTCGCGCTTGATCTGGATTGGCCGAGTTGGGCTGGCTTCTTCAATGACCCGCAGAAATCGAAAGTCGCCGGCAACGTCGGCGTCATTGTACAGCCAGCCGGGTCGTCAGGAAAACATACGGGATGGTCGGGAAGTCATGGCTTCTCGGTGACCGAGGCCTGCAAGAACAAGGACGCGGCGGCATCGCTCGTCCTTTGGCTGACCAACGACGACAGCCAGAAGATCGAAGCCGCCCACGGCGCGCTGCCGACACGGACCGCGGTGTGGGAATGGGACATCGCCCAGGCGGCCAACGACCCTTACAAGAAGGAAGTGCTGACCGCGTTCCAGGAAGCATCGAAGTACGCCTTCCCGGTCCCACCCATCGCCGAATGGATCGAGATCTCCAACGTCGTCTATCCTGAGCTGCAAGCCGCGGTGGTCGGCGACAAGACGCCGAAGGCCGCGCTCGACGAGGCGGCTGAGAAGGCGACGAAGGTCCTCCAGGACGCGGGCAAAATCTGATAGGATCCGTTTGACGGCAATGGAGGCTAGGCGTGAAATAGCCTTCGCCTGAGCCCAGCAGAATGACGTCCGCCGCAACGCGTATCGCCGAGCCGGTCAATCGCATACGGGTGACGAGGTCCCTGCGGCGGCTCGGCGCGCCGTTTCTGTTGTTGCTGCCCGCCGCCGTCGTCCTCATTGCCGTTATCGCCGCGCCGCTGCTCTTCTCGTTCTATTCCAGCTTCACCGCCTACCGCCTGACACGCCCAGAGACGCTCTGGACCTTCGTCGGGTGGCGAAACTACGTCAATGTGTTCTCTGACCCGGTCTTCTGGCAGGCGTTCGGACGCACCGTGCTGCTTCTGACCATCGCGCTCAATCTGGAAATGTTGCTTGGCCTCGGGCTTGCGTTGCTCGTCGAAAAGGCGACGCGGGGCCAGCGTCTTTTGCGCACGTTGATGATGTTTCCGATGATGTTCTCGCCGATCCTGGTCGGCTTCCAGTTCAAGTTCCTGTTCAACGACAACGTCGGGCTTATCAACAATGCGCTGCAATCGCTGGGGGTCACGGAACAGGCAATCCCGTGGTTGATCGACGGTACGCTTGCCTTCTTCGCAATCGTTGTCGCAGAGGTCTGGTCTTCGACGCCGGTCTTCGCCATCCTGATCCTGGCAGGTCTGCTCGCCATGCCGCGGGAGCCGATCGAGGCGGCCAAGGTCGACGGATGCACGCCATGGCAAAGCTTTCGCTACGTGACGTGGCCCTTCATTATGCCGTTCGCGTATATCGCGATGACCATCCGTTCCCTTGACGTCGGTCGGGCCTATGACATCGTCAAGATCATGACCGACGGAGGGCCGGCGCGAAGGACCGAGCTCATCTGGACCCTCGTCGCCCGCACAGCCTACAGCGATGCGCGCATGGGCGCGGCGAACGCTATGGCCTATGCTTCGATTGTCCTCTCGATCCTCTTCACCGTCTACTTCTTCCGAAAGCTCGCTGCTGCGCGGGCGCAGATTGCCGCGGATTGGTGAGGATGGCGCTGACGCTGACCCGAAATCAGACGTCTCGTCTCGCCCACATGGGCGTGAGCGTCGCTCACTCGGCGGGTCTGTTCCTCGCCATGCTGCTCATTTGCGCGCCCGGCGCGTGGATCGTGCTCAACTCTTTGCGCCCAACCGTGGAGATCATGGCGAAGCCGCCGGTCTGGATCCCACAGAAGCTATCGTTCGAAGCCTACACCGCGATGTTCGGCGGCTTGGGCCAAGGTGGCGTGCCGGTGCTCGACTATTTCCGCAATTCGCTGATCATTTCGATTGCTTCGACGGCGATCGCCATCGCCGTGGGCATGGCCGGCGGCTACGCGTTCGCGCGCTACCGCTTCATGGGGAAGTCGGCTCTGTTCCTGGGGCTCATGTTGACGCGAACCGTCCCAGGCATCGCGCTTTCGCTGCCGCTGTTCATCATCTTCGCGCGTATTGGACTCATCGACACGCACCTTGGGTTGATCCTGACCTATGTCGCCCTCAACGTGCCTTTCACCATCTGGCTGGTCGACGGTTTCTTCCGCCAGGTGCCTCGCGACCTCGCGGAAGCCGCACAAATCGACGGCTGCACGCCCTGGCAGGCGTTCTGGCAGGTCGAGTTCCCGCTCGCAGGCCCCGGCATCGCATCGGCCGCCATCTTCGCCTTCATGACCTCCTGGAACGAGTTCGCCCTCGCTTCGCAGCTCACGCGCTCAGTAAATTCAAAAACCCTGCCGGTCGGACTGCTCGACTTCACGTCCGAGTTCACCATCGACTGGCGCGGCATGTGCGCTCTTGCCGTAGTGATGATCGCGCCCGCCTTTGCGTTGACCTTCGTCATCCAGAAGCGGCTGGTGTCCGGACTCACCTTCGGCGCGGTGAAGGGCTAAATCCGTGGCGACAGTAACGCTCGAAAAGCTCGTCAAGCGCTATGGACCCGTCGAGGCCGTGCGCACGATTGACCTGGATATCGCCAAGGGGGAGTTCGTGGCGCTGGTCGGACCGTCCGGCTGCGGCAAATCGACGACGCTCAGAATGATCGCCGGCCTCGAGGAGGTGACGTCGGGGACGATCCGCATCGGCGGCGAGATCGTCAACGACCTGCCGCCGCGCGCCCGCAACATCTCGATGGTGTTTCAGTCCTACGCTCTTTATCCGCACATGAGCGTGCGCGAGAACCTAGGCTTTTCGCTCAAGATCGCCAAACGCCCGCAGGCGGAAATCGATGCGCGCGTGGCAGAGGCGAGCGATATTCTGCACCTGCGCGAGCTTCTCGATCGACGGCCTTCGCAGCTGTCGGGCGGACAGCGCCAGCGCGTCGCGATGGGACGGGCGATTGTGCGCAAGCCTCAGGTCTTCCTGTTCGACGAACCGCTCTCCAATCTCGACGCCAAGTTGCGCACGCAGATGCGCACGGAGATCAAGCTCCTCCATGCGCGGGCGCCCTCGACAGTTATCTATGTCACACATGACCAGGTCGAGGCGATGACGCTTGCCGATCGCATCGTCATCATGCGCGACGGATTGATCGAACAGGTCGGCTCGCCGGAAGACGTGTTCCACCGGCCGGCTAGCCGGTTCGTCGCCGGTTTTATCGGATCACCCGCCATGAACCTGATCGACGCCGAAATCGCCGATAACCGCATCGTCCTTAAAGGCGGCGACTGGCTGCCGATTCCAGACCGGTTCAAGAACGACAGGAATATTGAGGGCCGCGTCACATTGGGCTTGCGCCCGGACGATGTCTATCCGACTGGGCACGGTCTGCCATCCGCCGCCGGCAGCCAGCTGGTTGAAAGAAGCCTTCCGGTTTCGGTCGCCGAGCCGCTGGGCAACGAGACGCTTGTCTTCGTCCCCTTCGGCGGACGCGACTGGGTGACCCGCATGCTCAATCCTGCGCCAATCGAGGCGGGGCGGACGATCGGCGTTTCGTTCGATCTCGCCAAGGCGCATCTCTTTGATGAGGACGGCCGGGCGATCGCGCCGGAAATGGGCTAGCAGTGGCGAGGATCGATCAGGTTGAGCTGAGGCTCGTTGACATTCCTCCAAAGGTCAAACGCAGTGACGCGATTCAAAGCTTCGTATCGCAGGAGACGCCGATCGTTACGGTCCGGGACAGCGACGGCGCGGTCGGAACGGGCTACAGCTATACAATCGGCTCCGGCGGTTCGTCCGTCATGCGCCTCCTCGCCGACCATCTAGCCCCAAGGCTTATCGGCGAGGAGGCGGAACGCATCGAAGCGATCTGGCATGAGCTGGAATTCACTACCCATGCGACAACCATAGGCGCCATTTCCGCGCTAGCGCTCGCGGCGATCGACACCGCGCTGTGGGACCTTCGCTGCAAGCGTCGCGGATTGCCCGTTTGGATCGTCGCTGGCGGCGCCGCGGACCGCAGGCCGCTCTATACGACCGAGGGCGGCTGGTTGCATATCGACGAAAAGGCGCTGGTCGAAGACGCGATTGCCGCGCGGGAGCAGGGTTTCATGGGGTCGAAGATCAAGATCGGTCGGCCGAGCGGGTCAGAAGACTATCGTCGCCTCGCAGCGGTGCGCTCGGCTCTCGGCGCGGATTACGAGATCATGACCGACGCCAACCAGGGCTTCACGCTCGACGAGGCGATCCGCCGCGCGGGACGCTTCGCCGACCTCGATCTCGCTTGGATCGAGGAGCCGCTGCCCGCCGACGATTGCGATGGCCATGTCAGGCTTTGCCAAGCGACAACGACGCCGATCGCAGTCGGCGAATCGATGTACTCGATCCGGCATTTTCGCGAATATATGGCGAGACGCGCGTGCTCGATCGTTCAAGTCGACGTCGCGCGTATCGGCGGAATCACGCCGTGGCTCAAGGTCGCGCACGCCGCGGAAGCCTTCGACATGCCGATTTGTCCCCACTTTCTGATGGAGCTACACGTGAGTCTCGCGTGCGCGGTCCCGAACGGGAAATATGTCGAGTACATTCCGCAACTCGACGAACTGACGACCTCGCACCTTAAGATCGAGAACGGAATGGCGCTCGCGCCGCCTGAGCCCGGGATCGGGGTCGAGTGGGATTTCGACAAAGTCAAGTCGAAGAGCCTCGCTGAGTTCACGCAAACAATCGGAGGAACGCGATGAAACGCATGGGCATGGTGATCGGCGTCAAGCCGGAGCGGATCGCCGAATACAAGAAAACGCACGCCGCAGTGTGGCCTGAGGTGCTCGCCAAGATTTCCGATTGCAACATCAAGAACTACACCATTTTCTTGAGAGAACCCGAGAACCTGTTGTTCGGTTACTGGGAATATTACGGCGAAGACTGGGCGGCGGACGCAGCCAAGATGGAGGCCGACCCGAAGACGCAGGAATGGTGGGCGATTCACAAACCGATGCAGGCGCCGCTCGCCACTCGCAAGGATGGCGATTGGTGGGCGATGGCCGAGGAAGTGTTTCACCACGACTGAGCCGTGGGCCCTCCTCCGTCATGAGTTTCGATCCCGCCTCGCTCCGCCAGTCCTGGCCCACCCCATCGCATCCGAAGCCGATCGTCACCATCGGCGCGGGCTCGATCGTCGCCGACGCACACTTTCCCGCTTACCGGAAAGCTGGATTTCCCGTTGCCGGGGTCTATGACCTCGACGCGTCCCGGGCAAAAAACGTCGCCGACACGTTCGGCGTAGCCAAGGTCTTTGGCTCGCTCGGCGAGGCGCTCGCGACCGAAGGCGCGATCTTCGATCTGGCGACGCCGCCTGGCGTTCACGCTTCCGTGCTCGCGCGCATTCCAATTGGCTCAGGCGTTCTCATCCAGAAGCCGATGGGCGCGGATCTCGACCAGGCGACCGAAATTCTGAAGGTCTGCCGAGATCGGAAGTTGGTCGCGGCCGTCAATTTCCAGCTGCGCTTTGCACCGATGATGCTGGCGGTCAAAGACGCGCTCGATCGAGGGCTCATCGGGCGGTTCGTCGACGTCGAAGTTCATCTCGCGATCGACACCCCATGGGGTCTGTTCGCCTTTCTCAAAGGACTGCCGCGCGTCGAAATTGCGGTGCATTCGATCCACTATCTTGATCTCATCCGCGGTTTCCTCGGCGATCCACGCGGCGTGCACGCGAAGACGATTGGTCATCCGTCTTCCGACATGGCTCAGACCCGCACAACGGCGATCCTTGACTATGGCGACGAAGTCCGCGCGGCGATGTCGATCAATCACAACCACGCCTTCGGCCGCAAACATCAGGTCGCCGAGTTCCGGTTCGATGGCACAGAGGGCGCGGCGCACGCCAAGCTCGGCCTTCTCCTCGACTATCCTCACGGCGAACCGGACGAATTGTGGATTCGGCCGAAGGGCGAGACGGACTGGGTCGAGGTTCCGCTGCGAGGCTCGTGGTTTCCCGACGCCTTCATTGGCAGGATGGCGAACCTGCAACGCTTTTGCGGCGGCGAAGACGACGTCCTGATCGCCTCGGTCGAGGACGCCTGGACGACGATGGCGCTGGTCGAGGCCTCCTTCGAATCGAGCGCCAGGCCAGCGATGCCGATCAAGGCGCATCCCTGATGGAGATGAAGGAGCGATATTTCGAAGATTTCGAGATCGGCGAGAACCGCCGAACGCTAGGCCGCACCATCACCGAGGCCGACATCGTCGCTCACGCCGGCCAGACGGGCGACTTTTTCCCTCACCATCTAGACGCGGTCTGGTGCGCCGCTCAGGACTTCAAGCATCGCATGGCCCACGGCACGCTGATCTTCAGCGTAGGGGTGGGGATGACGGCAAGCACGATCAATCCCCGCGCGATGTCCTACGGCTACGATCGCTTGAGATTCATCAGGCCAGTGTTCATCGGCGACACGATCCGCGCCTCAGCGACAATCAAGGAGAAGCGAGACCATCCTCGCCGCGCGAGCCACGGCATCGTCGTTGAATTGCTCGAGGTCTCCAATCAGGACGGCGAGAATGTGCTGGTTTGCGAGCATCTGTACCTCGTCGAGCGACGGGAGACCGGCTCGCGACTGTAAGGCAGCCGGAGTTTGGGATCACCCGCCTGCTCGGCAAAAGCCTCTTCAGTACTTTGAGTGCCTTTCCGATCTTGACCGCTC
>Ga0123356_10007058_pt1 | contig 11259 bp, 8 predicted proteins | sample TergutEmb28metaG_2_FD_92546 | JGI IMG/M metagenome (GOLD analysis project Ga0123356, IMG submission 92546) | Embiratermes neotenicus P3 segment gut microbial communities from Petit-Saut dam, French Guiana - Emb289 P3 | ecosystem: Host-associated > Arthropoda: Insects > Digestive system > Gut ... | reverse complement strand
TCCGACGCCCGTGGCACCAACGAGGGCTGGACCCTCACCGGCACAGCCCAGGACTTTGTCGGCGACCGGACGGGCCGGCGAATCATGGCCGCCAACCTCGGCTGGGCCCCATACGCCCAGGTCAAGCCAGGCGGCGACGACGGCCTCATCGACGACACGCCCCCCAGCGCCCAGCACGTCGTGGCCGGACCCGTGGTCGATCCCGCCCGCGACGGTGGCCTGTCGACGCCCCGCGTGCTGTGCATGGGCGAAGACGGCGCATCAACCGGTCAGTTCGAATGCGTCGCCTACCTCAGGCTCGGCATCCCGTGGAGTACGGCCGCTGACCGCTACCGCTCCGTGCTCACGCTGACGCTCATCTAGAGCTGGGAAGTAGGCATATCGCGGCGCCGACCGGTAATCTTGCCGGTGGGCGCCGGCGCGTCCTCCCACCCAAGGAAAGGCATGGCCATGAAGGCGACAACAACAAGCGGATCTCACCCGCATTGCGCACGATGGCGGACCTCGAGTCGCGTAGCCCCGGCGAGCGTGGCGGTCCTCACCCTGGCCGCCTGCGTGCTTGCCACAGGAATGGGGGCGGGACCTGCGTGGGCGGATACGCCATCGGCCACCGACTCACCCGGGGTGGTCTCTGGCGGGCCCGACTGGACGTCGCCAACTCCGCCAGTGGCCGACGCTCCTGCGAAGGACGAGACGACGGTCGAATGGGCGGTAGCACCCGGGAACCGCGAGGACGAAGGGCGACGCTCGCGCTTCACCTACGTGGCTGACCGGGGCGAGGTGATCCGCGACTCCGTCGTGATCTCGAACCTGGGACGCGAGGACTTGGAGCTGTCGGTGTACGCCTCCGATGGCACGACGACCGAGCAGGGCGAGTTCTCCGTGCGACCCGCCGCGGATCCAGTCAAGGATCTGGGCAGCTGGGTGAGCGCCGAGAAGGACACCTTGGTGGTCAAGCCGGGCAAGGCGATGGCCGTGCCCTTCGAGATTCACGTCCCGCCTGATGCCGTACCCGGCGACCACACGGGGGGAATCGTCGCCTCAAGAATCACCGTGACTCAGGCGGCTGATGGTGCGGAAGTCGTCTTCGACCAGCGGGTCGGGGCGCGGATTTACCTGCGGGTGCGGGGCCTGGCCGAGCCGAAGCTGGCGATCGAGAACCTGTCCCTCTCCCACTCCGCGGCCTTTTTCCCCTTCAAGAACAGCCCGGCGATCCTCGGTTTTGACCTCGTGAATCCGGGAAACATCACGATGGAGGTCCACTGCGAGGCGACGTTGACGGGGCCGTTCTCGATGAAGATGGGATCCATGGTGACGCGGGATCTTCCAATCATGCTGCCTGATGCCCGGGTCCATATCGAGATGGAGTTAGGGGGAGTCCTGCCCCTGGGGCCGCTGCGCGCCCATGTCGCGGTGAACGGGGTGAACATCTCCGGGTTTGACGAGTTCCTAGACATGCCCTCGGAGGCCGGTGACGCGGATGCGCTGTCCTTGCCGTGGGTCCTGCTGGGGCTGGTCCTGCTCATCGTCGCCTGGGTCGTGTGGACGATGCGTCGCCGCAAGGCCACGAAGAAGAAGCTGGCGGAGATGACCAAGAAGCTGGCCGCCGTGGAGTCCGCTGTTGCTGGGTCGGGCGCCGATGCTCCTGCCGATGCTCCGGCCAAGGGTGACAACGCTCCTGCGGACGATCCTCCTGCCGCGGACGACCCTCCTGCCGAGGCCGACTCTCCGCCCGATGGCGACGACGAGCCCCCCAGGAAGCCCCGCCACTCCGCTTCCTTCCCCTGGTAGGCGCCAAGGTTCCTAGAGCTCCTAGAGCAGGGCGTCGTCGTGCACTCCGACCTGGTCAAACTCGATGAACTTGCCCTTGCGCGCATAGTGAAGGGCGCGAGCCCCAGGGCTTCCTCGCTGGATTGCCGCGCGCCACATCGTGGCTCCTTCGGCGGTGGTCCTCGCCTCGGTTCCGCCGCCTGACGAGGTTCGAAGCTGATGGAGCTTGCGTCCAGGCAGCTGCTCCGCGAGTTTGGTGAGTACCTCCACCATGACGCTGACGACCTTGCCGCGGTCCACCCCCTGGAGGGTGTCGATCGATTCGATGTAGCGCGGGCCCACGCCCCACTCCTCCGGAGGCGGCAGCGGATGGCCAGCCTTTTCCGCGGGTCCAAACCGAGTCACCCAGTCGACGTAAACCTCCCATCGCAGCTGCTCCACCGGGTCGGCGAAGCGATCGGCCACGATGTCGGCGACCCCGTCGCCCGACTCGTCGCGAGCCTCGGAGGTGCGTTTCCACTTGCGCCCCTCACTCTGTGCCTCGCGCAGACGAGTCCTCAGCTCCCCCACCTGGTTCTGTAGCCGGTTCTTCTCCCGGGCTGCCTCATCAAGCTGGTTGCGCTGCGCCTCGAGGGCTCGCCGGTCATCCTCGAGATCCTGGCGCAGCGAGGTGTTGCGATCCGCCTCGATCTTCGCCCGGTTCTCCCAGACCGCCACGAGATTGTGCAGCTCAGAGGCGGTAGGCTCGGATTTCGTTGGAGTGATGGGCTTGGGCCCCTCGGGAACAGCTGGTGTGGTGGGCTTGGCAGCAGCTTCCTCACCTGCGACGACGGTTGCCGTGCTTACGCCGTCAACGGTCGGGATCCCGAGCGCACCCTCAGCGCCCGGAATCCCACTTTCACCCTCGACGGACGATGGCGCGGTCGGGCGCCCAGGAACAGGTCCGGGCCGCGGTCCGGGCTTGAGGGCAGACGGTCTCTTCATGCCCGGAGGACCAGGCTTCGGGATCATCGCCCGGCGACGAGCTCGCTCCGCTTCCTCGAGGGCGGCGGCCTCAGCCCGTGCCTGTGCTGCTGCCTCTTCGGCCTCCTTCGCCTTGGCCGCCGCTGCTGCTTCGGCAGCGGCACGCGCCTCGGCGGCCCTCGTGGCGACGGCGACTCGCGCCCGCTCCAACCCGGGGTGGGAGACCCCTCCGCCGACCCGCGCGGCCAAGGCGAGCGGTGTGGGACGGCCATCGTCCCGGGCCTGCGCGAGTACGGGCTCGGGGACCGGCTTGGGGCGAGGCTTGGGTCGGGTGATCCACGGCGGGCCACCCGGGAGAATCGACGGTGCGGGAATCGGCTCGTCGGAAGGGCCGACATCGTCCATCCTCAGACGCAAGGGGTTGAGGGCTCCGACGCGGGCGCGAACCACCTCGCCGGTGGTGAAGAGGTCGGTGAGGTCCTCCGCCGGGTCGTCTGTGACGAACTGGGATGGGACGCGCACGCTGAGCTCGGGGAAGGGGAGGACGACCACCCACGATGCGCCGACCTTTTCCACCCGCGCGAGGACGACGTCGCCGGGGCGGTAGGCGGCGACGGCGTCGTCCCGCTGGACGAGCGACGGGCGGATGTCGAGGCGGCGGGAGTTGGAGTCGAGGAGGCCGCTGACCGTCTGGCCCTTGGCGAGGATCGCGTCGATGTCCACCCCAGGGACGGTCAGCTCGCTCCAGATCGTCGCGGTCTCGCCGGATTCGAGTCGGACAAACGCCCGAGTTCCCACGGTGCCCATGACCTCGCCGGTGTGGGAGGTCATGGCGGCCGACGGGGTTGACGGTGCGACGAGGCCGGCTGCGACCGCCATCGTCAGCGCGTCGGAGATCATCCGGACCGTCGAGCGCTTGCCCTCCGCCGGGGTCATGACCAGGTGCAACGGCGAGGCGTAGGGATCGGTCTGCCACGTCGTGTCCGCGGGATAGACCCGGCCCGCGCCGCCGTAGACCTGGGTGAGTTCCGGCATCCCGTCGGAGAAGTACCAGGTCGCGCGCTTGTCCGTGAGCACCCACACGTCCACGAGGTCGCCCACGTCCTCGTGGATCCGCTGGACGTCGATCCAGGGTTCGTCGACGTCAAAGGGGCAGGAGATCACCGCGACGGGTCGCGACCGCTCGGGGTCGAGGAGGTGCGCGACCAATCCGTCCACGTCGCCGTGCGACGAGGCGTGGCGGACGGGCGCGGCAGTCATGGCCTCTCCTAGTCGGGTAGGCATCGGGTCGAGTCATCCTATCGGCCCGCCCGGTGCGCCCGTTCGCGTGTCCCAGTTTGGGGGGTTAGTTGGCGGGCTGAAGGAGGAGCGGCACCAGGCGTCCCAGCATCGCGCTCAACCGAGGGGCAGCATCGCGCCCGGCGGCCACCACTTCCTCGTGGGACAGGGCTGGGGTGGTGTCCCGGGCTTGGGTGGTGTCCCGTCCAGCCGCCAAGACTCCCTTGTGGGACAGGGCTGAGGTGGTGTCCAGGGCTGCGGCAATCCCCGCGGCTGGGTTCGTGACCAGAGACAATCCCAGGACCTCCATTCCTGCTTCGCACGCCGCGATCGCCTCCAACGCCGTCGACATCCCCACGAGGCAGGCGCCAAGGATCCCTGCCATCCGTACCTCGGCCGGCGTCTCATACTGTGGTCCGGGAAACTGGGCATACACCCCCTCCCTTACCTCAGGGAACACCCCGCGCACGATGGCGCGCAGCCGGCTCGAGTACAGATCCGTCAGATCAAGGAAGCTCGGCCCTTCCAGGGGGGTCGCGCCCGTGAGGTTGAGGTGGTCACTGATGAGCGCCACCGTCCCCGGCGGCCACGGCGCAATCGCCCCGCAGCCGTTGGTGAGCACGCAGATCCGCGCCCCCGCGTAAGCCGCCATCCGAATCGGGTGAGCCACAGCCCGCACGTCACGCCGCTCGTAATAGTGCGCCCGCGCCCCGATGAGCAGGGCATGGGCTACGGTCCCGGCGATCCGCACCGACCGCAGCAAGGCCGAGTGCCCCGGTATCGGTGCCGGATCAAACCCCGGGATCGTCTGGGCAGGAACCTCAGCCACCACCGTCCCTATTTCCCCTCCCACACCCCCCCAACCCGACCCCAGCACAATCGCGATCTCATGCCGCCCCACCCCACTGACCTCCGCATACACCTCCGCCGCCTCCCGAGCCAGCCCAGTCGGGGTTCGAGGCCCGGCGGCCAACGGTTCGGATGCGGAAGTGGCAGCTGCGCCGCCAGAGCAAGGAACCTGAGTCACCCCGCCAGGCTACCCCGCCTGCGCTCCACCGCTGAGCATGTGAAAACCTGAGCATTAGCAGCGACGACAGCGTTCTTAATGCTCAGGTTTTCACATGCTCAGCGCGGTGAGTGGGGGTGGAGGGGGGTGGGTAGGGTGAGGGGGTGAGTGAGTTGAAGCAGCGGGGCCCGCGGGGGCTTGTCATCGTCGATGTTCAGCCGACGTTTTGCGAGGGAGGGGAGCTCGCGGTCGCGGGGGGCAACGCCGTGGCGCGGGCGATTGCAGACTTCGCCGCCGCGCACCGCGATCGGTATGCGCTGGTCGTTACCACCCAGGATTGGCACATCGACCCAGGGGACCACTTCGCCGCTGAGCCGGACTTCGTGGATACGTGGCCGCCGCACGGGGTCGCGGGCAGCGCCAACGCCGAGCTTCACCCTGCCCTCGCGCACCTCGCTCCCGACGCCGCGGTCAAGAAAGGCCAGTTCAGCGCCGCCTACTCCGGCTTCGAAGGTGTGGACGATGACGGCACTCCCCTCGCCGACCTTCTCACCGCCGCCGGGGTGAAGCAGGTCGACGTTTGCGGGATCGCCGAGTCCCACTGCGTCGCGGCCACCGCGCTCGACGCCGTTCAAGCGGGCTTTGCCACCACGGTCTTCACCGACCTCACCGTCCCCGTCACCCCCGAGTTAGGCGCCCAAGCCCGCACCCACATGCGCGAGGCCGGAGTAGACCTCCGCGCCTCCATCACCGCCTGAACCCTCCGTCATCGTGCGAACCCATCCGAGCGAAGGTCGCTTGGCTGAGTTCTCGACCCGTGTTTTCAGCGAGGCGACCTTCTCGCGGTTGGGGGTGCGGAGGGAGAAGGTGGGGGTGCGGAGGGAGAAGGTGGGGGTGCGGAGGGAGAAGGTAGGGGCGCGGAGGGAGAGGGTGGGGGTGCGGAGGGAGAGGGTGGGGGCGCGCGGGGAAGGGGTGAGCTCCGTCATCGTGCGTAGACTTCGGGTATGACACGGATTCTCTCGGCTGTGGCCTGGCCGTATGCGAACGGACCACGCCACATTGGCCACGTTGCGGGCATTGGTGTGCCCTCGGATGTGTTCTCGCGGTACATGCGGATGGCGGGGCACGACGTCCTCATGGTCTCGGGGACGGACGAGCATGGGACGCCGATTCTGGTCCAGGCGGAGGCGGAGGGGATCGCGCCGCAGGAGCTGGCGGACCGGTACAACCGGGTGATCGTCGATGACTTCCACCAGCTGGGATTGACGTATGACCTGTTCACGCGGACCACGACGCTGAACCATGAGGCGGTGGTCCAGGAGATGTTTCGTGCGGTCCACCGCAACGGGTACATGGTGGCGAGGACCACGATGGGGGCGGTGTCTCCCTCGACCGGGCGCACGCTGCCGGATCGGTTCATTGAGGGGACGTGCCCCTTGTGTGGGGCTGAGGGGGCGCGGGGCGACCAGTGCGACCACTGCGGTAATCAGCTCGACCCGATTGACCTGATCAACCCGCGGAGTCGCATCAACGGGGAGACGCCGAAGTTCGTCGAGTCCGAGCACTTCTTCCTTGACCTGCCGGCGCTGGTGGATGCGCTTGCGGCGTGGCTGAAGACTCGGACCAACTGGCGCTCCAATGTGCTTTCCTTCTCGCTCAATCTGCTCGATGACGTGCGGCCGCGTGCGATGACCCGCGACATCGACTGGGGCATTCCCATTCCCTTGCCCGGGTGGCAGGAGAACCCGGGGAAGCGGTTGTACGTGTGGTTTGACGCCGTCATCGGGTATCTGTCGGCGTCGATCGAGTGGGCTCGGCGGCGGGCATTGGCGACGGGGGAGTTGGCGGACGCGGAGGAGTGGCGGGCCTGGTGGTGCGACCCGGACGCCGAGTCGTACTACTTCATGGGCAAGGACAACATCACCTTCCATTCCCAGATTTGGCCGGCTGAGCTGCTCGCCCACAACGGCGAGGGGGCGCTTGGGGGCTCGCCGGGGGGGTACGGGCGGCTTCATCTGCCGACCGAGGTGGTCTCCTCGGAGTTCTTGACCATGGAGGGGAAGCAGTTCTCCTCCTCGCGCGGGGTCGTCATTTACGTCCGTGACCTGCTCTCCCGCTACCAGGCCGATGCTCTGCGCTACTTCATCGCGGCCGCCGGGCCCGAGAACCAGGACGCCGACTTCACCTGGGCCGAGTTCAAACGCCGCACCAATGATGAGCTGGTCGCCGGGTGGGGCAACCTTGTCAACCGCACGGCCACGCTCATCCACCGCAACCTGGGCTGCGTGCCGGCGGCTGGGGTTTTGACCGCGGCCGATGCCGCGCTACGCACCGTGGTGGAGGCCGGGTTTGACGAGGTGGGCACGGCAATCCGGGGCCAGCGGGTCAAGGCGGGCGTCGCCTCCGCCATGCGCGTCGTGGGTGAGGTCAACCGGTACCTCGCCGAGCAGGCCCCCTGGAAGCTAGCCAAAGGGGACGATGGCGACCGGTCGCGTATGTCCGACGTCCTTCACTGCGCAGCCCAAGCGGTCAGCGACTGCAACACGCTTCTTGCTCCCTTCTTGCCGCACTGTGCCCAGGCGGTCGACGCCGCGCTGGGGTTTGAACGGGCCTTTGGGAACAAGCCGGTGATCGAGGTGGTCAAGGACCTGGACGATTCTTCGCGGTCCTATCCCGTGATCACAGGGGACTACTCTGGGTCGCCCGCGTGGGCGTCGGTTCCGATTCCTGCGGGCCAGGTGGTGCCTGCGCCGAGCCCGATCATCACCAAGCTCGATGATTCGATCGTCGAGGAGGAGCTGGAGCGGCTGCGGACCGGGGGGTGAGGGGCTCAGCCAGCGGCTCGGCCGCAACGAGTGCGAGGAATCCGACACTCCAGGGTCCCTGGCAGCGCTCCCAATTGTCGGATTCCTCGCACTCGGTGAGGTGGGCGCCCGAGGTCTGCGCGATTCCGACTGGAAACCCTGCATGATTCCGGTTGAAATTTCTGCATGATTCCGGTTAGAATCAGTGCGTGATTCCGATTGGTTTGCGAACCTACAGGTCAGACGGTGAGGGGCGATGACCCCGCCCTACCTTCCCCGGGTTGCCGACGGGGAGCTCTCCGAGAGGCTGGGACGGATCGGGGCTGTTCTCATCGAGGGGATGAGGGGCTGCGGGAAGACCGAGACTGCGCGACGGCAAGCGGCCAGCGAGGTCCTGCTTGACGTCGACGACACGGCGAAGAACACGGCCTCGATCGCGCCGTTCAACGTCCTTGGCGGACCTACCCCACGCCTGATCGACGAATGGCAGATGGTCCCCGGAGTGTGGAATGCCGTCCGTCGAGCCGTCGACGACAGAAGAGCCGACGGCCAGTTCATCCTCACCGGCTCGGCCAGTCCGGCAGACGATGCAACGCGCCACACGGGGGTCGGAAGGTTCTCGCGCCTGCGGATGCGCACCCTGTCGCTCGCCGAGTCCGGACTCTCTAGCGCGGTGGTCTCTTTGGGAGCGGTGCTTGATGGCGGTGACCTCGGAGCGGGTGCCGCTCCCACGAGCCTCAATGACCTCATCGACGAGGTGTGCCACGGCGGATGGCCCGGAGACCGCCATCGTCCGTTGGATGATGCGCGAAGGAATGTGGCGGATGTGGTCAACGAGGTGGCGAGGGTGGAGATTCGGCAGTTGGACGGGGTCCGGCGCGATCCAGCGCGGGTGCTGGAAGTGATGCGGGCGCTGGCGCGCAACACGGGGACCGATGCGCGCGACACGACCCTAGCGGCTGACGTGAGTCGAGGTCAGGTGACGGTTAGTGACGAGACTGTTGCTGCCTACGCACGGGCTCTCGAACGGATCATGGTGTTGGAGCCGCTCGAGGCGTGGGTGCCGATCATGAGGTCGAAGGCTCGGCTGCGATCGCGGCGACGCCACCACTTCGCTGATCCGGCGCTCGCGGCAGCCCTCTTGGACGCGGACCCGGCGATGCTGCGGGCCGACCTCAAGACCTTCGGTTTCCTCTTTGAGTCGCTGGTCCTTCGTGACCTGCGGGTTTACTCGGGCCCGCAGCATGCCAGCGTGGGGTACTACCGCGACAGCACAGGCTTGGAGGTCGACGCGATTGTTCACGGCGGGGGAGGCCGTTGGGCGGCGTTCGAGATCAAACTCGGGGGGGCAGCCCACGTCATCGATGCCGCCGCGCGGAACCTCCTCACCTTTGCCGCCAAGGTGGACCGCGAGACAGTCGGCTCACCCCAACTGCTCGGCATCATCACTGCCGAGGGCTACGCCTACACCCGCCCGGACGGCGTCGCCGTCATTCCCTTGGGGTGCCTCGGACCGTAGCTACCCTGATAGACCCCCGAGCATGTGGAATGGGCTTCTTCCCGTGCCGGCTTGCGCCAAACTGAGGCGCGGATCCGGGATTGGGTGAGGGACGTCATCGTGCATGCGTTCGAGGGGAGAGCTGCGATGATGCTACGTGATCGGTGTGGAACTCTCCGACGTCACGTCCGGCCGCGACACCATGGCGAGATTCTGGGCGTATCTGCCTGTTTCCTGCGGAACTGGGTGCATTCTCGTCGAGAATCAACGCATTCTACCCTGGATCTGCATCGCAGGCGTGTAGGGTGGGGTCGTGCTGATCCGATTCGAGGTTGAGAACTACCGGTCGATTGCCTCTGCGGTCGAGCTGTCGATGGTGGCCGTCGACCTAGATCGACCTGACGTGGTCCCGGTTGATCTGCTGGGCGAGAGCCTGGTCAAGGTCGCCGCAATCTACGGCCCCAACGCGTCGGGGAAGTCGAACGTGGCAGCGGCCTTGGTGTGGCTGCAAGACGCCGTCGCCACGTCTCTGAAGTACTGGGATGACGGGATCCCCGTTGATCCCTTCGCGTTCGGCAACGGACCTGGTGAGCCGACCGCCTTCACCCTCGACATGACCGTTGAGGGAGTCCGATTCGAGTACAACCTGGAAGTCGACGGTGAGAGGGTTGTCGCCGAGAGCCTTTTGCACTACCCGAACAAGATCCGCCGGAAGGTCTTCGAGCGTGACGGGGACGAGGTGAGTTTCCAGCGCGGGATGACCAAGTTGCCGCGGGCGCGTGACTTGATGACGTCCAGGACGTTGGTGGTGTCCCTCGCCAGGCGTTTCGAGGAGCCGCTGGTCGAGAGGCTTGTTCAGCAGGTCCTTGACATCGGGGCGGTAGGAACGACTCTGATGCCGAAGCGGGAGGCGAGGTCGTTGGATTCGTTCCTGTTTGAGATCACCGACTCGACCCTGAGATGGCTCGGGGGTAATGGTGGTGGCAGCCAATACGCACCATGGGCGGCGGGTCTTGGGGTGCCTCGGGACGGCCGGGCAAAGGCGCTCGCGCTGCTCCGTCTTGCCGATCTTGGGATTGAGAATGTGCAGTGGGAAAGGCAAGAGGTCGCGTCACCACTGTCGTCGGAGAACAGGACTGTTGACCGACTGCGCCTTCTGCACAAGCTGCCGGGCGCATCGGTCCCGCTCGACTTTGAGCAAGAGTCCAAGGGAACGCGGACCTGGTTCCATCTGATCGGCCCAGTGCTCCGAGCCCTCGACCAAGGCTCCCTTCTCGTGTTCGACGAGCTCGATGCCAGCCTCCACCCCGCTTTGTCCGCCGAGCTCATCGGCCTATTCAAGAGGCAGGACACGAACCCGCGCGGTGCGCAGCTCCTGTTCACCTCCCACGACACCAGCCTCCTTGCTCACCTCAACAGAGACGAGGTCTGGCTCACTGATAAGCGCGACGACGGGTCAACTCACCTCGGCTCCCTCGCGGAGTTCGCTGGAGAACGGGTTCGCCGTTCACAGAACCTCGAAAAGGGCTACCTGGGAGGGCGTTTCGGCGCGCTCCCGCAGGTAAGCCCGGTTGAGTTCCTTCGGGCCCTCGGCCTGGTCGGTTGAACCAATGGCGGGTCGACGGAGCGCCGGGAAGAGCCTCAAGCTCCGCCCACGCCCGCCCGGACGGTGTCGCCGCGATCCCGTGGGGGCTCCTTGTCCTGGAGCTGCCCGCGCTACACAACGTGGATGAGGATCGCAGTTTTCTTGCCGGCGAGCTTGACGGTGATCTTGGCTTTGCCCTTCTTGTGGGTGGTGACCAGTCCGGTCTTGTCCACCGAGGCGACCTTGGGCTTCGTGGAGCGGAAGGTCGGCATCTGCTTCAACGTGGCCTTCGCGGGGCCTGGTGCCACTGTGAGCCGGGCCGACTTGCCCTTCTTGACGATGATCTTGTCGGGGC
>Ga0123356_10007056_pt1 | contig 11263 bp, 8 predicted proteins | sample TergutEmb28metaG_2_FD_92546 | JGI IMG/M metagenome (GOLD analysis project Ga0123356, IMG submission 92546) | Embiratermes neotenicus P3 segment gut microbial communities from Petit-Saut dam, French Guiana - Emb289 P3 | ecosystem: Host-associated > Arthropoda: Insects > Digestive system > Gut ... | reverse complement strand
CTTATGACAAACCAGCAGTTGGAGAATTTTATTGTTCCCAGGTTCTTAAAATACGTCTGTATCGATACCGAAAGTAACCGTGATATTCAGGAAACTCCTTCAACCCCGGGGCAGTGGGATTTGGCAAATCTTTTGCGTGAGGAGTTATTAGCTCTTGGATTAAAGGATGTAGTACTTACAGATTATTGCTATTTAATAGCCCGTTTACCTGCGACAGGACGTTTCAATGAATCGGGAAAAGAGAATAAACCCTGTATTGGATTTTTAGCTCACCTTGATACGGCAAGCGATGTTTGCGGGAGCAATGTTAAGCCGCAGCTTGTGAAAAACTACAATGGTAAAAAAATCGACCTAATGTATGGTTTATGTCTCGATCCTGAAAAAGAACCCGGTTTAGCTGAGCATGAAGGAAAAGATATTATCCACAGTGACGGTACAACTCTTTTAGGAGCGGATAACAAAGCGGGTATTGCGGAAATCATGGCGGCAGTGGAATATCTTACAGCGAATCCGCAGATAGAACATGGACCTGTCGAAATTATCTTTACCCCCGACGAAGAAACAGGTAAAGGATTACCGAACTTTCCAATAGACGAGATAAAGTCTGATTTCTGCTACACAGTAGACGGCGGTCCTTTGGGCGAAATAGAGAGTGAGTGTTTTAACGCTTACAAAGCTGATGTAGAGTTTCACGGAAAGGTGATCCATGTTGGACACGCAAGGGGTATTCTTGCTAACGCAACGCTCATGGCATCAACCTTTGCAACGCTCCTTCCTCGCAGCGAAAGCCCTGAAGCTACCGACGGCTATTATGGTTATTACTGCCCGATGGAAATTGCAGGAGACTTGGAAAAGGCAAATCTGGAAATATTTCTTCGTGATTTTGAAACTGTCGGAATGGAACGCCGCTTGGCTGCGCTTGAAGCTTTTGCAAAAACAGTGGAAGCTCAATTTCCAGGCGGAGAGGTAATTGTTAAAATTCAGCCGCAATACTATAATATGAAAGTCAAAATTGACGAAAAACCTGATGTACTGGATAGGCTTAAAAAGGCAGTGCAGAAAACTGGAATTGAATGGCGTCTTAAACCAATCAGGGGCGGAACTGACGGATCAAGACTTACAGAGCTGGGTATCCCCACTCCGAACATTTTTACAGGCGGACGTAATTTTCATAGCCGTCTGGAATGGGTTAGCGTAAGCGAAATGTGCGCTGCCTGCAAAGTGATTATTGAATTAATAAAGGGAGATTAATTTATGCTTGGAACATTAACAACTGTTTTTGGCGAACATATAAAAAGAGTGATGCAAACATCCAAAGTGACGACAGTTGTCACCGAGGATAACGTGTATCAGGAGGGAGATCCAAATGTTTTGGCGATCCTGGATGAAATGGTTGAACATTTACTTCTTCCCCAGAGCGCTCTTATCGGGCTTAAAAACCTTGAAGAACTTTTAGAAAAGGCCGAATCTGGAAAAGCATGTCTTTTACTTGTTGAACATTACAGCAATATGGATCTTTCGTTTGTGTCTTTGCTTGCACGAAAGGCAGGCGGCCGAGGCAAAGATATTGCAAATTCAATTATCGCAATGGCAGGGATGAAACTAAACGAAGATAATCCGGTTGTTGCGGCTTTTACAGGCGCATATAATAAAATAGTTATTTATCCAAGCCGCTATTTACAGGATGCAGATCCAGAGAAAGATAAAGCCGAAATTATGCGCAGCAATGCTATAAACCGAGCGGCAATGAAATCGCTTATTAGACACAAATACAAAGGCAGTTTAATTCTTGTTTTCCCGTCTGGAACACGCTTTCGTCCATGGGAGCCAGATTCAAAAAAGGGAGTGCGTGAAATTGATTCTTATATACGGTCTTTTGATTACATGTGTTTTGTTGCTGTTAACGGCGAAACTTTACATGTGCAAAAAACAGATATGATGAACGATGCTGTAAGTAAAGATATTATTCATGTTACAGCAGGACCTGTTGTAAATTGCAATGAATTCCGTGATAGAGTTTTAGCCGCTGCTGCCGATGAAGAAGATAAAAAACAGGCTGTTGCAGATGCCCTGATGGAAGAGCTCGAAAAGATGCATGTTGCGGCGGAAACGGAAAGACTAAAACTTCTTAAGGCATAAAAAAACGGCATACTTTTTAAAGCATGCCGTTTGAAGTTAACCAGTAACTAAATTAATAGTTTACCAGTTGCCGCCGCCGCCAGAGCGTTCTCTGCGAGGTTTATCCATCGCTTCGTTTACGCGCAGTTGGCGTCCTTCTAATTCGCGACCATTTGTTCCAGCGATAGCTGCATTTGCTTCTTCATCGCTGCCCATTTCGATAAATCCGAACCCTTTTGAGTTGCCGGTTTCACGATCGAAAATGATCTTGGCGGATGCGACGGTGCCAAAACCTGAGAAAAGGTTTTTAAGACCATCTTCGGTGGTGTTGTAGGATAGGTTACCGACATACAATTTCTTAGCCATTGAGAAAATTCCTTCACCCGGAACTAACATACAAGCGCCCGGGCACGCTTAATATCACGCTCGCACAAGCGAACGACTCTTATCCACCTTGGTATCAGGCTATAGCCCTGCTCCTAAGTGAGAATAGATGCATAATTGTTAAGGGAAAAAAACGAAAGGCGAACGACAAGAACAGAACCCCTAAACTGTGCGGCTTTTTAGTAAGTCCGCAAAAATAATCTCTACTCAATCTAAAATAATATCCAATTATTGAAAATATAAACTGATATTAAAATAATGTCAATGCTTTTTTATGAATTCTAACCATAAATTAACTTAATTGCAGTTTCTATATTTGATGCAGAAAGGTTCGATTTTGACTGTTCTGCCGCTGTATTAGGTCCTAAAAAGGCGTTGAATCCCAGATTTGCGGCAGTTTTTATGCGGCTTGATATTCTTTGTACGGGGCGAATTTCGCCGGTTAAGGAAAGTTCTCCGGCTATTACCGTATTTGCAGGCAAGGCAATCCCGGAACGTGCTGAATACAATGCGCAAGCAATAGCAAGTTCAACCCCTACCTCTGTAATACGTATGCCGCCAGCCACATTTATATATATATCTTGATCTGACAACCTGACATTCAAATGTTTTTCCAGGGCAGCAGAAATCCGTGAAATTTTAGCAGAATCAATTTTATCGGAAAAAACTCTGCTTATAGAACCTTTTGCGGGAATGGTAAGAGCCTGTATTTCTACAAGGATAGTTCTTGAGCCTTCCAGAACAGCAGCTATTGCAACTCCCGGCGGTAAATCTCCATCACGCTGCACAAGGAACATACTGCCAGTATCTTCTACAGAAGACAGTCCTTGCTCTCCCATTGTAAAAATTCCAATTTCATCTACAGACCCAAATCGATTTTTAGACGCCCGTAAAAAACGGCAATCGGCAGTTCCGCTCAAACCTGATGTCTTGTCGTTCTGCTCAAAATAAAGAACAGTATCTACCATATGTTCCAGTGTTTTTGGACCTGAAATAACACCTTCTTTTGTTACATGCGCTGTTAGAAACAATACAGCATCATGTTCTTTTGCCCATGCGATTAATTCAAAGGAGCAGAACTTCATTTGGTTTACAGTACCAGAAACAGAACCTGCGTTTTCTGAAAAAAGCGTTTGAGCAGAATCTACCATTATAAGGACAGGTTTAATGTTATTAAGGACAGTTTCGATTTCTTCAAGGTTTCCCGAGCAAAAAATTTCGATACGTTCCATTTTGTCTTTGGTTATGCCAAGCCTGTCTGCTCTTAATCTTAGTTGGCCTGCAGACTCTTCGCCGGATACGTAAAGGATGCGCCCCTTTGTGACAGCGGCGGCGGCAGCTTGCAGCAGCAGTGTAGATTTTCCAATACCTGGTTCTCCTCCAATAAGGATAGAAGAACGTTTCATGATGCCGCCGCCAAGCACGCGATCAAGTTCGCCGATACCGCTTTGTATGCGGCTGCCTTCCATTGGGTCAACTGCCACAAGCGGAAAAACCTGAGGTAAACCTTTTATGCCTGAGCTTTTATTTTTTGCGCCAGTTCTCTCAATAGAAGTTTCTATTAATGTGTTCCATTCTCCGCATTCAGGGCAGCGTCCAAGCCATTTGGGCTCTTCTTTTCCGCAAGAGGAACATCTGTAAACAAGAGTTTTTTGTTTTTTCATTAGTCTGCTTCGCTGAAATCTCCGCTGTTGGTTTCGTCAAGATTTTCATCGTTTCTATTATTATTACGATTATCTCTGCGACTACGATTTTCGCTTCGATTTGTATCGCTGCGATTGTCATCGCGACGATTATTATCGCTGGCAGAACGAGGTGTTATGCGAAAACCAATTCCAAAGCGCCAGCCGTCGATTGCAGGAGTATCATCACCTGCCCATACTTTATAAACTGGAAACCATGTTCGCATATCAAAACCAAGATAAAATTTTTCGGATATAGGGAAGTCCATTCCAACTCCCGCAACAGGCGTAAACCAGCGAGCCTTACCCCAGAAATATTCTCTTATGGCATTTGTTTGCAGTTTTGCATCAGTTCTTATATCGTTTGTAAAATCTGCAGGGTGATTTAAACCTGCAGCCAGCGTAACAATACGCAGATCTGCGACAGGTCCGCCGTAAACACGCAATAAAATATCCTTATCGCTTATAGGAATAGCGCCTGTCAATTGAATGCCGGTAACAAAGCCAAATACAAGAGCAGAACGATTCTCCGGGTTACAAGCCATTGGGTATTCCTGAATGGCGTTATATTCGTAATTGGTAAAGTAAAAATCTTCGGTAAACTCAAGTCTAAGATGTCCAAAAAACTGCCATGCGGCAGAAAACCCCAAAGAGGGAAGTATAGGAGCAGGATCGGAATCAACTCCATTATTTGCGGCAAAGTAAAAAACGCTGCCCATCCCTGCCCAGTGAATATTTTTTAGAAATGATTCGGCGTTTAAGGGAGAAAGCTGAAAACAAAAAATGAGTAGAACTACAGCTATTCTTAAACGAGAAATATTAAAACACATATCTTTATTATAACGCAATAAGAGCGCCAGGGCAATTATCTCTAATCCATGTGCAGAGCTGATTTTCTTCTGTTATATTCGGGTCAAATACGATGTTTTCTGCCGAAAAGCCGATTTCCTGCAATAAACGGTATATTGTCTGCGCTTCTTTCTCGTCTATAAGTGTGATAACAACTGCTGCGCCGTAGCTCTTTATTATTTTTGCTTTTTGCAGGAATTCAGCTTCACCGTCTTTTAAATTAATAGGTCCTGCAAAACCTCGTCCTTGCAGGCGTTTAAGCCCTGTTTTTATAACATTTAAATTACTGCTGTTAATATAAAAAGGCGCTTTTGCAATATAAGGATTCATCAGCGCATAGTTAAGAAAAGAAGATATTGCTTCTTCACTATCTGTTTCGATATTTAAAACAGCATAGCCATCTTCTATTATATCACGTGCAATATCTGCCGCATCTTCATAGTCATTATTGGCGATTGCTTTTTGTAGCAGTTCCTGGTCATGTTTAAACCGAACAATGTTATCTTTTATTTGCAGCGCCTCAAGACCCGAAAAGCATGCGTAATTTGAATGAGTCGGTTTTTTTCTTGGAGTGTAGTTTTGCGCTTTGTCAGCTATTGCGGCTATATGAGCAGGAGAAGATCCGCAGCATCCTCCAATTATATTTACAAGCCCTTCTTTAAAATACGGCTCGATATTTGCAGCCATCATATCCGCCATTTCATCGTATCGTCCAAATTTATTTGGAAGACCTGCATTAGGATATGCGATTATATTGCAGGAAGCGATTTCTGATAACAGCCGCAAATGAGGAAGAAGTACAGGTGCGTTAAATGAACAGTTTAAACCTATTGCCCACGGCTGGTTTCCAAAAGAATGTGACACATGCTGTATAGATGTAAAAAAAGCCTCAAGCCCCTGACCTGAAAGAAGCCTGCCTCCCTCGCTTGAAATTGCGGCAGAAATAATTACAGGAACATCAATGCGTCTTTCTTCTAGCAGCCTGTTTATTGCAAAGAGGGCGGCTTTTGCATTTAATGTATCAAAAACAGTTTCAATAATGAATAAATCTGCGCCGCCGTCTAAAAGTCCTCTTGCGTTATCGTAATATGATGTTTCAAGTTCATGCCATTCGATGCTGCGCTTTCCAGGGCTATTTACATCAGGGTAAAGGCTTGCGCCTTTTGCGGTTGGACCCATGCTTCCTGCCACAAAACGAGGTTTATCGCTGGTAGAAAATTTATCAGCAGACTTTCGTGCCACTCTTGCTGCCGCTGAACTGACTTCGTAAGATAAATGACTTAAACCATAATCTGCAAGAGAAATTGAAGTTGAATTAAAACTGCATGTCTCGATTATATCTGCGCCCGCTTCAAGATAAGTATCATGAATAGCGCCAATTGCTCCAGGTCTTGTTAGGCATAAAATATCATTACAGCCAAAAAGCGGTTCTTTATGTTCTGCAAACAGACCGCCTCTGTAACTTTTTTCGTCAAGATTAAGAACCTGAATAAGAGAGCCCATTGCGCCATCAAGAATAATGATGCGTTTTTCCGCGATAGAATCCAGTTGCTCACGGATTGTCATAACAAGATTATAGCAGTATTTTTATAAAAATTAAAAGGGGGGATATTTATTCTATTAGTCTTTTCCTTATAAAATTATCAACTGTCATTCTATTAACGCCGTACATTCGTCCAATGGCAGTTTTTGAATATTGTTTGTCTAAAAGAGTTTTAATTTCATGTTCACAGCCAGAAAGTTTTACGTAACTGGATTTTCTTCCGTTTGGTCTTCCCAATACCTTTCCTTCCGATCTTTTGCGTGCCAGAGCTTCTTTTGTTCTTTGGGATATTAATTCTCTTTCAATTTCTGCCGATAAGCCAAAGGCAAATGCTAAAACTTTAGACTGGATATTGTCACCTAACCGGTAGTTGTCTTTAATTGTCCATATTCTGACATCATTTTGCATTAAATGATTAAGAATAGACATAATCATAAAAAGGTTTCTTCCAAGCCGTGATAATTCCGAGCAAATAATTAAGTCGCCTGCTCTAACTTCGGCAAGCAGCGAGCCTAACATCCTTTTTTCAGGTGATTTATTTCCGCTTATAGTTTCTTCTATCCAATGTTCTATTTTTATATTCTTCTTTAAACTAAATTTTTCAATTTCAAACCGCTGATTATCTACATTTTGTTTGTCTGTACTAACTCGTATGTAACCGTATATCATAGTGCCTCCTAAAAATTATGCGTAATTATTTATCGACAATTTGATAGACACCTAACAGGTTTTATATGATATAATGATAAAATGGAAAACGCAGTTGCCCTATGCGCAGTAGGCGCAGAGAAAGTAGTATCGAATGAATTACGAAAAATGGGAATAAAAGTAGAAGAATCTCTTTATGGCAGAGTGCGTTTTAAAACTGACGTTAAAGGACTGTATCAGGCTTTAATTAATCTTCGCGCCGCTGACAGAGTATTGCTTGAAACTGCGCATTTTAAGGCTACGGACTTTGACGCTCTTTTTGAAGGAGCTGCTTCTGCAGCCTGGGAGCAGATTGTACCAAAAGGCATGGGATTAAAAGTTGCAAAGGTGCGTACCAATCGTTCGCAGCTAAAAGCCGAAACAACAATTCAGGCAATGGTACATAAAGCAGCGGCTCAGCGTCTTTGCAGTAAATATAAAATGAATCGGCTTCCAGAACCTAAAGTAACTCCTAAAGGTGAAGACACTGTAAAAGTTGCAGAAGTACGTGTGTATATAGAAAAAGATATGGTTTCCCTGCTTTTGGATTTAAGCGGCGATCCGCTGTTTAAAAGAGGTTATCGAAGCGAAGGCGGCGCAGCTCCCTTACGAGAAACAACCGCAGCTTCGATACTGCTTTTATCCGGCTGGAAACGTAAGTTTCCGATTTATGACCCGTTTTGCGGATCTGGAACAATTTTAATAGAAGCTGCAATGTATGCCTGGGATATGTCTCCAGGTCTTGGCAGGCATTTTGCAATAGAAGATATGTTGATTGCGGACACAAAAACAGAGCAGGCGGTACGAGATGAATTCCGCAGTAAAATTGATTTTAGCCGCCTTGTTAGAATTGCCGGCAGTGACGAAGAGCTTCGTTCTGTGTCAATTGCCGCATCCAATGCAGCGCGTCTTCGTGACATTGCAGAAGGCCGCCTTCCTCAGCGGGGAATTCGCTCAACAGATTCTAAAGCTTTTGGCTTTGATATAAAAGCTCTCCCAATGTCACAAGCAGTCTCGCCTTATTCAGATTCTGGTTACATTGTTACAAATCCGCCATACGGTAAAAGACTGGGAGACCAGACTATGGCAGAGGGTATCTACAAGGAAATGGCAGGTCTGCAGCAGCGCTTTCCTGGCTGGAAACTGGCAGTTATAACAGACCATAGCGGATTTGAAAGTTTTTATGGTAAAAAAGCGGATTCCTGCCGGGAAATAAGTAACGGTGCAATTCCTTCCTATTTTTTCCAATTTGATATACAATAAATGGTAATATCAAACAAAGGGAGAGAAAATGGCGCTGGCTGTTGAGCACGACAAGAGACGTAAGAAAATTCTAGAACGAGCTCTAACCGTTTTCATGGAAGATGGGTTTGAGGATGCGACTTTTCAAAAAATTGCGGACAGAAGCGGAATTACCAGAACAATATTGTATCTCTATTTTAAGAACAAAAGAGAGATTTTTACCTATAGCATAAAACAGCTGCTTTTAACTGTAGAAGAAAAAATCGACAAAATTTGTTCAAATAGTTCTTTGAGTTTTGTGGAAAAAATTACCAAAGTGCTATTATCTATTTTTAAATTATTTGAACAAAATCGGCAGCTTCTTTCTGTTGTTCTTGATTATCTTTTACATGTTACAAAAGGTGATTTTAACCCGGAAGAACGGGTACGCCGCAGGACGGTTAAACTTCGCCACATATTATCGTCCATGATTATAGACGGTGTTAAATCCGGAGAACTTAAAAAAACAAATATTAAAGCAACGAACAATTATTTATACGGTTTTGTAGAAGCAGCCTTTTTCCAATTAACTGTTTTAAAGCGAAAAGATCTTAGCGAACTGGAAGTGGCAGCTATTTTTGCAGTTAAACAGCTAAGTAGTTAAACCACTAAGTAGTTTTACTGCTAAGTAGTTTAACTACTAGTAGTTAAATCAGCTGGCTTAACCAGGTAAGTATTTAGTTTTTTTAATACAATTTCAAAGTCCACAGGCTTTCCAACATGATCATCCATTCCGGCTTTTATACAATTATCTATATCTTCTTTAAAAACATTCGCAGTCATAGCAACAATTGGAATTCTCTTATGCGGCACAGAAGTTGATTTTAATTTTTCTTCGTAAATACGTATTCTGCGGGTTGTTTCATATCCATCCATTCCGGGCATGTGAACATCCATAAGGATCATTTCGTATCTGTCAGGTTCTTCTATAAACATTTCTACAGCCTGTATTCCGTTTTCTGCGCAGTCTACCTCAAGGTTTGTCGGTTCAAGAAGCATTAATACAATTTCGCGGTTTATTTCCATATCTTCTACAAGCAAAATTCTGCGGTTAGAAAAATCTTTAATAAGATCTTCGCCTTCTATACCTGCCTTTGAAAGTTTTGATTCATTCTCTGCATCATTTTGCAGACCGCGCTGTACTTGAATTGTAAATGTAAAAGTAGAGCCTTTTCCGTATTCTGACTCTACCCATATATTTCCGCCCATCATTTCTACAAAACTTTTTGATATAGAAAGCCCTAAACCTGTGCCGCCAAATTTACGAGCCGTGCTTGTCTCTGCCTGCTGAAAAGATTGAAACAAACTTTTCTGCGCTTCTTTGCTTATTCCAATTCCTGTGTCAGAAACAGAAATCTGAATCGTACAAATATTATCTTTTTCGCCTATAATTTGCGAGTTTAAATTAATTGAACCATTTTCCGGAGTAAATTTTACAGCGTTACCCAAAAGATTTGTTATAACCTGCGAAATCCTCTGATCATCTCCTATCAACACTTTTGGAATATCTTTGTCAATTTGAACAAGCAGTTTTTGATTTTTTTCTTCTATGCGAAAGCTAACAACGCTTTCAACACGTGTAAGCATTTTTTCAAAATTAAATTCAACAGGAACTAGATCAAATTTATTTGCTTCAATTTTTGACATATCTAAAATATCATTTATAACTCCAAGCAGATGAGAAGATGCTTCTCCAATTTTATCCAAAGCGTAGTTTTTTCGCTCTATATCTGTAGTGTTTTTTGCAATTGCAGTCATGTTAATAATTGCATTCATGGGTGTGCGTATTTCATGGCTCATGTTGGAAAGGAACTCGCTCTTGGATTTGCTTGCCGCTGTTACTTTTGTAATAGCATCTTTTAATTTGTTATTATAAATATCAAGCATAATAGCGCCTGCAATCGTACTTGCAGTCATGGCAACAAAACTTTTTTCGTTATCTGTCCAGCGCCTCGCTTCGTTTTGCTCAACAGCCATCATGCCCCACAATTTACCTTCTACATAGAGCGGCGCACAGATAAAAGCCTGCACATTATCACACAACAATTCTTTAAAAAATTCGATATTGCTTGCAGATGTGTCCATGCTGGAAATAATAGGAACAGTGGCAAAATTGTATAATCTTTCCGGAAAACTTGAGCTAATAAAATCCTGTGCATTTATCTTTTTTCTTTTTGGCAGCTTGTTGTTTGCAGACCATCGATATTCAAGCGTAGCATCTTTTGTTCTGCTATCCAGGCTAAAAATAACTACGTTTGTTACTTTATAATAGTGGCCCAGTTTTGCTATAGCTTCATTAATAAGTATATGCGCATCATGTGAAGATACAAAACTTTGGGAAATTTCCGATATTAGTTCCTGCTGTTCAAGGCGTACTTTTAGAAGTTCGCTTTGTTTTTTTAATTCTTCTGTAATGTGTTTTAAGTGCCTCATATCGTATTGATAACAAAGTCCAATGAAATTTCCCTTGTATGCAATACGGGTCAAGGTTATTTCAAAAGGAACTAGTTCTCCGGAAGCTGTAAGATGCGTCCACTCGACAGTAAGATTTTCGCCGTTTAATGCTCGTTTAATAATTTCAAATGCTTTCTCCAGCGAGTTATCTCCATTTGGCTGCTGCTCAGGAGCAAACTTAAAAAAGTTTTTTATATACTGTTCTTTAGTGGTTTCCAGTATGTTTACAATTGTTTTATTACACTCGATTATATGAAGGGAATCG
>Ga0123356_10007055_pt1 | contig 11265 bp, 8 predicted proteins | sample TergutEmb28metaG_2_FD_92546 | JGI IMG/M metagenome (GOLD analysis project Ga0123356, IMG submission 92546) | Embiratermes neotenicus P3 segment gut microbial communities from Petit-Saut dam, French Guiana - Emb289 P3 | ecosystem: Host-associated > Arthropoda: Insects > Digestive system > Gut ... | reverse complement strand
TCAGACGAGCGTAAGTCGATCACCCACTTCAGAGTAGACAGAATGAGCAACGTAAAAAAGCTGCCGGAACGCCGCCACGCAACGGCAAAAGAATTCAAACTCGCCGAGTATTCAAAAAAAGTATTCGGCATGTTCGGCGGCGAAGAAGCAGATGTCAAACTTCGTGTCAACAACAAACTCACCGGAGGCGTCATCGACCGTTTCGGCGAAGAAATAATCATGGTACCAGACGGAGATGATCACTTTACAGTCAGAGCACGCATTGCACTCTCCCCGGTATTCTACGGCTGGCTCTTCCAATTCGGCGACCTCTGCCAGGTACTGGAACCTCAAAGCCTAAAAGAAGACCTAAAGAAACAAGCAGAAAAGTTTCTAGAGCGGCTTTGACGGTAGCGCAGCAACATACCCGGTTTTTTGTAAAGCATCCCTAAGTTTTAAAAACACAGGGAACACAGCAATATGCATTACAATAAAAGCAGCAACTTGCGGGAGTCTTGAAATCAACAATGGAGTATATGGTGTTCCCGTTAGTTGAACAAGTCCGAGAGTGGTAAGCCCCATACTGCATACGATTTGTACAGTAAGCGCATTGACTACTGCATGTGGCCAAAACTTCAGGTTTTCTCGATGAAGTATGAGCCCATATAGAAAGCCTTGCACAATTCTTGACAGTAGTATAAGAGGGATCGGTGTAAGCCCCATGATCGGCCACCCCAAAATGTCCGCGATACCAAATGCAGCAGCTCCCCAAACAGGACCAAAAAGCATTGCACAAATCATCATCGGTACAAATGCAAAACTGACACGTAGTGTCATAACATTGACAACGGGTACAAGCCGCTCAAGTACAAAAGTAAGTGCAATAAGCATAGCAACCTGACATATGACCCGAACAGAAATGTTAATACTTAAATATCGTTTGGCTACACCATTAAAATATTTCTTCACAACAAAAAATCCTCCTTTTGTGCTTTACCACAAAAGAGGGTTTTCTTTTATGGCAGCGGATGCGAAATCACACCGCGGACTTTCGTCCTTCGTCCGGCAGCGACCTCCCATCTGCCGACACTTAACGCATGATTTCTACTCTGACAATTCAATTTTCATGTATTGCACACTTAGTATATCTGATAAAAATTTAATTTGCAATAGGAAAAATCGTGTTTGCATTAAGGTATGAAATGTGATATTTTACATTGACGAAAACACAAAGGAATGGTCATAATAATGATTTGGTTATTTATTATCATAGGGATATTGATTTTTATCACAGCAGTGCTTGTGTTTATGATTGCTCCGGGAAGATTGACGCCACAGGCGAAAAAGACTGCACAAATTTTTTATGGCTTGAATTGTGCTCACCGCGGCTTTCATACTATTGACCAGCAGGTGCCGGAAAATTCACAGGCAGCATTTGCAGCGGCACGAGATAAAAAATACGGCGTTGAGCTTGATGTACAGCTTTCAAAAGATGATAAGGTCGTAGTCTTTCACGACGACGACCTGAAGCGTGTTTGCGGTATAGACGAGCTCGTAAATATTAAGGATTGGGAAGAGCTGTCCAAGATGCAGCTTTTTGAGACAAATCAGTGTATTCCGCTACTGACAGATGTTTTAGAGGTGCTGGGTGACGCACCGGTGATCGTAGAGCTTAAATCAGCCGGTGAAAACAATACAAAGCTATGTGAAGAGACCTTAAAAATAATGCGGGAACAAGGGATCAACTGGTGTGTGGAGAGCTTCGATCCACGTATAGGTGCCTGGTTTCGCAGCAACGCACCCGACGTACTTCGCGGCCAACTGAGCTGCCGACCCAGGGATTTTAACGATATACCAAAACTTAATGCATTTTTGCTTGGCAATATGCTGACAAACTTCATATCACGCCCGCATTTTATTGCATACAGCAACACATCGCGACCACTGACAGTTCACATTTGTCACTTGATGAAACCGATCAAGGTAATATGGACAATTAAACCGGATCACGATATAAAAAAATACGAAAAAGAAAACGACACGATCATCTTCGAGTATTATCAACCCAAACCAAAGTACCGCTAGGATACAGGTTCAAATTGGCTGTTATACAGCTCGGCATAGAAACCGCCAAGCTCTAATAACTCAAGGTGAGTACCGCTTTCAACGATATCACCGTTATCCATAACTAAAATCATATCAGCGTTTTTGATCGTTGATAACCTGTGAGCGATAACAAAGGATGTTCGGCCATGTGTCAAATTGCTCATAGCTTCTTGTACAAGATGCTCTGTTCGGGTATCTACAGAGCTTGTTGCTTCATCAAGAATTGTCATAGGAGCATTTTGGATCATGGCGCGGGCGATAGTGGCAAGCTGTTTTTGACCTTGCGAAAGTGAGGTTTTATCGTTTAATACGGTGTCGTAACCTTGCGGCAACGTACTAATGAAGTGATGCAATCCTACCGCCTTGCAGGTTGCTACCACTTGCTCATCCGAAACATCATCTGTGCAGTAGATGATGTTTTCTTTTATTGTACCTTCAAAGAGCCATGTATCTTGCAGTACCATACCAAACTGCTGCTGAACATTATCCCGTGGAACTTGGGTCGACGGGACTCCGTCGATAAGAATGCTGCCGCTGTCAAGCTCATAAAAACGCATCAGGAGATTGACCATGGTAGTTTTTCCGGCTCCGGTCGGTCCGACGATCGCGATTTTCTGACCGGCTTCAACTTTTGCAGAGAAATCATGGATGATGGTCTTTTCCGGGACATACCCGAACCTGACATTACGAAACTCTATTTCACCTTTAACATCTGTGAGTGTTTCTGTTTTACTACTCTCGTCTTCCATTTCCTCTTCATCAAAGAATTCAAAAACCCGTTCCCCCGCAGCGGCTGTGCGTTGCAGGTTCTGGAAAGCTTGAGCCAGTTGAGAGAGCGGCTGTGTAAACAGGCGAATATAGATCATAAATGCCGCGATCACTCCAAACTGGATAGTGCCGTTCATTGCCAGCACCGCACCAACAACACAGACAGCGACATATCCGAAGTTGCCGATAAACATCATAAAAGGCATCATAAGTCCCGAGATGAACTGGCTCTTCCAACCACTGTCATAAAGTCTGTTATTTATCTCATCAAAAAAACGCCCGGCTTCCTTTCCGCCATTATAGACTCTGACAACATTATGCCCTGAGTATATCTCTTCAACATGACCATTGACGGCGCCTATATCCTTTTGCTGCCGTATGAAATACTTTTGAGATTTCCCCATAATGACAGACATGAGCGCAAAACCGATACTGCTTGCGCCGACAGCAGTCAGTGCCATAAGCCAGTTGTTATAAAACATCATTATAGCCGAACCAAAAAACATGGTTACAGATGTAACAAGAGTACCGATACTTTGGTTCATTGTTTGTCCGATAGTATCAACATCGTTTGTAACTCTGCTCAGGATATCGCCATAACTGACTTTATCAAAGTATTTTAGTGGAAGTCTGTTGATTTTTTGCGATATATCTGTACGCATATTTCTGCCGACTTTTTGCGTGATCGTAGCCATGATATATCCCTGTATGAAGTTTAATACCGCAGAAGTGGAATAGAGGAAAACGAGCAAAACAGCGATCCTTGTGACCGCAGCTAAATCAACGTCGATAACTTGCTGCGTGGTCATAAGCGCTGCGATAACTTTTTGGATCTCATTTGTCATTATACCGATTTGATTAGGACCGACAACGGAAAAAACCGTACCAATAGCGGCAATTATGAGTGAAATGATAATAACGGGTATATATCTTTTACAATAATCGATAAGCTTCCGCCAGGTACCCTTGAAGTCTTTTGCTTTCTCTGTCAGACCCATGGGACCTGCACCGGGACCACGCATACGCGGCACTCTTTCAGCCGGGCGACTGCTTCCACTCATACGGCAAGCTCCTCCTCACTAAGTTGACTTATTGCTATCTGTTTGTATACATCACAGTTTTGCAATAAATCCTTGTGACGACCGCTGCCGACGACTCTGCCTTCGTCAAGCACAATGATCTGGTCTGCATCCATAATAGTGCCGATCCGCTGAGCAACTATCATGCTGGTAACGCCTGCAGTTTCTTTTTTGAGCATATTGCGCAGAAGTCTGTCTGTCTTATAATCAAGAGCGGAAAAGGAGTCGTCAAATATGTAGATCTCAGGCTTCCGGCAGACAGCACGTGCGATGGAAAGCCGTTGCTTCTGGCCGCCCGACACATTTGTACCTCCTTGTGCTATTTCAGCCATATATCCGTCTTCCATGTCTTCAACAAATTCTGTGCTTTGTGCGACTGAAACAGCCTGTTTGATATCTTCCTCGCTAAACCCGTCACCGCCGTTATCGCCATATGCCACATTTGAAGAGACAGTACCCTTAAAGAGCACTGCTTTTTGCGGAACATAACCGATTTTATTATGCAGCGCTTCAAGCTTATAATCGCGTACATTGACACCGTCGATCAGTATCTCACCTTCGGTAACATCAAAGAATCGTGGAACAAGATTAATTAGAGTTGACTTGCCACTGCCTGTTGAACCGATAAAAGCAATGGTCTCACCCTGTCGCACCGTGAAGCTCACATCTCGTAACACAGCTTCTGCTGCATCGGGATACTTGAATCCGACGTTGTTAAATGTAACTTCACCGTAGACTCCGGATAGTCCCTCGGTAATATCACCGTCAAGGATCGTAGCCGGCGTATCCAGCACCTCACAAATACGCTTTGCCGAAACGGTGGCACGGGGCAGCATAACAAAAATCATCATCATCATCATAAATGACATGATGACCGACATTGCATAAACTGAAAAGACCATCATATTGGAAAAAATCGGAAGCCTGTCAACAGCCTGCGCATAGTTTATCAGGTATGCACCGATCCAAAAAACGGACAAGGAAACTCCGCTCATAACAAGCGACATCACAGGCATGAGTACAGCCATAGCTCTGCTGGTAAAGAGCTGCGTCCCGGTAAGCTCGTTGTTGGCTTCTTCGAATTTTGCCTCCTGATAATCCTCGGCATTATATGCCCTGACAACACGAAGACCTGTCAGGTTTTCACGTGTGACCCTATTCATGTTATCGATCAGAGACTGCATCATCCTGAACTTGGGCAGAACAAAAAACATAAGAAGCACGATCATTATAAGCAGGATGAGCACAGCAATACCTGTAGCCATAGTCCACTCAAGACCTTTGCCGGCTATTTTGGTGATTGCCCATCCTGCCGTGATCGGTGCTCTTATGATTATCTGCAGCCCCATTGCTACCACCAACTGGATTTGAGTTATATCGTTGGTTGAACGGGTGATAAGACTGTCGGTAGAAAAACGATTGATCTCTTCCATCGAGAAGGAATCGACCTTTGAAAAAAGCATTCTTCGCAAACGCCTTGAAAACGCAGAACCAATGATTGCGGCAAAGTATCCTACAGTGATCGCAGCGCACAAACTCCCGAGTGTACACAGGAGCATCATACCACCGGCACGCCATATATCACTCATAGCACTGTTTGGCGTTTGAACCAGAGTTGTTATCTCAGCCATATAATCCGGCGTCTTTAAATCAAGCCAGACCTGGATTATTATAAAACCCAAACTTAGCAGTGCCATAAACCATTCTCCGGGCTTAAGATACCTGAGAATCGCAATCATTAACAGAAACTCCTAAACATTATCAATACGCGCTAGTTGTAGTGGACGCACACCCGGGCGTCCTATCCCCGTAATTAAATCTTCAGCGTTTTAAAGTAACCCAAAAAGGCTTCGTTTTTATCGAGCATTTTCTGTGTCATTTCTTTTATTTCTTCCATTGACAGCATACTTGCAGTTAACGGGTCAAACAAGTTTGCCTGGAAAACCTTCCATGGATCACCCTCGATGACCGCATTGACAGCCATCTCTTCGATACGTGCGGATAAATCAACGAGGATAGCCAGATTGTCCGGCAGATGTCCGACCTGGATCGGTTGCAATCCCACTTTAGACGCAAGCACGGGTACTTCCACACATGCCAAAGGCTGCATGTTGCTTATCAAACCGTGATTAAGAACATTACCGTTAAACACAAACGGCTCACCGTCACCGAAAACAGCGTTAAAGATATTCGATGCATATTCTTCGCCGCGTTTTAAATCCATTTCACTGTTTATAAAATCATTAAACTTTGTCTCCCAGGTCGACTCTGCATTGAGATATTCATTCAAAATATAAGCATAGTGACCGGGATTCCAACCAGTTCCATGAGTGCAGTACTTTTCGATCAAATCAGGGCGTTTTCTGAACCATGGCAGATACTCCGAGTTATGACCGGAAGACTCCGTCGGATAATACCCGAAATGCAGATACATCTCATTACGGACCTGCTCCTCATTTGCAACTGCAGGATCATTTTTAACTTTATCAAGAATGAGCGGGTAAGCGTCTTTGCCGTTCCATTTGTATTCAAGATAGAATGCAGTGTGGTTTATACCGGCGCACGTATACGTTATCTCATCCGGTTTTGCGCCGATCCATCTGGCAATCATATTCGCCGTACCCTGCACACTGTGGCACAGACCGGTAACATTGGCTTTACTCAAGCGTTGCAGATAACCGCACAACATAGCCATAGGATTGGTGTAATTAAGAACAACTGCTTCCGGACATAATGCCTCGACATCACGGATGATATCAAGCATGACCGGAGCGGTGCGTAAAAACCTCATTACTCCCGATGGTCCGCGGGTATCACCGACGTTTATATCAACTCCATAAGCTTTTGGGATCTCGATATCGTGTCTCCAAACGTCAACACCACCTTGAAGAATGGTTATCAAAACACCATCAGCGCCTTCCAACGCCTTTTTACGGTCTGTAGTGGTATGTACGGTTGCGGAGTATTTTCCGGTGTCGATGAGTTTTTTGACAGCCTTAGCTACATAATCCAACCGCCCCTCATGAACATCCATTAAGTGGAGCTCACAATCCTTAAAAGCATCAAAACTAAGGATGTCTCTTGCTAGCTTTAAAGTGAAACCTAAAGAACCTGCGCCGATAAAAGTAAATTTCTTGCTCATTTTTTCGTTCCTTCCATTTCATAATTTATATTCATAGTATGGTCTCTTCTTAAACCAACTTTAATAACTTCAATGCGTTTTCAGAATAAAACTTCTTTAAAACATCGTCCGGCAAGCCCAGCCCGTAAACATTCCAACGACCTTGTCCCCAACCCCACCGTCTAACAGCTTTGAAATATTCATCAAAGGTCTCAAAAAAACGATAGTGTTCAGCAAACATTTCCCGGGTCTCGCTTTCATCAAGCGGAAAATAATCTGATCCGAAAAGGATCCTGTCCTGATATTTTATGAAAAACTCTCTTGCCGTATAAGGTTGACGACCTATCAGGTTGTTTCGGGCAGCGGTATCTATATACATGTTTGGATGCTTGTCCAGTTGAGCGCCGACCCAGGCAAGATTTTCAGCGTATGAACCTACATGGGGGATAATGAATGTGGTGTCCGGATTTTCTGTAAGCAGATCATCCTGCTGCTGCATCAACTGCTCAAACGTATACCGTCCTTCGTTGCCTCTGTCGTAAAAAGACCACTCAGGGTGCTCAATAAGGCTTTCATAAAACTCATTATTCCCATCCACAGGTGTGAAAAAAGACACGGGATCAGCTATATGGAAAAGAACTATCAAATCATATTTAGCGGCTGCATCCCAAATCGGGCGAAATCTATCGTCATTCGGACCGACATAAACACCGCTTGAATCCTTTAAAGTACATCCTATATTCTTCCAAAGCTTTAAACCCCGGATTCCCATAGCTTTAAACTGTCTAAGTAAGTCGTCGACGTGTGCAGCAAACCCCGGATCCTCAAGTCGTGAAACATCGACAGATGCAAAGGTATGTACAAAATCCTCATATCCTTTGAGCGACTCGAGATGCTTCTTGAGAGGATCGCCCCAGAACATCTTTAGATCGATAACACCTGTTACACCTGATTCCTTTAAGCTGTTTATCATTTGATCGATGTCAAGCTGAGCATAGGAATCATCACCCATTTCCAATGCGCCGATGTGGATATGAGCGTCAAAAACCGGGAATCTCGGTAAAAGGACTTCATGCTTAGCCACAGACAATCTGGAAACAGGGTCATACTCACTTAACAATAATTCTTTTTGCATGTAAGCAGGCTCCTCTCAATTGCATAGCAGAAAGCTTTACTGATCGGGTGACTGATTTTCGGAAGGATAATTCTCCGGAGCCGGTATTTCCTCTGGAGACGGGACAGTTGGATGATGCCACTCTGCCGGAACCGGTTGCTCTGCGGGAGCAGCGTACTCCGCAGGAGCAGGAGTAGGAGCAGGAGCAGGCTCAGGAGTTACTTCAGCGTATTCTGCGGGAGTGGGAGTATGTTCAGGAGGATACACCGGAGGAGGTGCCTGAGGATACACAGGTTGTACTTCAACAGCAGGTTCAGACTTCTTTGAACCTTTTCTTGTTGTGATATTTTGAATAAAGAATCCGAGTACCATCAAAACCGGAGGCAAAATGTATCCCCAACCGATTTCTGTTGTTTGCATAGCCATCATCAAACCCGTTCCGACTACCACACCACCTGTTAATGAAGAGGACAGGATGATCCAAAATCTGCGGTGCTGAACAGCAATGATCCCCATAACTATACCCAAAACAAAACCCACGATCAAACCTGTGATCATCGAATCCGTGATTATGGCAAACAAGAAAAGACATAATAAAAACGCCGCAAAAAAGACATAAAGAAAGAGACCTGCAAGGTACGCTTTATAGGCGATAAAAGAACCTGAGACAGCAAGGATTATAATGATCAGGATCCCGATCAGGTTCGCTGCGGGAGACCCGGCGAAAACCCCGGCAGCAGCCAGCGAAACACCGACAGCGGCTCCGACGAGCATTCCAACAACACTGCACCAGAACTTAAACATTTTGTAACCCAAAAAGCATTGCAAAAGTCCAAAAATGCACACTATAACACCAACCACAGAAAATGCATCTTTTGCAGCTTGACTGAGACCGTCTAAAGAAGTAAGTAGCTCAGACAATTGGTGTATTCCGGCAAGACTGACAAGTAAAGCAAAAATCTCCGACCCTATTTCATTCATTAAAACTTTCATTCCTTTCAACATGGGGGTATTATCTGATGATATATCTAATCCTCGTTCCCTGTCACGAACTTGTTTATCTCTGCCATGATTTCGTTTTTCGCATGTCCGATCGATTCTCTAAGTTTTGAAAATGCTGCTTCCAGTTCAGCGTGGGGAGGTTCATAATCCTCCGCTGCACGTTCTTTTTCGATCAGAAAACGCTCAGCGACATCCTGACACTCTGATGAAGCTTCAGTGATCGTTTTGAGCAAAGCATCGATATTCTCATTGAGATACTTCTCATTTACATAGTGCTGCTCGCGCAGGACACTGTCGCATTCCTTCATGGTGTCGAGCGTTTCAAGGAGCGCACTTTCACTTATATGCACGGAATACTGCAGATGTATTGCCGAAGAATCCAGCTTTGCCAATATTTCCGGCAGCTTGTGATAAACTTCATAAGCGCGCTCAAACTGTGCTCTTTGACGTTCTTGCTTCAAGTTGATATTGTTGATATGTATAGCGGATATAATGGCAAAACAAGTCACCATACCGCCAAGCACAGCACCATAGTAATCGAGCAGGTTTCCTGCGTCAAAGGCAAGGTTGAGACCAAAAACCGCAGTCTCGGTGATGAAGATATAATTTATGATTATCGGTCCGACAGTCAGCAGGATAAGACCGATCACAATAGAAATTATGATCAAGACAAACGTGCTGCTGCGTTTCTTTTTTTTCAAGCTCTTCGCCCCCTCCTAGTCTTTTAGGACAGAACCCAGGCGCTCACGAACTGTTTCGATGACCTTGATACGAGCATAAAGTTTGTCTACGGCTTCAACGACTGTCCACGGTGCATAAGGTGTTGAAGTCCGGAGCAGCATTTCATCGACTGCACCGAGGTACTGATCCCATTTTTCGCGGTTTCGCCAATCCTCATCGGTGATTTTCCATTGCTTCTCGGGAGTATTCGTACGGACTTCAAAACGCTTTAGCTGTTCGTCCGGATCGATATGCAGCCAGAACTTCATTAAAATGATCCCGCTGTCAACGAGTTGTTTTTCAAAATCGTTGATCTCACCAAAAGCGCGTTTCCAGTCAGCGGTAGTGCAGAACCCCTCAACACGTTCGACCATGACACGTCCGTACCAGCTACGGTCAAACACTGTCAGATGTCCGGCTTTCGGTACTTCTCTCCAGAAACGCCATAAATAATGATGTGCATTTTCAATATCATTAGGAGCTCCATACGGTGCCACCTTATATCCTCTCGGATCAAGTGCCGAAACAGTCCTCTTTATAGCACCGCCTTTTCCGGCAGCATCCCATCCCTCAAAAACAATTGCTGCAGGCACACGCTGTTTATACATTGCATTATGAAGGCGGCTGAGCTCATCCTGAGCTGCTTTAAGGCGCCGGTTATATTCATCCCTGTCAACAGATTTTGTCAGGTCTGCCTTAGTGAGCGCTGAAGTTACGGTGACAACAGCGGGGGTGTCTTTTTGTTCATTGTCTTTGCTTACGGCATCTTTCTTAGCACTCTCCGCAGCAGCTTTTTTATCACGCTTTGCCTTCACCGCACTCTCCATAGCGGCAAGCACTGTCCTGTAAACCTTCACATCGGCATAACGGCTGTTATCCGCTTCGACTACAGTCCATTGCGCAGGATCATGATCTGTATCAAAAAGCATTTTCTCAAAGCGTGTCAGATTCTTTTCATAATTTTTATTTTGGTCTAAATCAGATTTATTTACTCGCCAGGCTGTGTCATAATCACCGGCAAGTGCCTCGAGGCGCTTTTTTTGTTCTTTCTTTGAAACGTGTAAAAACATCTTGACTATAACAGTTCCGTTTTCAACCAGAGTTCTTTCGAATGATTTTATATCACCGACCGGATCAGCCAGAGTTGCTTCCTTTTTTTCCGGGTCGTTCATAAGAGCCAGATACCAACTGCGGTCAAAAATATGTATACGCCCTTTAGCCGGATTACGCTGCCAAAAACGCCACATATACGGACGGAACCTCTCGTCTTCGGTTGTTTTTTGAATGGTAAATACTTCGAAACCTCTGGGATCGAGATAACTGATGAGTGAACTGATGCGTGAACCTTTACCGGCTGCACTCCATCCTTCAAAAAT
>Ga0123356_10007054_pt1 | contig 11265 bp, 9 predicted proteins | sample TergutEmb28metaG_2_FD_92546 | JGI IMG/M metagenome (GOLD analysis project Ga0123356, IMG submission 92546) | Embiratermes neotenicus P3 segment gut microbial communities from Petit-Saut dam, French Guiana - Emb289 P3 | ecosystem: Host-associated > Arthropoda: Insects > Digestive system > Gut ... | reverse complement strand
GAACATTCAGTTCCTTTGCCATAACCTTCATCGTACGGCTTATCTCAGAAACAACCTCCACCCTGTTCCCGCTGCTTCTTTGATTTCTGTCGTTGGATGCCGCCGACATAAGCTGCATATAGTCAATTATAACAAGACCCAGATCTTTCAGGCGGCGGCACTGAGCATTCATTTCGGTAACAGTCAGCGAAGCATCATCATTAATCAGCATCTTTGCCTCACTAATTTGCTTTGCCGCTTCCGCCAGACGATTCCATTCATTTTCCTTTATATCACCGGTATGAAGCCTCTTACCGTCAATAAATGAAGAAGATGATAAAAGGCGCATCGCAAGCTGCTCACGCGACATTTCCAAAGAAAATACCGCAACAGACTTTCCGGATTTTTTCGCGGCATGTAACGCGATATTCAAGGCAATACTTGTTTTACCCATACCCGGTCTTGACGCGATTATAATCAAGTCGGATTTATTCAGCCCCATTATGGTTCTGTCGAGATCTTGAAAACCTGTTGTAAGACCCGGCAGTCCGCCATCGGTTTTTGCGGCATCACTAATTTGCTTGTAAACATCATGCATAATAATCGAAATGCCCTCAAGCGATGCTCTGTCTCTTTCCTGACGTAATGAATACATCCTCTTTTCAGCTGCTTCGAGGATATTCATCGCGCCGCCTTCTCCTGAAATTGCCATTTCCGCAATACCGCTGCCTGCCTCGACAATATTGCGAAGCAACGCCTTATCCTTAACAACCCACGCCCATTCCGTAGCATTCGCGATTGTTGTTGTCATAAGCATAAGATCACGCAGATAAGCCGGGATATCATCGGTCCAGATACCATCTTCACGCATACGCTCCTGAACAGTAACAGGATCTATGGGTTTGGCAAAACTGAACATTGAAAACATGGTTTCAAAAATGTTCCTGTTTGTGGATGAATAAAAATCATTTGCACTAAGAATACCGATAACATCACTGACTGTTCGTGAATCAATAAGCATCGCGCCGATGACCGACTGCTCCGCTTCTATGTTATGCGGCACTTGCCTGCTCAGTAAATCGTCCATTTATTGTTTTCCTTCAATCACCAATACGTGTATAACACCTGATATTTCATAACCCAGCTTGCATTTTATCTCATACGGACCGAATGATTTTATCGGCTCATCATGTACAATTTTATTTTTCTCAATCTCAATACCATGTTGCTTGAGAAGCTCTTCCGATATCTCCTTTGATGTGATAGAACCAAAAAGCTTGTTACCGTCTCCACCGCCGCGTGCGGTTATTTTAACAAGAACATCTTTAAGCTTTTCAACGATATCATTTGCTTTTTCTTTATCTGCCTCTATCTTTTTCTGCCGCGCCGCATCCTGTTGTTTCATAACAGACAAGTTTTCCTGAGTCGCCGGCACAGCAAGCTTTCTGGGCAAAAGAAAGTTACGCGCATACCCATCCGAAACATTAACAAGCTCCCCCTTCTTCCCCTTACCCTTAACATCATCTTGTAAAATAACTTTCATTATATCCTCCTGAAATCGTAGGTTTTTAATATTTTAAATGTACCGAATGAGACTTTGCAAGGGTGCTGAAATTTTAATTTCGTCGAGCGTAGCATGGACGCGTAGCGCACGATTTGGCGCACGGATGCGCCACTAAGTGACAGGAATTATAATTTTAGTACCCTTGTAAAGTCTTGGTAGATGCACCTTCTACCCTTTATTTTTCTTTAGGTAATCATCAATCGCCTGCTTAAGCTCAACTACAACATCATCAACACTCTTATCCGTCACTTGCAGCCCCGCTGTTGCCTGACTACCACCGCCGCCGAGTTTTTCCAGAATTACTTGCACATTAATATTCCCGATGCTGCGGCCTGAAACAAAAACCGTATCTTTATCTTTAGCGACAACAAATGAAGTATGAATACCCTTAATACCAAGCAACTCGTCAGCGGCTTGCGCAATGCTTATCCTGCAGTGCTCACCACCGCTTGAAGCCAGTGCTATCCCGTCTTTATAGATATTTGCCGAACAGAGAAGCTCATATCTTGCCGTAGCTATTTGCATATCCGATTGCAAAGCCCTTTTAACCTCCGCAGCATCCGCGCCTGCTCTTTTTAAATACGCTGCCGCGTCAAACGTACCGCTGCCTGTGTTAATTGTAAATCCCTTAGTATCAAGAACAATACCTGCAAGAAGTGCTTCCGCCTCTTCACGGAAAATTTCATCCCTTTCAACAAGGTACTGCATCATTTCAGTAATCAGTTCGGATGTTGATGAAGCGTACGGCTCGTGGAAGTTGAGCACAGCGTTTTCAATGTATTCGGAAGCTCTTCGATGATGGTCAATGACAGCAACACGTGTGCACGATAAAAGCAGAGACTCGGACTCAACCTTTTCCGGCCTGCTGGTATCAGTAATCACAAGCAAAGTCTTATTGTCTGCCGCAAGGATGGCATCCTGCACGGATATAAAAACATCCTTGTATTCGGGTAACTTCTTAACAACATCAATAATGCTTGTTGCTATACATGTCTCTAAATCAACAACAATTCTTGCATACTTGTTTTTTGCGCGTGCCATGCAGCATACGCCGATAGCAGATCCTATTGAATCAAAATCCGCCATCTTATGACTCATTACAAAAACCTTTGATGCATCACCAAGCAACTCGCCGAACGCACTTGCCATGACTCTTGCTTTGACCTTCGTCCGTCTTTCAAGACGCTGCGGACGGCCGCCGTAAAACTCAAAACCATATTGATTTCTGACAACCGCCTGATTCCCGCCGCGGCTTAGAGCCATTTCTATTCCAAGGCTTGCAAAACGGTAGTTTTCTTGAGGTGAGCCGCCGTCTTTTCCTATCCCGATACTTAATGTTGCTTGGACACCGGCGGAACCGATACATGTGCTGACCTGCTCAAGCACAGAAAAATTATCATTTATTACAGATTCGAAAAATCTTTCTTCAAAAATATAAAAATACCTGTCTCTGTCAAACTTACAAAGATATCCGTCTTTATCTCCCGTCCATATTCCTATTTTCTCATCAATATCCGAAAGAAGAGATGATTTCTCCTTTGCGCTTAATCCCTTTTGAAGCTCATCGTAATTATCGAGAGTCAGTAATGCAAAAACTAAACGCGAATCTACATATGCATTGCACATTTCAGTATATTCCGTGACATCAATCCAATACGTCATCGCGACATACTCACGTTCCGAAAGCACCACACTTCCGTAGACCCAAAAAAACTTATCTTTTATCTGAACCGGCTCCTCACACTCACTGCTTCCGCGTAGCAGCCAGTCCCAGGTGTAACCCGGAATAACATCCGTAATATTTCGTTCGAAGAAAGGCTCATCCACACCCGCCATTGACGCAAACTTGTCATTAGACCATATAACTTCACCTGTTTCAGTATTATAAATAAGAACAGGAAGCGGCGTATCGCGCACCGTTAAGTCCATACTTTCAGACATAGACTCCAGATAGCTCAGAAGCTTAACTGTGCGTCGCCTGGTCGCGAAATGCAGATATATTGCAGCCATAATAATGACAGCTACCTGAATTCCCGCCAGAATCCTTGCATACCCGCCAAAAAAGAATGTTGCAACAGCAAATACTATAAGCAGTAAAAAGTAAAGCCGCACATTGGGCTGAAGAAATCTCGGCAGCTTTTTACTCATGTTTTTACTTTCCCTTCAATAAAAATCAGTGAATTATAAGTATAACAAAGTAACACCTCTAATACAATAAAAAGAAAAAAAATACACTAGCTCTAAAAAACATATAAAAAAGCTTGCAATTACAAGAAAAGCATGATAAAGTACCCTGTGTGTTGCTCATCCGCAACACGGTGCATTACCTTGGCGCACCGCAGATTCCGACGAGTGGGAGCTCCCACTCTTTTTTCTGCAAATATACTACCAGCATTTTTGAAACACCACAACGAAGGAGTTAATCTATATGAATGCCGAATTTTTCTCAGCCATAGCGGATATCGAAAAGGAAAAAGGAATACCACAATCATATATGCTTGAAAAGATAGAGCAGGCACTTTTAGCTGCTCTGAAAAAGGATTATCCCGCACAAGCCGAATGCGCTCGTGTAACATTAGACCCTGTTGAAAAGACAGTGGATATGTTTATGCAAAAGGAAGTTGTTGAGGAAGTTGAGAATCCGAAAACACAATATTCCCGTCAGCAGGCACGTGAAATTCAAAAAGGTGCCGAAGTAGGAGATTTCATAAACGAGCCCGTAGATACAAGCAGGTTCGGACGCATCGCGGCACAAGCGGCAAAGCAAGTGATTATTCAGGGCATTCGTGAAGCAGAGAGAAATATAGTTTATGATGAATTCACTTCAAAAGAGCATGAAATACTCACAGGCGTTGTCTCAAGAGTTGACCCGCGTACAGGAGGAGTGTCAATACAAATAGGCTCAAGCTCCGAACACACCGAAGCAATGCTGTCGCACGGAGAACGCATACCGAACGAACCTTTGCGTGACGGAGACAGAATTAAGGTCTATGTTATTGAAGTAAAAAAATCTACACGCGGCCCGCAGATTCTTATTTCCCGCACACACCCCGGACTTGTTAAACGCTTGTTCGAACTCGAAGTACCCGAGATTCATGATGGTATAGTCGAAATTAAGAGTATTGCACGCGAAGCCGGAAACCGCACAAAAATAGCCGTTGAATCAAATGACCCGGATGTTGAACCCATCGGAGCGTGTGTCGGCTCCAAAGGGGTTCGTGTAAATACAATTGTTAATGAACTGGGCGGCGAAAAAATTGATATCGTAAGGTACAGCGATGACCCGACCGAGTATATTGCTTCCGCGCTCGCACCGTCCGAGGTTGTTGAAGTTATGATGCACGAGGACGGAAAGTCCTGCCGTGTTATCGTTCCTGACAGTCAACTATCTCTGGCAATCGGTAAAGAGGGACAAAATGTCCGTCTCGCCGCGAGACTGACAGGCTTTAAGATTGACATTAAGCCGGAGAGTCAGGCTTGATGTCCGCATTACAGAAAAAAGTGCCTATGCGGCAATGTCTCGGATGTCGTGAGATGAAACCTAAAAACGAACTGACCCGTACGGTCAAATCTCCCGAAGGCGAAATATCATTGGATTTAACAGGAAAGAAACCGGGACGCGGTGCATATATTTGCCGCAATAAGAACTGTTTGAAAAAAGTTATAAAGTCGAACTCACTCGCAAGAGCATTTAAAACACAGATATCGGAAGATATAACAAAAGACCTTACTATACAAATGGAGAATAATGAAACAACCAATTCATCGTAGTTTAGCGCTGTTAGGAATGGCAAAAAAAGCAGGCCGTCTCTCTGTCGGCAGTGAAGCCGCGGCAAATGCCGCAAGACGAGGGGAAGCGGCAATGATAATCACCGCAAGTGACGCCTCCGAAGCCTCTGTAAGGCGTGCAAAATCCAACGCCGAAGCGAACGGAGTAAAATTTGTCACAGTGCCGTTTACTATGTTTGAGCTTGGAAGTACAGCAGGAAGAGGCTCACCCGGTACAATAGCATTTCTGGACAAAGGGCTGGCGGACGGATTCATAAAGAGACTGGCAGAAACAGAGGATAATGCAAAGGCAAAAACAGTGCGGAAAAAGGAGAGTGATGCAGAATGAGTACAATGTTTAAGTATAGAGTTCATGAGGTCGCAAAGGATTTCAAGTTACCTACAAAAAAAATTACCGAAATCTTAACAAAGTACGCAACAACCCCCAAAAACCATATGCACATACTCTCAATTCAAGAGTTGGACATTATCTTTGAAAATCTGACTATCAATAATCAGATAGAAAGCATTGAAGAAATCTTTGCCGACGCCGCAAAATCCGCAGCACCGGCTAAAGCTGACGCGGAGAAACCGGCAGGTACACCGGCAACTTCCACTGATGCACAAGCAAGTACAAGCACAGCAACCACAGATTCGCCTGCTGCCGAACCCCGCAAACCTCAGAAAAAAATTGACAAACCATTCATGCCGCACAAAGCACCGCAAAAACGTGTCATCGATACCTCGGGCGCAACAATAAACATGTCAAAGTATGACGAGCGCCTTGATAATCTTGTGCCGGAACGCGCGGAAAGAATGAGCCGCGGCAAAGAAAAAATTGTCAGAAAAGCACGCACACCGCAGCAAACAATCGCACACGGAGCAAAAAGGCGTCAGGAAGAACGCGACAGAATGCAGCGTTTGCAGCTTGAGGTAGCAAAAAAAGCTCCTCTCAAGGTTATGATACCTGATGAGATAAGCGTTGGTGACCTTGCCTCACGTATGAAGAAAACAGGAGCTGAAGTCGTACGTCAGCTTGTTAAAATGGGTGTCATGGCTTCCGTATCCGACATAATAGACCATGATACAGCAGCCCTTGTGGCAATTGAGTTAGGTTGTAAGGTCGAAATGGAAGTTGTCGTCACCATTGAAGAACGCCTTATTGACGACAGCGAAGATACTGCCGACAACCTTGAAACACGCGCACCTGTTGTTGTAGTCATGGGACATGTTGACCATGGTAAAACATCATTACTCGACAGAATACGTAAAGAGAGTGTCGCGACAGGCGAAGCAGGCGGAATAACACAGCATATAGGTGCTTATCAAACCTCAATACACGGAAGCCCCATAACCTTCCTTGATACACCGGGACATGAAGCATTCACCGCTATGCGTGCCCGCGGCGCGAGTATCACCGATATTGCCATACTCATAGTTGCAGCCGACGACGGAATTATGCCTCAGACTGTCGAATCGATAAACCATGCAAGAGCGGCATCAATACCTATTATCGTTGCAATAAATAAAATAGATGTCACCGGGGCAAACCCCGAAAAGATAAAACAGCAGCTTACGGAATATGAACTTGTTCCCGAAGAATGGGGCGGTGAAACCATTGTTTGCGAAATATCGGCAAAGGCCGGCACAGGTATAGACCATTTACTCGAAATGATAATCCTGACAGCCGAGATGGGCGAACTGCGCGCCAACCCGAACAGGCTTGCCCGCGGTACAGTAATTGAAGCCAGACTTGATAAAGGACGCGGTCCGCTTATGACCGTTCTCGTTCAAAACGGCACACTGAAACAGGGTGATACAATAATCGCAGGTACAGCTGTCGGTAACGTCAGGGTTATGATGACCGATGCAGGCGAGCGCCTTGAGGAAGCTGGACCTTCTGTACCGGTTGAAATCTCAGGTATGTCTGAAGTACCGGATGCAGGTGATATGTTTAATGTTGTCACCGACGAACGTATGGCAAAAGAACTTGCGGAGCAGCGCAAATCAGAAAAAAGAGGAATGCTCTCTTCAAATGTCAAAGTATCTTTGGAAGACCTCTTCTCAAGAATACAGCAAGGCGAGCTGAAAGACCTCAATATTATTGTAAAAGCAGATGTTCACGGAAGTGCCGAAGCAATTAAAGCATCACTCGAAAAGATCACAAACGAAGAAGTCCGCGTACGTGTTATTCATTCCGGAGTCGGAGCAATAAATGAATCGGATATAATGCTCGCTTCAACCAGCGGCGCGATAATAGTCGGCTTTAATGTGCGTCCGGACAATGCCGCACGCGAGAGTGCGCTCCGCAGCAACGTTGATATGCGCATGTACCGCGTTATATATGATTGCATAAACGAAATTGAACTCGCAATGAAAGGAATGCTCGCGCCAAAATATCACGAAGTTGTCTACGGGCATGCCGAAGTCAGAGAGATATACAAATCCTCCGCGGCCGGTACTATTTGCGGCAGTTATGTCCAGAGCGGAAAAATTCTCAGAAACGCATCCGCCCGTGTGGTAAGAGACGGAATTGTTATTCACGAGGGTGAGATTGCATCACTACGCCGCTTCAAGGACGATGTTAAAGAGGTTGCGACAAACTACGAATGCGGCATATCGCTTGATAAATTTGATGATATTAAACCGGGCGATGTCATTGAATGCTTCGCAATGGAAGAAATCCCCCACGACTAAAATTTTCTGTGAAACCGGGTATTGAAATATGTCAAAGTCCATACTGCGAATAAATGAAGATATCCAACGCGAATTATCTGTATTATTGCGTAATATTAAAGATCCTCGCATAAACCAGGGGATGATTAGTATAACAGCGGTTGACACATCCGGAGACCTTGGAAAAACAAAGGTTTATCTCAGTGTATATGATTTGAAGTCGAAGAAGGACTTTATAAAAGGCTTAAAATCCGCATCGGGACATTTGCGTTATGAACTCGGACGCGCACTGAATCTGCGGCATACACCCGAGCTGCACTTCGAACTTGACAGTTCTCTCGAACGCGGTGCGAATATCGCTTCCATTTTAAATAATCTCGACATTCCAAATGATGAAGACCCGGATGAAATCCCGGAGGACACTGCCGATGAGTAAACTGCTTACGCCGGATGAAGTGGCGGCATGGCTTAAAGAGTCGGATAATTTTCTGATTATTACCCATAAAAGACCGGACGGTGATACGCTCGGAAGCGCGAGTGCCCTCGCGCAAGGGTTAAAAGAACAGGGAAAAACCGTCTTTTTGCTTTATAACCCCGAGACAACATCACGCTACTTACAATTCGTTAAGCAATACCACGCACCGGATGATTTTACACCTGAACATATAATCGCGGTAGATACAGCAACAACAGAACTATTTCCGAAAAATGCGGATAAATATAAAGACTCTATATCACTCTGCATAGACCACCACAGTTCAAACACTCTATATGCTGAAAAAGTATGCCTAAATGCCGAAAACGCAGCATGCGGTGAAATAATATTTGACATTCTTATGACAATGCCAGGCAAAGTCAGCCCTCCGACAGCAGAACGTTTATACGTCGCTTTGTCAACAGACACAGGTTGTTTTTCATTTGGCAATACAACTGCTTACACGCTATATGTCGCATCACAGCTCGTATACGCAGGCGCCCCGAATAAAGAACTGAACAAAGTATTGTTTAGAACTAAGTCTCATGGTCGAATTGGTATGGAAGGACTTATAACCTCCGGAATTGAATATCACTTTGATGATAAAGTCGCAATAGCGTCCATAACAAGGAAAATGATGGAGACAACAGGAGCTGACGAAGACGATTTAGACGACATCGCTGCATTGCCCGGTTCAATTGAGGGAGTATGTGTAGGAATAACAATCCGCGAGATGTCATCCCCGCAGGATTGTAAACTTTCAGTCAGAACAAGGTCGCCATACGATGCACAGGAGATTTGCGCCAAATTTGGTGGCGGCGGTCACAAACTGGCAGCAGGATGCACTATAGAAAAAACTATACCTGAAGCAAAGACAGAAGTATTAAAGGCGCTAAAGGACATAATGCAATCCTAAGCGCGGCGAAGAATCTAATAACCTGTCAAATTGGTAACTTTATATGAACGGTATACTAATCATAGATAAACCTGCCGGGTGGACATCGCATGATGTAATCGCTAAATTACGAGGTGCACTGAAAGAAAAGCGCATTGGGCACGGCGGTACCCTCGACCCGATGGCAACAGGAGTGTTGCCTGTTTTTATTGGACGCGCTACACGCGCCGCCGAGTTTTGTGAAAACGCGGAAAAAGAATACATCGCCGAACTGAAGCTCGGCATTGTGACAGACACACAGGATATTACCGGCAATGTGCTCTCAGAAAATGAAGTCACCGCAACCTCCGAGGATTTAATAAATATGCTGCCGCACTTCACAGGAGCACTGAAACAAGTTCCGCCTATGTACTCGGCAGTGAAAAAAGACGGGAAAAAATTATATGAGCTTGCCCGCCGCGGAATCGATGTTCCTCGCGAAGCAAGGGATATATATATATCATCACTGGAAATCATCTCTGAGGAAGCTCTCCCCCAAACTTGTATAAACTTATCAAAAGCGGATAAGCAAGAAAATAAATATACGCTACGAATTGCTTGCTCAAAGGGTACATATATACGCACACTCTGCCACGATATCGGTGCGGCTCTAAGTTCGGGAGGCACTTTATCAGCACTCAAGCGCATTAGAGCCGGAGCATTCACTATAGATATGGCAAAACCACTGGATGATGTACTAAAAAGTGTATTGACCGATTCGGTTAGCAACATTATCCAACCCGTTGACAGTATATTCGCAGACTATCCGGCAATCGCAATCCGCTCGACCGAACTTCGGAAAGCATTAAACGGAGCGCCATGCAGAACTCAAGAAAACACTATAAACGGTAAATATAGGGTCTATTCTCCAAGCTGTGAGTTTCTATTGCTCGGAGAAGTAAAAAACAACGTGATAACAACAATTAAGAGTTTCTTTGAGGTGTGAAAGCAACATGATACAAAAAAAGCGCGTTATAGCGCTCGGTTATTTTGACGGAATACACATAGGACACGCAGCACTTATGAGGCGTGTACTTGAAATTGGTGATAAGACAGGACTTATCCCCTCAGTAATAACATTCGACTCACATCCGCGAAGCCTTGTAGACGGCAAAACCATACCGCTGATCAACTCACCGGAAGACCGCGCAGGACTTCTCCGGCGCGTTTTTGGCATTGAAGACATTATCTTTCTGCACTTTGATAAAGCCACAGTGTCAATGACATGGGACAAATTTATAGATCATCTCATAAACGAGTTCGGCGCAAGACATCTCGTTGCCGGCAATGATTTTAAGTTCGGCTTTTCCGCGGAAGGAAGCAGTAAGCTGCTTAAACAAAAGTGTAAAGCAGCCGGTATAGGCTGTGACATAATCCCTGACGTCAAGCATGACGGCATTGTCTGCAGTTCAACATATATTCGCGAGTTGCTCATAGCAGGGGATATGGAGCGCACCAACGCGTTTCTCGGTCACCCGCATGTTCTCACAGATGTCGTGCGCTACGGGTATAAACTCGGCAGAACACTTGACGCGCCGACTATTAATATGCGCTTTGCCCCCGGTGTACTTGTACCGGCATTTGGTGTTTATGCAACAAAGGTATATATCGAGACCGGAGAGAGTACAGGAGATAATACCGGACATATCGGAGTCACAAATATCGGAATCCGCCCGACTGTCGATAACTCGGGTCAAATAACCGCGGAAACACATATAATCAATTTTCAGCGCAATCTGTACGGACATCAAGTCCGCGTTGAGTTTTACAAACGCATACGCCCGGAAGTTAAGTTTAACAGTGTTGACGAGTTAAAAAAGCAAATATCAGAAGACTGCGCAGCCGCATCCGCGTATTTTAACTCAAAAG
>Ga0123356_10007053_pt1 | contig 11266 bp, 13 predicted proteins | sample TergutEmb28metaG_2_FD_92546 | JGI IMG/M metagenome (GOLD analysis project Ga0123356, IMG submission 92546) | Embiratermes neotenicus P3 segment gut microbial communities from Petit-Saut dam, French Guiana - Emb289 P3 | ecosystem: Host-associated > Arthropoda: Insects > Digestive system > Gut ... | reverse complement strand
TTATCTCAACCGAGCGGGTTTACCACAGAGAAGTTCGCCACTAATTAAACAGGCGCTCGTTCTCTGTGGAAAACCCTCGGGCTAGAAGAGCATAAGTTGTTGCAAAAAAGGGGAGGTTGACAAATGGCCTTATGAGCGTGACCGGTATGCCCAGAAAGTCTCTCATCCGTCGCCTGAATCGCCCCAAACATAAACGAAAACGCATGAAGCTGTGCGGCAAAATCCCTCCACGTGGCAGACCACGCAAGTATACGACTGAATCAATCGCGGCTCTAGCTTTTGTTTGGGAGTCATATAACTATCCGTCAGCTGAGCGCCTGATTGGCTCTATTGCTGAAGCTGTTCGGATATTTAAGAGAGATAAGATGTGGCACTTTAGTCCTACCGATACAGGTCTGCTCCTTAGTATGAGTCTAGGGGCAATGAAGCTCTACTGTGTGTCTATGGCTCATAAGCGTGGACTGATGCGCGGCACTGGGACTACCACTCCTTCCAACATTAAGCTTGCCATTCCAGTCTTCAGCGGAGATTGGAGCAAGAAAGGATTAGGATATGGCCAGATCGACACTGTAGTACATAGTGGCGAGAAACTGATGGGTACCATGGTTTATACCGTGAACTACGTGGATGCAGCCACCTATTGGCAAGAACCTATCGCCCAGCTGGAAAAGAGCGAACGAGCTACCCTAGTATCCATGCGCCTGCTCGAAGAGAGATTACCCTTTGAGCTCAAAGGTCTGCATTCAGACACCGGCTCAGAGTTCATCAACTGGACGGCTAAGGCTTGGTGTGAGCGGGAAGGGATAGAGCTATCCCGTTCTCGTCCCAATAAGAAGAACGACAACTGTTTCGTTGAGCAGAGAAACAATGTAGTGGTGCGCAAGTACTTAGGCTATGAGCGTTTTGACTGCCAAGAGGCTGTAGATATTATGAACGAACTCTATGGCAGCCTCAGGCTATATCTCAACTTCTTCCAGACCACGTACAAGTTAATCGGCAAAGTCCCTAGGATCGATTCTAGGGGACAGAAACTTAAGGGGCATAAACGCATCTACGACCAACCGGCTACACCGCTTAGGAGACTGCTAGCTCTACCTGAAGTGCCAGAAGCTACAAAACAGAAATTAGCAAAGCAATATGAGGGATTGAATCCCAGAGTACTGCTTGGTAAGATAAATGCATTAACAAATAAATTACGAAAGGTTCAAAGAAAGCTTGGTTACCATTTTTAGATGCTAACCGACAAGCATGGGCGTACAGGCATGATGGCATGCCGTTCTTGAAAAATGTCCTATAGCACTGAAAAATGCTTTTGGTTAAACCGTAAAAACCTCTAACGCTTATCTAGTCCGATCGGGTTTACCACAAGGAAGTTCGCGCTAAGAAAAGGGCGCTCGTTCCTTGTGGAAAACCCTCGACTTACCAATAGCTTTAAAGCACTATGAAAATGCCCATGACTAAAATGAACTTTTGGTAACACTTATTTATTATCTAATACGGGGCATGAGGGGAGTTTGTTAGTGGAGGGAGATGAAAACTTCGTTTTCGTTTTGTTGTTGGCGGCGATTGGCTTCTTTGGCGATGGTTTGCACGGAAAGATCTTTGTCATGGGCAAGGTCGACGAGTGCGGGGTTGGGCTGCTGGGGTTGTGGCTGCGGTCGGATTTGGGGTTGATCGGCAGCGACATTTGCGGGCGGCGGTGCTACGGGAGCTGAAGTGACAACGACGTTGCTGACTGCGGGCGTGGGTTCGGGAGCGCTGAATTTTTGGATAGTGGCACCTGTGGCATCCAGAGCTCCGGCGTTTTCGATGGCAGTTTTCATTTGTTGGATGGCGGCGGCGTGGCGGGCAGCAGTTTCGTTTTGGATGCCTTGGCTGAGGTTGCTGGTGGTGAAATTGGAGGTTTCGAACATATCCGCAGTGTTGCTAGCTTCGGCATAAACTTCTTGTTTGATGGGGCTGAGATAAGTGCCTTTAATGGCGTGACCTTCACTATCGACGATGTCGGCAAGGAAGGAAAGGCGGTGGCTGGCTTCGTCTTGGCTGATGTCTTTGACGCGGCTGGGTTCGACTTTTTTGGGGGCGGTGATGCGGATGGTTGATTCAGGTTGGCCGGGTTCCCAGAAACGTTTGCGAGGTTTTAGATAAAAAGCGACTAAGGCGGCGAAGTAGGTTTCCATGGGTTGATCTTTTTTAATTGGCAAGGCGAGGGCGCCGAAGAAGAGGATGACAGGGACGGGGATAATGAAGAGGAGCGGGAAAATTTGAAAGAGTGCTACGGCAAGAGCAATGGAGCCGGCGACAACGAGGAGATAGATAAATTGACGAGCAGTAAATGGGCCAAGGAGTTTATCGTCGGCCTCGACGTCTTGAGGGACTTTGTATTGAGCCATGGTTAAAGTATAGCATGTCTATTTATAGATTTCGCGGCGGTGGCCGATGGCGAGACAGAGGATGATGAGTTTTTTGTCTTTAATTTGGACAATAAGGCGGTAGTCGCCGATGCGGTAACGCCAGAGACCTTTTTTGGTGCCAGTGAGGGGTTTACCGTGGCGGCGGGGCGTGGCGGTGTTCTCAAGGTTGTTCTCTATCCATTTTTGGATTTGCTTGGAGGTTGCTCGATTTATTTTTTTGATTTGTTTGTCGAACTTGGGGTCGGTATCGATTTTATACATGGGCTAATCGAGATCGTTAAGTTCTTTTTGTAACTCAGACCAAGGGCGGACGCGTGAGGGATCTTTTTCGATTTCTTTGAGGACTTTGTTAGCCTCGCGAATGTCATAGAAATCGTCGATTTTTTCGAGGAGGGCTTCGCGCATGAGAGTGCCAACGGGTTTTTTCTCAAGTTTGACATAGCCGGCGATATAGGCGCGCTCTTCTTTGGTAAAGCGTGCGCTGGCGACTTCTGGGATGGTGGTTGTGGTCATTTTGCTGTTCCTTTGTTTACATTTGTAAACATTTTAGCACGCAGGAATGAAGGCGTCAAGATTCTGTTTTGAGCCACGATACGTTAAGGTTTGGAATTTTTAGGCAATACCGTTGGGATAAAGTTGACTGATGATGTGGTAGAGTTCTGTTGTGAAGGTTCTTTTGTCGATATTGGGATCGTTTCTCATGAGATCGTCTATGAGGCTTGCGATGTCATGGTGATTGTTGTTCTCGAACTCGCTAGATACATAGGCGGCGAGACCTCCAACCGTATTGTATGTTGACGCTTCGGAACTACGCAGGATATGGTCTGCTAGATGTTGTGGAGTAAAGTGGCTGCTGCTTGTGTCGGTAGTTGAGTTGCCAACCATGTCGGATATCGGTGATGTTCCTTCGTAAAGCTCCTTAACGCCTTTCGAGATGTCGTCTTGATCATTGTGTTTGGCGAAAATGTCTGGCAAGTTGTTACTCGTGGCGTTTTGTTTCCAATTGGTTTTAAGTAAATCGAGGGTTGCTGCTAGGGCTTCGCCGGTGTCTGGTTTCTGGGAGTCTGCAATGGACGGCGTGCTGCGCCTCATGAGGGACGCGATCTTTTTGGCGTACGGTGCGATGAATTTTTCCCGGACGTAGGCCATTTTTTCAGCGTAGGAGGATTCTCCTAGAGGTTTTTTGATGAATTTACCATTTTCATCTTTGATGGCGTTGCCTTGGTCGTCGAGCTGATAGCCACTGATATGATCGCCATTGACATTGACGTAGGCGTCCAGTTCGTCTTCTGGGAAGAGACGATCCCAGTTATTGGGGTCGAGACAGAGGTTGAGGTATCTGATATGTATGGCATCTTGGGTGAGGAAGTTTCCTGCTTTGCCGGTTTTTTCGATGTTGCTAAGCATCTCGAGGTAGAGTTGTGATGAGCTTTTGATTTGGCGCTTGCCTATAGAAGTGGCGGCCATGGGGCCCATGCCAGATAATTTTTCTTTATAACCGGCGGAAAGAATGCTGCGACCTATGGTTGTACTATAGTCAGATAAGCCAATGCCTTTCAGAGGGTCATTGTTTCCTCTGTCAGGATCATCATCAATGCCTGCAAGAATGGACCAGAGGTTATTGATGGGGTCATTGATGGGCATGTCTAGATTGCTAAGAAGCTCTTTAATGAGAGGTTTATCGTATTTATAGACGCGCATAACGAATCGGTCTTTTTGGTCTTTTAAGTCGAAGTATGCTTCGCCCTTTTCGTCGACTTTATCGTAGCGAACGACCATTTCCGGATGGGTTTTGAGGATTTCTCCTGGCATAATCTCTGCGTCTTCCCACTTCTCTGCCCCAGTTTTTTTGTCGACGACTTTTATTTTGAGCTTGTCGCCCTTTTCGTCAACAGCATAGCCGTTATCGTCCGTGAGGTAACCGACTAACATGTCGCGAGCGGTGCGCTTGGGCCAGCCGAATTTTGCAAACGTAATGGCTGCGTCACGACGCTGACGTTGTTCGACGGTGTTGGCGTGGGCCAAGATTTGGCCCATTACACCCGTAACACCTTTAGGCCCAAGGGCACCAGCAGAAGAAAGTAGCCACTTCTTGTATTCCGGATCGTCATACCCATTGAAGGCTGCATCGATATATTTCTCAGTGAGATCATTGTAGTCTGCTTCCTCGTTACTCTTGGCGGTGAATTGCGCGCGATTGTAATGGAGCCAAGCTTGGCCACTTTCGTCGGCGAGGCGTTTATCGGTCTTACTATATAGACCGTCGACTGTAGCAGATATGCGACGGACGCTGAGGCGACCAAGGTCTTTACTGCGACCTTCGGGAACATAGTGGGCTTTGTAGTCGCTAAGAAGGTTAGAGGTGTCGGTCTCAGCGATGGTGGCTTGGGTAGACATGGTGCTAGCGAGCTTGGCGCGACGGGTGTAGTTGTTGGCGTGAAGAGTTTGACCTTCGCCTAGCTTATTGGGGTCGAAGCCACCGGAGATTTTCTTGTGGGCTCTGATGGTGGCGCGAGCGTCAACGGTAGTTTCGGCATTTTTTGAGTCTATTTCTCGGAGTTTTTTACGATAATTTAACCAGTTAGCTGCGCGGGCGCCGGTGAGCATACTGTTCTTTTCAAGCCACGCATTGCGTTTGGCAGTACGGTGATCGGCAGCTTTAGAGCGTGCCCAACTGTCGAGACCCTGTTGGGCGGGAGAGGTGAGCCTTTGGATGCCAGTACTAATGGAGCCGAGGACGGTGTTGGACATTTTCATGAGCGAAAGCGCAAAGAAAAGCGGTAGGAGCTGGACGGCAATGCCGAGGATGATGCCGAGGAAACTGGTCTCACCGGCAGCGTTGGTGGCGCTGGCGAAGATGACCCAGCTGGCTAGTTGCGAGGCGCCAAAGAGTACGGCGAACATAGGGTAGAAGACGAGCATTTGCAGAAATAAATCTTTCCATTTGTTGAACCATGACTCGGTATTGGGCAGCAAGTAGGCTACGAGTGCGAGGGGCGAAACGATCAGGAGCAGAACGATAAGAGCATGGCGTGCAGCCATGACAATAAAGGCCGTGAGGACGGCTATGATGCCGGCAAAAATGATGGGTACGAGTAAGAAGATGGCTCCGGAAAAATAGGCGATGCCGGCTATGGCGACTGCGCCGGTACCACCGCCAAGAACTGAAGTGGCAATTTCGCCGGCAGAGTAAACGTGAGTTCCGCCAGACACGGTGGTAGAGGCTTGAACATTGTCAAAGACGCTCTTGAGCGAGGCGCCTAAAATGTTGCTAAGGTCAACAGCAATGGCGCAGAGGATAAAGCTGAGGTTGACAAGGACGGCGGCGATGATGATGCGGGGCAGAACGCTCTTGATGCCGTAGTTGCTGATACCGAGGCCGGTGAGTTGGGAATAGATGACGACGAGCAGAAAGATGATGAAGACGATATTGGTAATGTTGCGGATGTACTCCCAGACTAGGTAGACTGGAGAGTCGCGATCGGTGGAGATGGGGTTAACTATAAGGAGGTTCTCAAGCCAACCGTAGATGGCATCGATGCCCTTGGCAAGCGTGCCGGTGGTGGGGCAAATAAGCCAGCCGATACCGCCGACTTGGTCGTAGCAGGCGGCGTCGGTGACGGGGCCCGTAGTTGATTCGGTGTTAGCCGTATCTGTAGTTTCAGTATCAGCTTCATCGTCCGGGGCGACAATGGTGGTATCGGGATTTATGGGGTCTGTGTCAGGGACAGCAAAGGCGTTTTGAGAGGGGACGAAAAGGAGACCCACAAATGCAAAAATTGAGCACAGCAAACAAATCAGCCTCTTTTTCATGACTGCGTTAAATTATAGCACACATAAGCGGTTTCGTCAAGGGGTTTTAGGGGTGGTTGAGCTGTGCTACAATTTGGGTAGATATGAGTGACTTTGAGCAGGATTTTATGTCGCAGGTGAAGGGGGCGGGCGAGGTGCCGGTTGGTGGCGTGGTGCAAGAAAATCCGGTTGAGAAGAAGTCGATTGACAAGAGGTGGTTTGTGATTATTGGGCTGATCGTGGTGCTGGTTGTGACGTTGGTGGTGCTGAGTGTGATTAGTGGCAGGATTAATGACGACAACGTGGACAGCGGGTTTGTGCCTTATGCAGGTATTGTGGCGGGTGCTTGGATATGCGATGATGGGAATCAGATGTGGTTTTATAGCGACAGATCATACATTTGGATGAATGCTGACAGGAACGAGACGGAGTCGGGCAGTTTTGTGGAGGAAGGCGGGAGGTTGGTGAAAAATAGAATATTTCTCCAGAGGGGTGGGCAGACTCAGAGTTCTATAAATGAGGGGATTGCTTATGTAGTACAGCGTGATGGAGACATGATTTCTATGAAACGAGAGGGGAACGATTCAGGCTTTGTTTGTACAAGGAGCGGGGATGATTAAGCGATTTCTAGTTTGTGCGGCGTCTGTGGCAGCAACAGCGATGTTTGCTTTACCGGTTGCGGCTATGTTTGAGCCTGTAAAATTTTCCAATCGCGGCACTAATGTGCCTGATACTATAGTTGAGAACAAAATTGAAGCAATGACGTGTGATTGGGATGGTACTGAAACTGTTACCATAAGACTCCAGGGTACTGTAGGAGATTCGTATTCGTTTACGAGGCTTGGTCCTCGCAATAACAAGGATCGAACGATTGACGTAATGCGGAATTGGTGCACGAGCGAGATGGCGAAGACAGCAGATCGATTGCTAAGTGAGGGATGGATAGAGTCTTATAACGTGGGAGGGGTAAATGTGTACGGAGAAGAGCGAGCCGATGGATTTACGACGTCAGGATTTGCTTCATTACGCAGCTTGCAGGCGACTGAGCCTGGGCCGGGGGGCGTGGTGCGACCACCGTCGCCGGATGGTCCAGGCGGTTCTGGCAATGAGGGTCCATCGGGAGATAACAAGGAAAATTGTACTTCGATTTTGACATGGATCCCGTGTGGGGAGGAAGGGGTTTGGCAAATATTGCAGCTGGCGCTAAATATCATGACGTTTGGAGTGGCGATATTGGCAACGATTGGGTTAGTAATCAGCGGCATACAATGGATGACGGCAACCGACATGGAAGATCGGATCGTGAAGGCAAAGAGTCGGATATTCAATATCGTAATTGGGCTTATCATGTGGGCTTTGATGTGGCTGGTCTTGACGTGGCTAATACCAGGGTTTACGGTATGAGTATGATGAAGCGTTTGCTTGCGGTAGGGTTGATGACGCTAATGTCTTTTGTTGGCGTCAGCTTGTTGTCTCCTGTGCAAGTGTCGGCGTTGACGGAAGATGATTGCCAGAGGCCATTTTTGGTGACTTTTCGGCCGTGGTACCATGGGCTGGTAGAAGTTCAGGATACGACTAATCCGCAGACTGGCGTAATTGAGCAAAGATGTGTGGTTCGATCACCTCAAGGCGAGGACGAGTTGACGATGTTTGTATGGGTGATAATTTTGAACATCTTGGGCATATTGCTTAGTTTGGTGGGGTATTTGGCGCTAGGAGTATTGATTTACGGCGGGTATTTATTTGTGTTGGCTAGGGGTGATCCGAGTAAGATTTCAGGTAGCAAAAGGACGATAACGGCGGCGATTGTGGGACTCATCATTTGTATTTTGGCTTCGCTCATTGCGAATACGATTGTAAATATTATGACTGGAGCACTGGGAGCATGATAGACATAGTTTTAAGATTAATGGCGATTAACGTGTCTTTGCCGTGTGTGCCAGATCCGGTTACCGGCATCAGCCCGTGCGATGATGGTAATCTGATAGGAAGCATTTTGATGTGGGCGTATATTACGATCGGAGTGGTAGCGGTGATAATTTTTATCTACGCGGGCATTGTGTATATGACGAGTGAGGGCGAGCCAGAAAAGGTAAAGGAGGCGGAAAGAATCATAAATTATACGATAATTGGCTTGATTGTTGCCACGGCAGCGGCGGCAATGGTTGGGTTTGTAACAGGAGCGTTTAGATGATGAAAAAGTTGATGTTGTTAGCGGTGTTGGTGGTTGGTTTTGTGGCGCTGTGCCCTGCTGTGGTGATGGCGTGGGAGGATCCGATTTGTCGGTCTGGTTCGGCGACTCCTGAACAGAGAGAGTTGGCAGGGTGCAATGAAACACGGACGGTGTTTGAGAAGATTCCGGGTGCAGTGACGGCGGCGTTCTCGGTGGCAGGCGTGATAGCGGCGGCAGTGATTCTGTTTGCTGGCGTAAGGTATGCTATGAGTCAAGGTGATCCGAGCAAGGTCAAACAGGCTAAGGATATGATTATGTATGCGATAATTGGTTTGATAGTTACTTTGTCGGCATTTGCAATTACAGCATTTGTATTAGGAGCTTTGTGATGAGTAATATATTGACGATTATGGGGGACGTGCTGGATGAGATAGACAATAGTTTGGAGAATGCGACGGGGTCGTCAGACACAGCTTCTGTGGGTGATGTGTTGGGGCCGATTATAACCACAGTGATTTTTGTGGTGGGGATTGTGGCGGTAGTGATGATTATCGTGGGGGGCTTTCGATTCGTAAACTCTCAGGGCGATGCTGGGCAGGCGAAGGAGGCTAGGGATACGATTATGTACGGGATTATTGGCTTAATCATAGCAATTGCAGCTTTCCCGATTGTGCATTTTGTGTTGGGTGTGCTCTAAAAATAAAACTCGTGATTGTTGTCAATGACTTGTTATGGTATGCTGATATGCAGACAGGATACAAATAAGAATGGAGAAAATAACCATGATAAAACTAAGTAGCAAATTGACAATGATGCTGGGGGCCGTGCTGATGATGGCAGGCGTGGCGGGTGCGGCTTTGCCGGTTAGCGCAGCGCAACCTGCTGGCTGCAGCTGTGATAACCCGACAGCGGCGCCTGATCCCGCCGCATGTGGTGCTTGGTGTGCTAACCCGGGGGATGATACGGACTTGATGACAGTAGTAAAGAATATTATGACCGCGGCTATATACGTTATTGGTGTTGTTGCCGTGATTGTGTTGATTATAGGTGGCTTTCAATACACCATGTCTCAGGGTGATGCGGCCCAGGTGAAGAAAGCCAAAGATACGATCATGTATGGCGTTATTGGTCTAGTGGTGGCGATCCTGGCCTATGCCATAGTGGCCTTCGTGTTAAACGTGCTTTAAGGATATAAAGTAGCAAGAACACCCCTCTTTTAGGAGGGGTGTTCTTTTGTGTGGGCTGGACTCCGAATCAAGTCGCGTTAAATTTTTAGTTAACAGTGATTTTCTTGCGGTCGGTGACTTTTTCTTTTTCAAAGGAAATGGTGAGTACGCCATCTTTGAGAACGGCTTCGACGCCGTCTTCTTTGATTTGGACTGGCAAGGCAATGGTGCGACTGAATTCGCCCCAGTAACATTCTTGGATATGCCAGTTGGTGGCTTTCTCATCTTCCCCGCCATTGAGGACACCGGAAATAGTCAGGATGTTATCGGAAATGGACACATCGAGATCGCTACGTGAGATACCGGCAGTGCGTGCCTTAACAATTAATTTTTCGGCAGTTTCGTAGACGTCCACGGCGAGTTGCCCTGGAAAATCGTCGGTAATTTCTGCATCCCACCCATCGTCCCCCTCGCCTGATGGTTCCGCATTGGAGTCGACAGCGGTAATAATTTCCTCTGTCTCTACAAGGGCAGCGTCGTCGGCATTGTCGACGAGAAATGCAGCCGCAAGTTCATCTTCCATCAGCATGTCTTCGTTCTTATTACGAGCCATAGCTTTTGATATTCCTCCACTTACACAATTTAAGCTTTATTATATGGATGACTTTGTCTAAAATCAAGGGATAATATGGTTTTTAGTGTAAAAAATACAACAATGCACAAGATATCTGAATTATTTTGTCCGCATTACTGTCTTATGTGCGGAAAGCTGGGGAGTATTTTGTGCGAAGAATGTAAAAATTACAACAGTATCAACTATGTGAACAAATGTCTAAAATGTGGCGTAATAATAAAAAACGTTTGCAGGACGTGTCGGCTGCCTTATGGACATTCATGGGTGGTGGGGAGGCGAGATGCAAAATTAGGCAAAATGGTCGACGGATTGAAATATGAGTCAATAAGGGCGTTGGCTTTGCCGACGGCAGAGATGATTGACCAAGTGCTGCCCTGTTTGCCAGAAAGTACTATAGTGGTGCCTGTGCCGACTAGCCGTCGACATATTAGAGAGCGTGGACTGGATCATACCTTGCTAGTTGCTAAGAAACTGGCACAAATAAGAGGGTGGGAACACGCGAGCTTGGTACGAAGGATTACTGACACTGTGCAGGTAGGCGCGAGTGCGGAGCGTAGACACAAACAGGCGGAGGAAGCATATGGGCTAGCGGGTGAGGTGGATGGGGGGCGGAATTATTTGGTGATAGACGATGTTTATACAACTGGCGCGAGCCTGGAAGCGGTCTGCAGGTTACTGAGGAAGGGCGGAGCAAAGAATATATCTGTGGTGGTGTTAGCTAAGTCTGGGGACTAGTCAGCATCAATCTCAGGGCCACCAATGGCGCTGATGACGAACCTGATAATGGCGTAGGCGAAAATGGCAATAACAAGGCCGATAATTGCATAAAGGATAGTGTTTTTGGCGTCGGTAACTTTTTTGCTGTCGCCGCCGGATACGATGTAGCGAAGACCTCCCCAGATGAGCATAATGACGCTAATGAAGCCGATGATATATAGGGCGGTAGTGGTAATTTGAGTAAAGATACCGTCGGGTCCGATAAGGTCAGTGGGTACACCGTCAGGTTTAGCGGCATCGGCGCCGTCTTGTGCCGGGTTGCCGGCGGCCATGACGCGACCGGCCCAAAGGGTGGCAGCGGCGCTAGCTC
>Ga0123356_10007052_pt1 | contig 11267 bp, 13 predicted proteins | sample TergutEmb28metaG_2_FD_92546 | JGI IMG/M metagenome (GOLD analysis project Ga0123356, IMG submission 92546) | Embiratermes neotenicus P3 segment gut microbial communities from Petit-Saut dam, French Guiana - Emb289 P3 | ecosystem: Host-associated > Arthropoda: Insects > Digestive system > Gut ... | reverse complement strand
AACCCGGATTGCCCGCTAGATGGGTATGCATTGGGTGCGGGGCTGAAATACGTAATTCGCGGTGATGTAATGAGGAATGATGAAGTTGTTGATGTGTTCACGCTGGATAATAATGGGAGCGGGATAGTGAATTTGTTTAGAGGGGCACGGTGTGGCGAACATGGCGAGGTGTTACCGGCGCCATATTGGAGAAATGTGGCGGGAGTGATTAGACTAGAAGGCAATGGCACAGTTTTTTTCTGCCAAAATGGCTAGGCGGGCGAAATGATGCATTATAATTATGATATGAAAAAGCATAGCAGTTCTAGCGGGTTTACGTTGATTGAGGTGATTTTGGTGCTAGCAATTGCGGCGCTGATAATAGTGATAGTGTTATTGACGTTGCCGGGAGTAATGCGTTCGCAGCGTGACAATGAGAGAAAGGCAGCGATAGTTTCGCTTATTGGTAAATATAGTACATTTATTCGAGATAAGGGTGCAAACTCTACTGACGAGGGTATTGATATCTTGTGTTTTGGCTCGGCATCTATAAACCCGGCATGTGCATTGGATGGAATTGCTCTAGCTGGCGGGATGAGCTACGTAATTCGTGGCGATGTGATGGCCGGAGGGGTAGATATTGATGTGTCTACACTGCCTGAAACGGGTTTTGATACGGTGAATCTGTTTAGAGGAGCGCGGTGCGGCGATGATGGTATAGTGGTGCCATCGAATTACTGGAGGAACATAGCGGGGATTATCCGACTGGAGTCTGGAGGCAATGCTACCAGATCGGTGTGGTTCTGTCAGAACGGTTAATCTGTTATAGTAGAGATACTATGGACCAATTACAGTATAACCTCAAAACCATCATCAATGATTTGTATGGGATTGACGTCGAGCCTCGTGTGAGCGTCTCTGATGATGAGCGTCGCGGGGACTATACGAGTAATGCGGCGATGCAGATTGCGAAGCAGGTTGGAAAGGCGCCAGCGGAAATTGCAGCGGAAATTGCGGAGAAGATGACGGATATGAAGGTGGAGGTGGCGGGACCGGGGTTCTTGAACTTCACTTATCCGGATAAGTTGCTGTTGGAGGAATTGAAATCAGCGGACGAGGATTTCGCTGGGGTGTTTGGGTATGGTAAGTATGCTGGCAAGACTGTGTTGACGGAGTTTTCAGATCCGAACCCATTTAAGGTGCTGCATGTTGGGCATCTATATACGAGCCTAGTGGGGGAAGCGATGAGCCGCCTGATTGAATATGCGGGCGGGGATGTGCATAGGTTGAACTTCGGTGGTGATGTGGGGATGCATGTGGCGAAGGCGATGTACGGAATGCGACAGTCGATGGGGGGAGAATTTGACTTTGCAAAGTTGCCTAGCGGGCCGCTGAATGAGCGGATGGATTGGATTGCGAAGTGCTACGTCGAGGGGACGAATGCCTACGAAGAGAATGAGGCTGAAAAGACCGAGATAATTGAGATTAACAAGCAAGTATTCAAGATTACAACTGAAGATTTGCGCGATTCTGAGACAGCGAAGATCTACTGGGAATGTCGCACCTGGAGTTATGAATACTTTGAGGAGTTTTATGCGAGTGTGGGAGTGAAGTTCGAGAAGTATTATCCAGAATCGACGGTAGCGGTGCTGGGTTTGGAGACCGTGAAGAAGCATATTGGTGATGTGTATACGGAGAGTGATGGAGCGATTGTGTTTGTGGGTGAGCCGTACGGGTTGCATACGCGCGTGTTTATTAATGCAGCGGGGATTCCGACCTATGAGGCGAAGGATGTAGGGTTGATAATGCAGAAATGGGCGGATTATCACTTTGACGAGTCGATTGTGGTTACGGCGAGCGATATTATTGAATATATGAAGGTGGTACTGAAGTCTGTATCGATGTTTGAGCCGGAATTACCTGCCAGGACGAGACACTTGACGCATGGAAATGTGATTTTGCCGGGCGGGGTAAAGATGTCATCGAGGAAGGGGAACTTCCTAAGAGCGACGGATGTACTGGGTGAAGTTGCAGAAGTACAAAAGAAGATTAACGGCGAGACTAACCAGGCAGTGGTGTTGGGCGCGGTGAAATATGCGTTCTTGAAATCGAAGGTGGAGCCGGGGACGATTGTATTTGATATGGAAGAGTCGGTGAACCTACATGGGAATAGTGGTCCGTATTTACAGTATTCACTCGCAAGGGCCAAATCGATTTTGAGGAAGCTAGATGATTCAACAGAGACAGAGATGATGCCTTTGGATGCGGAGTTGGACAAATGGGAAAAAGCTCTGATTCGAGCGCTCTTAGATTGGAAGTATTCGGTGAGGCGGGCGGTGGATGAGCTGGCGCCACATCGAATTTGTACATATTTATATGAGCTGGCGCAGATATTCAGTCGATTTTATGAGAACGATAAAGTGGTTGGTGGGGAGAATGAGGCCGTCAGACGAATGATTGTGGAAGCGTACGTTGCAGTGCTAGAAAAGGGACTCGATATCTTGGGGATCCCGAGTGTGGAGCGTATATGACAGAGAGTGACATATTGAAATATCTTGAGGGGTTGGGCGAGTTTGAGACTGAGACCCGTGAATTCGATGAGGAGAAGCTGAAGGTGCTCTCCAGAAATGGGAAGATTTTCTTAGTAATTCATATGGGGAGTAATCCTTTGCGGCTAGATGTGGGGATTGGGCGGGGATTGGTGAAGCTTTTGACTGAGCAGTATGAGTCGGTGATGAATAGTCGTGCAATGGATGACAGGGAATGGGTGGAAATTATATGCAGCGGGCAGCTTAGTGACAATGAGGTGATAGATTTAGTGCGAGCAAGTTGGGAGAGAACGGTTTAGAGGTTGGCGAACTGTTCGCTGAGAGAACTGAATTCTGAAACAGTCTTGGAGGCAAACTCTTTGAAGCTGGCGCTATCTGATTTATTGTAAAGCTGAGTAAAGAGTCCGGCGATGGCGGCTAGTTCTTCGCTAACAATCCGGGCGTAGACTCGATCTAGGTGGTCGTTGAGACGCGCGTCCTCAAGCTCTTTGAGCGAGAGGTTGAGCCGGTTGGCTTCATTGCGGGCTATTTCGGGAGGGATGGCCTTGGGGTCGATGCCGAGGATAGTGAAGTAATTAGCGAAGCCGACGTTGGTGGAACCGAGAGCGCTAGCGAAGACGGCGTTTAGGTCTTTGGCCTTTTGGGTTCTCAAGCTGATGCTGTAATCTTTGCGGATGGTTTCGAGGGTTTTGAGGCGTTGATAGGCAGATGCTCCGGTGCTGCCGGCACCTCCGCTGGAGCTACCGTTGAACAGGAAGAGAAAAATAAGGATGCCGGCCACGAGGACGGCAGCGATGACTACTACTATGAGAAATTTCTTATCTGAGAAGAGCGATTGCTTTTGGACTGGAGCGAGGACCGGAGGGAGGTCAGTCGCCATAATAGAGCCAGGGTTGGCTGGGTTATTGTTCATATGCTTATTATGCTGTGTGGGTAGTTTGGTGTCAATAGGCTCATCTGATAAGATATAGATATGGAGGACGCCAAAGAAGAAATCCGGGCGAGGCTACCGATTGAAGATGTGGTGGGACGTTATGTCGAGTTGAAGAAGGCCGGGAGGAATATGAAGGGGAAGTCTCCTTGGGGAGTGGACAAGACCCCTAGCTTCATGGTGAGCCCTGAAAAAGGGATCTGGCACGATTTCTCTGCGAACAAGGGTGGGGATATCTTTAGTTTTTTGATGGAGATGGAGGGGCTGGACTTCAGGGAGGCGATGGAGAAGTTGGCAGGATGGGCTGGGGTGGAGTTGAAGAAATACGCTGGTGACGGGCGGGCGAGTGCACTGAGAAAGCGAGCGCTTGAGGCGAATGAGCTGGCATGCAAGTATTTCCAGTTTGCGCTGACGAAAAACAAGCATATCGCGGAGTATGTTTTTTATCGACGCAATCTGAACCGGAAGACGGTGGAAGAGTTTCGAGTGGGGTATGCGCCTAGCCAAGGTAAGGCGCTGGTTAAGTTGCTCTCCGACAGAGGGTTTTCTGTAGAAGAGATGCGGGAAGCTGGGCTGGTGAATCAGTATGACGGAGATTTGTTTAAGAAACGAATGACGGTACCGTTGATGGATGCGATGGGGGCGGTGGTAGGGTTCACAGCGAGAATTGTCGACGACAAGGATAAAAACTCGCCGAAGTACCTGAATACGCCGGAGACGGTAATATATAATAAGTCGCGGCATATTTTTGGTTTGAGCCAGGCGAAGGATGCAATCCGTCAAAACGGGTTTGCGGTAGTGGTGGAGGGGAATATGGACGTGATTTCGAGTCATCAGGCGGGTGTGAAGGAAACGGTGGCAACCGGTGGGACAGCGATGACAGAGATGCATTTGCGGGAATTGGCGAGGCGGACCCAAGACATCAGATTAGCTTATGATGGCGATGATGCGGGAGTAAATGCAGCGGAGCGTGCGATTATGATGGCAGGGCAGATGGGGATTTCGCTGTCAGTGGTGGACGATTATCATGGATGTAAGGATGCAGACGACTTGATTCAAAAGGATCCGGAACTTTGGAAGCAGGCGGTGGTAAATGCCGTACCAGCGGTAGATTGGTTGCTTGGGAAATACGAAGACAGGGTTGATATGAGAACGGCGGCGGGGAAGAAAATATATTCTGATATCGCGACGAAGCTCGTGAGTTTTTTGCACGATCCGGTAGAAAAAGAACACTATGAAAGAATGATTGTGAGCAAGCTAGGAGTGAGTTTAGAGGCATTTCGTAGTAAAAAGGACTTGTACAAAGATGAAAAACCGACGAGTAAGAAATACAACACTACAGGGATGACGACCAATAGTGTGGCTCAAATTGAGGTGTCGCTGATTGAAACGATGGAGAATCAACTAATGTCGATTGTGATTACTACTGAGAATCTGAGAAAAATGGTGAGTGTGCACGATTTTTGGGGAGAAATGCACCAGAGTGTTGTAAAAAATACTTTTGTTGTTGACAAGAACGATGCTAGTTTGTATAATTGGGCAGAACAAATGCGCCTCGAGTACGAAGGCCGTTATAGCAGCTGGAGTGAACCAGATCTGCTAGAAGAGATAAAAGGGCTCCTCACTAAGCTCCAAGTCGCAAAAACTAAAGACAAAAAAGAAGAGTTACAAAGGCGCTTAAAGGACGCCGAGATAGTTGGTGACGAGCAGGAAATTGAGAGAATCCTGGCGGAGATTAATAGCATCAATAAATAGGAGAATTATGAACGAAGAGGGAATGAATCTCGACGAAGAAATGATCGAGGAGATGGCGGAAATCGAGCAAGAAGGAGGTGATATCGCGGAAGATATCGAGATGCTCGAAGAGGATGTGGCAGAACTGGAGACCAAAGCAAACGCAAAGGTTGAGGATAGCGACACTATCCGAATGTATTTGCGTGAGATTGGCAAGGTTGATTTGCTGACGAATGAAGAGGAAAAGGAGCTAGCACAGAAGATTCGTGAGGGGGATAAACGGGCCAAAGATAAGATGGCAGAGGCGAACCTGCGCTTAGTTGTGTCGATTGCCCGCAAATATACTGGTCGTGGACTGGATTTGATGGATTTGGTACAAGAGGGGAACACTGGTCTATTGCGTGCAGTAGAGAAATTTGATCCGGATAAGGGGTTCAAATTTTCGACCTATGCGACATGGTGGATTCGTCAGGCGATTACGCGTGCGATTGCGGACCAGGCGCGCACAATTCGTATTCCGGTGCATATGGTTGAAACTATCAATAAGGTAATGAGGACACGACGACAATTGATGCAGACGCTCGGTCGTGAACCGTTGGACGAAGAAGTGGCTAAAGAGCTTGATCTCGATGTTGAGAAAATTAAATATGTCGATCGAATCAAACAGGATATTGCGTCGCTTGATGCTACGGTAGGGAGCGGCGATGATGACAACGAAGAGTCTTCGCTAGAAAATTTCGTCTACGATGAGACCATAAACAGTCCAGAGGAAACGACGGCAGACCAGCTACTTAAAGAGCAAATCTCCTCGATTCTGGGGACGTTGAACGAACGTGAGCAGAAGATTATCAAAATGCGATTTGGGCTGGGTGGCGAGAAGTCACATACTCTAGAAGAGGTTGGTGAAGAGTTTAAGGTGACACGCGAGCGTATTCGACAGATCGAGTCGAAGGCTTTGGCGAAATTGAAGCGAAATAAGGAAACGAAGAAGCTCTACGATTACCTCGATTAACGTGGTACTATTAGAGTATGAAATCTGAGCGGCTAGCGGTGGAGGTGCGTGGTTTCCGGATGAAATTCGGGGATCGTGAGGTAATTAGAGACTTGAGTTTTGATGTCCGTCAGGGCGAGATTTTTGGCTTGTTGGGGTCGAATGGTTCGGGCAAAACCACCACTCTGCGTGCGCTACTTGGGTTATATGTACCGACTAGCGGGACGTTACTAGTAAACGGCAAGAAATTCGAACCGGGCGATCGCGCAGTTGTAGGATACCTACCGGAAGATAGAGGTTTGTACAAGAAAGAGAACGTGATTGATATTATGACTTACTTTGGCGAGCTGAAGGGGTTGCGCAATCCGAAAGGATGGTCTCTGAAGTATCTGGACAAAGTTGGAATCGGTGATAAGGCTGGCGTGAAACTGGAAAAGCTGTCGAGTGGTCAACAACAGAAAGTACAACTTGGGATCACAATTATGAATGACCCGAAGCTGTTGATTCTGGACGAGCCGACTAAGGGGTTCGACCCAGTAAACCGCAAACTACTGATGTCGATTATTGATGATTTGCATAAGAAGGGGAGTACGGTGCTTCTGATTACTCACTATATGGATGAAGTCGAGAGACTGTGTGACAGAATACTGTTGCTGAAAGACGGTGAAGCACGAGCGTATGGTGCGGTTGACGCGGTAAAGAAGGAATTCGGCGGAAAGTCGTTGGACGAGATATTTGTCGAGATTTACGGAGAACATAGCCATGAGCAGTAGCGTCGGCAAAGTTGTACGATTTGAGGTGGTACGAAACCTAAAGAAACCATCATTCTGGATTGCGGCATTATTATTCCCGATTTTGTTGGTAGGGTACTTGTTTGTGGCCGGCCTGATGGGGATGAGTATGGACGACGCTATCACTGGTGGTAGCGATACGACTGATTTGAAGTTGGGTGTACTAGATGAGTCTGGGCTGATTGTGGATGTGGGTGAGATGGAGATAGTAGAGTCCGAAGAAGCCGGAGTAGCAGCGGTGCGAAGTGGTGAATTGGACGTGTTTTACTATATTGCGAACGATTTTGTAGAGAATCCGAGAGTTCGGTTGTTTGAAAGAGTGGGGAACAGCACTTTGATTGCGAACTTCGAGGGTCCGATTAGGGCAGCGTTGGCGCAGTCGGCGGTGGAACGGGTGGATATAGCGGATATTTTGATTTTGACTGGTTCATTTAGTTTTGACACTGTGAGGTTTGATGCGGAAGGTGAAGAAGATAACGTTTTTGGTAGGTTGGCCGCTCCGATGTTGGCTCTGGCGATATTTTACATATTGATGGTGATGTTTGGAAACCGTCTGACCTTGGCTCTGGTAGAGGAGAAGGAAAGCAGGATCTCGGAGATGCTGCTGACAACGGTGTCCTCAAAGTCGCTGATTATGGGGAAGATTATCTCGATGATTCTAATCGGATTCGTACAGATGCTGGTGCTGATAATACCGATGGTGATTGCGTATTTCGTGATGCGGGATACAACCATGGTGGCGGATTTGTCGTTGCCGCCGTTGCAATTAGAACCGTTTTCGATTATTAGCTCGTTAGTATTGTTGCTGACAGGGTATTTCTTGTTCGTGGCGCTATGTTTGGCAGTGGGTGCGTTGGTACCGACGGCTCGAGATGCGGGGACGTACGCTTCAGTAATGATGATTATGGTGATTATGCCACTATTCTTTATCGCATCGTTTATGTCGGATAAGCCAGACGCAATTGTGTATATTTTGTCGTATTTTCCGTTCTCAGCCCCGGTTACGATGCTATTTAGGAATGCGATGGGTACGTTGCCGGCATGGGAGTTTGCGCTAGGGCTGGTGGTGATTTTGGTATCGAGCGTGATTACGTACTATCTGGTGGTGAGGATATTTAGGTACTCAGCGATGGAGTATAGCGCAAAACTATCTCCGTTGGAGCTATTCAAGAAAAAGAATAGTTGACTTAGACGACGCATTGTTTTATAATCACACAAAATAATATTATTTAACGGTGGGAGACGCCAGTATGGCGTTATTTTTTGTTCGAGGGCCGCCTAGAATTATACACTGTTTTTGGTTTTCTATTGCCAGTCGTAAAAGACTGGCTATTATTAATGTTAATTTAAGGAACTATATGTTAATAGAAACGAAGTTGCAGTATTCTACTGCCGAGCTTAAGAAGATGAGAGCTGAGACCGAAGGGTATGTCTGGCTGGCGGTGGATGTGAAGCGACATATCATGGTTGCTGGAAATGAACACTTCCGCAGATTGAAGGAAGTGTTGTTTCGGGAGCGATGCAGATCTAGTGATATTTGGGGAGCGGGTATCAACCTAGAATCCGGTGAGGTGGATTATTACTCTCCGGTGAACCGGAAATTGATTCCGAATCATCCGACGACTGATATGCCCGAGGAGATGGAGGAAAGGGTTGGGAGGGAAGTGCGTTATTTCTTCGGTGATCTAGCGAAGATTTAGACGTAGCCGCTGGTTATTTCACCGGAGTGGCAAGGTGAAATAACTGAGGTGGGGTATAATATCTGTATGACAGATAAAGTGATTGTGATAGTTGGACCGACTGCGAGTGGGAAAACTGGTGTGGGAATTGAGTTGGCGAAAAGAATCGATGGGGAGATTATTTCGGCTGACTCAAGGGCTATTTATAAGGGTATGGATATTGGTACAGCGAAACCTAACCTCGAGGAGATGGAGGGAATCAAACATTGGGGAATTGATTTGGTTGATCCGGATGAGAGGTTTACGGTGGCGGATTTCAAGGACTATGCGGAAAAGGCGATAGCAGATATCAAATCGCGAGGTAAGGTGCCGATTATTGTCGGCGGTACAGGCTTATATGTGGATGCAGTAGTGTTTGACTACCAATTCAATAGTGTTGTAAAAAATACACAGAGTGACAGAGAAAATGAGTGCAAATTATTTGTTCAATATGGTATCAAAGTTGACAGAGGTGTACTGCGTGACAGAATTACAACACGTATTGACATGATGTGGGGAGAGCGGTTGTTCGAGGAGACAAAAATACTTGCACATAAATATAGCTGGGATTTACAGTCTATGAAGTCGGATATATATTCGGCCGTCTGGAAGTATCTAACTGGTGAGTTAGATGAGTCGTTGGCTAAGGAACTGGCGGTAAAAGAAGATATGAGCCTGGCGAAGAGACAAATGACTTGGTTTCGACGTAATAAGCGAATCATTTGGTGCAACAGGGAGGATGTTGTAAATAATGTTCTTAACGTGGTATAATTTTGTTATCATGAGTGAACAGACTCCAATACCACTAGAGAGAATATTTGGTTCGAGGTCTCGAGCTAAGTTATTGGAGTTATTCTTTGATAATCCCGATAGACAATTCTTTGTGCGTGAGATTGCTCGGTTGGTAGACGAACAGATTAACTCTGTACGCAGAGAGTTGTTGAACTTGGACTCGCTGGGAATCGTGAAGTGTGAGACCTATGAGAATAAGGTATATTACTCAGCGAACTCGAGGCATCCGTTCTTCAGGCCGTTTGTAGAGATATTTAGTAAGAAAGTACTTGTACAGGGTAGTGAAAAAGTTAAGAAGTCGAACTGGGATGATTATATTCGTCCGGTCAAGAATGTACTCAGGGCCTTAGTTATTACGAACAGGCTACCGGGGCAGGAGGGGCTCGATATGTTGATTATTGGCGATGACCGGGATCGTAAGTTGACGCGCTGGGCAGAAGTAATTGAGAAGAAGATGGCGAAGCCGCTGAATTATGCGATTTTGTCCGTAGACGATTTCATTTATCGTAGTAGGGTTAGAGATCGATTTATTGTCGGAGTATTTGACCTGGAAAAGACTGAAGTCTACGACCCAACCAATTTGTTAGCAGAGAAATAAGGAGAGAAGCATGTTTGAAATAACAACTGATGGGCCTGTGGTGAAAATCATTACGAAGAAGGCGACTGTGAATATTAGTTCAGAGGCGGGTGAAATTGAGGCCGGGTTGACAGTGGGCATAATCAAGGGGGCGGGCGAGTTTGAGATAGGTGAGATGACTATAATTGGGATTGCGGTTGGAGAAAGCGTGTTATATACGGTGGAAGATGGGGGAATTAGGATTGGGGTAAGTGGTGAGATTGAGACCCAACTTGACGATATGGGGCCAATTGACATTTTGGCTACTCAGTCTGTGAAAGCAATCAAAGAGGTAGGGCCGAAAATTGCGGTTGCGACAACTAACGCCAAGGTGATTGCTGATGAGATGCATGTTGAGCTTAAATATGAGAAGCGTTTGAAGATCAAAAGCGAAGCGTCTCTACCTGCTACGCTCGAAGTGTATCAGCTGGGATAATACATATATTATATATGCATCAAAAAACCTCCCGAGGGGGGAGGTATTTTGGTAGACTTCTGAAGATTAGTTCAACAGACCCTTTTTCTTGAGGGTGCGAATAGCAGAAGTAGATAGGTTGAGTTTGGCTTTACGGCCATTGACTGTGACAGTCTTTTTCTGGACGTTGGGCTTGAAAACTTTGCGGGTCTTGCGTTGCGAAAAGCTAACGTTGTGACCGTACATCTTGCCTTTGCCTGTTATTTCACATATTGCCATATCATTTATTATAGCTCGAAAAGAGGTAAAAGTAAAGGGTTTGTGTGGAGTAGTGGGTGGTTTGGTATAATAATAAGATGAGCGACACGAATTTGATGACAGATCCGGTACTGATTGCGATTATGATTGTGGTGATTTTGGTATCAGTGATACTGCATGAGTTGGCACACGGGTTGGTGGCATATTGGCTGGGGGATGATACGGCGAAAATGAGCGGAAGGTTGAGCTTCAACCCTTTACGGCACATCGATTGGTTCATGTCTGTACTATTGCCGTTGATGCTGGCGATTACGGGAGGTCCGATATTTGGTGGTGCGAAGCCTGTGCCGATTAACACAATGAAGTTGAAATGGGGGGAGTGGGGGTTTGCCCTGGTGTCGATTGCTGGGCCTCTGACAAATCTGATACTAGCATTTATTGGGTACGTGGTGTTGGTTTTTGCTGGAGGAGTGGAGTGGGTAGCGATGACTTT
>Ga0123356_10007051_pt1 | contig 11267 bp, 12 predicted proteins | sample TergutEmb28metaG_2_FD_92546 | JGI IMG/M metagenome (GOLD analysis project Ga0123356, IMG submission 92546) | Embiratermes neotenicus P3 segment gut microbial communities from Petit-Saut dam, French Guiana - Emb289 P3 | ecosystem: Host-associated > Arthropoda: Insects > Digestive system > Gut ... | reverse complement strand
GCCGCGAGCGCCAGTGCCCGGCCCCCACCGCCGCAGTCCAGACCGCACATTCGACCGCCAGCACTACGACAACCCGCGGGAAATCCAGGCGCGGCTGCGTCACCGGTCTGCGTACTGGATTGCCGGGACGCAGGCGCGGGGAACGTCGTCAGGGCGCAATCCCCGGGCAGGCCGTGTTGCCGTTGTTGGCGCGGCGCTGATGCGGCCTCGGGTATACTGATCAGCCACATCGGGCGAACGTCATGTCAAGAGTGCTCACCCTTCCCGGCAAGTCCGCACCCACGCCTGGGGCTGCGCCGCTCAATTCGGTGGCCGAGATCCTTGCCGAGCTGCGCGCCGGGCGCATGGTCGTCATCATGGACGACGAGGATCGCGAGAACGAGGGCGACCTCATCATGGCCGCCGAGCACGCCACACCCGCAGCCGTGGCTTTCATGATCCGGCACACGAGCGGAATCATCTGCGTGCCGATGGAGGCAGAAGAGCTGGCGCGGCTCGAGCTGCCGCAAATGGTCCCCGTCAACAGTGAGTCGCATCGCACCGCCTTCACCGTATCGGTGGATCTGCGCGACGGCACCACCACGGGTGTGTCCTCGGTCGATCGCGCGGCGACCATCCGCGCGCTCGCGGACCCCGCGTCGACCGCGCCGGACTTCGCCCGGCCCGGGCACATTTTCCCCTTGCGCTCGCGCCGCGGCGGAGTGCTGGTGCGCGCCGGCCATACGGAAGCGGCCGTCGACCTGTGCCGCCTCGCGGGACTCACGCCCGTGGGCGTGTTGTGCGAAGTGATGAACGACGACGGCAGCATGGCGCGCCGCCCGCAGCTGCAGGAGTTTGCGCGCCGGCACGCGCTCAAGATCGGCACGATCGCGGATCTCATCCGCCATCGGCTGCGCACCGAGCGCACGGTGGCACGCATTTCCGAGCAGAGCGTGCAGACCGAGCTCGGCGAATTCCGCCTGTACGCCTACCAGGACGACGTCAGCCTCGAGGTGCACGTGGCGCTCGCGCACGGGCGCCTCGACGGCCCGGAGGCGCCAGTGGTGCGGGTGCACGTTGCCGATACGCTGCGCGACCTGCTCGGCGTGCGGGGCGTGGCGCGCGCCTGGACGCTGCGCGCGGCCATGCAGCGCATCACCGAGGCCGGTAACGGCGTCGTGGTGGTGCTGCGTCAGCCGGAGTCAGCAGGTGAGCTGGCGGACGCAGTGCGCTCGTTCGCCGCCGCGCCCGCGCCAGCCTCGGAGAGCAGCGGCGCGACCGCCGAGGGGGCGGTGCTGCGCACCTTCGGAGTCGGTGCGCAGATTCTCAAGGATCTGGGTGTGAGTCGCATGCGCGTGCTGTCGGCGCCCAAACAGATGCACGGTCTTTCCGCCTTCGGGCTGGAGGTCGAAGGCTATCTCGGGGAAGCGGGTTGACCGCCGCCGCTCTCATCGCCGGTGAAGTGAGCGCGCACGGCCGCAGGATCGCCATCGTGGCCGCCCGCTTCAACGACTTCATCGTCGCGAGCCTGCTGAAGGGCGCGCACGCCGCCTGGCTCGAGCACGGCGGGGAAATCCACGACCTGACGGTCGTGCGCGTGCCCGGCGCGTTCGAGTTGCCGGTCGTTGCGCGCAAGCTCGCCGCGAGCGGCCGTTACGATGCCGTGGTGGCACTCGGCTGCGTGATCCGCGGCGACACACCCCACTTCGACTACGTCGCCGGCGAGTGCGCGCGCGGTCTGCAGCTGGTGGGCCTGGAGACCGGCGTGCCGGTAGCCTTCGGGGTGCTGACGACCGAATCCGTCGAGCAGGCGCTCGAACGGGCCGCCACCACCGCCGGCAACAAGGGAGGCGAAGCCATGGAGAGCGCGCTCGAGATGGCCGCCGTCATGGCCCACCTTTGAGGACGGCGCACCGATGACCTCACAGACGGCCCGCGAATTCAGCGGCACCCGCAGCGTGGCGCGCAAGCTGGCCCTGCAGGCGCTATATCGCTGGCAGCTCAATTCCGGCCCGTGGCAGGACCTGGTGCAGGAGTTCGGCGAGGCCGAGGACATGGCGCGCGCCGACGCGGAGTATTTTCGGACGCTGGTCGAGGGCGTGTGGCGCGCCCGCGAGGAGCTCGATGCCCGCCTCGCCTCGCTTGCCGACCGTGAGCCGCGCCTGCTCGATCCCGTCGAGCGCGCCGTGCTGCTCATCGGCCTGTACGAGCTCACGGCGCGCCCGGAGGTGCCGTACCGCGTCGCCATCAACGAAGCGGTCTCGCTGGCACGGCGCTTTGGCGCCACCGACGGGCACAAGTACGTGAACGCAGTGCTGGACCGCGCCGCGCGCGAGCTGCGGCCCGCCGAGCACTGAGGCGCGCGCCCGCCATGCCGCTGTCGGAATTCGCGTTGATCGAGCGCTACTTCCGGGCCTGCGGCGCGCAGCGCGCCGACGTCACCCTCGGGGTGGGAGACGATGCGGCGCTGCTCAGCACGGCTGCCGGCAGTGAGCTGGTGGCTGCCACCGACACGCTGGTCGCGGGCACGCATTTCCCGTACGGCTCGCCGCCGGCCTCGATCGGCCACCGTGCGCTCGCGGTCAACCTGAGCGACCTCGCGGCCATGGGCGCCCGCCCCGCTTGGGCACTGCTCTCGCTCACCCTGCCCGAGGCCGAGGAGACGTGGCTCGAGGAGTTCGCCGCGGGCTTCTGCGACCTGGCGCGCGCCCACGGGGTGGCGCTGGTGGGCGGCGATACCACGCGCGGGCCGCTGTGCGTGACCGTACAGCTCCTCGGCCATGCACCGCGGGGCGCGGCGTTGCGGCGCGCCGGGGCACGCGCCGGGGACGCGCTGTTTGTCTCCGGGACCCTGGGAGATGCCGCCGCGGGACTGGCGCTGGAGCAGGGACGACTCAGCGCGCCGGACGAGGCGCGCGGCTACCTGCGCGAGCGCTTCCTGTGGCCGACCCCGCGCATGGCCCTCGGCGAACGGCTGCGCGGCTACGCCAGCGCCTGCATCGACGTCTCCGACGGTCTGCTCGGGGATGCCGGCAAGCTCGCCAGCGCGAGTCGCGCGGGAGCCGAGCTGTCCTTCGGTGAGTTGCCCGTGTCCGAGCCGCTGCTGGCCGCGTTGGGAGAAGAACGCGCCCGCGAGCTGGCGCTCACCGGCGGCGACGATTACGAGTTGTGCTTCGCCGTGCAGCCGCAGGACATCGCGCGCCTGCTCACCGAGTTGCCGCCGGAACGCTGGGGATATACGCGCATCGGCGCGCTGCGCGCCGCCAGCGGCACCGCGGTGCTGCGCGACGGTACTGTGATGGAGCTCTCGCATCCCGGTTATCAACATTTCACCTGACTGTCCGCGCACGCGATCCCGATGCACGTACTGCTCATTGAAGACGACATCGAGGCGGCACGCTTCCTGGTGAAGGGCCTGCGCGAGAGCGGCTACACGGTCGACCACGCGGCCGACGGTCGTGACGGGCTGTTCCGTGCCACCGAGGGACAGTTCGATCTCATCGTCACCGACCGTATGCTGCCCCATCTCGACGGGCTCGCGATCATCGAGCTGCTGCGCGCCAAGGGCGTCGGCACGCCGGTGCTGGTGCTGTCGGCGCTCGGCAGCGTCGATGACCGCATCCGCGGGCTCAAGGCCGGGGGTGACGACTATCTCACCAAGCCGTTCGCTTTCGCGGAGCTGCTGGCGCGCATCGAGGCGCTGCTGCGCCGGCGGCCGAGCGCACCGCACATCACGCGCCTCAAGGTGGAGGACCTCGAGTTCGACCTGCTGGCGCGGCGCGTGACGCGCGGCGGGCGCGAGGTGGAGCTCACGGCGCGCGAGCTGAAGCTGCTGGAGTTCCTGATGCGCCGCGCCGGACAGGTGGTGACGCGCACCATGCTGCTCGAGGGCGTGTGGGATCTGCATTTCGATCCGCAGAGCAACCTGATCGACGTGCACATCAGCCGGCTGCGCCAGGCGATCGACCGCGGCACCGATCATCCGCTGATTCATACCGTGCGCGGCTCGGGCTACGTGCTGCGCAGCGACAGCTGAGAGTCCGTGCGGCTCGACCTGTTCAACACCACCGCTTTTCGCCTGTCGGTCGGCTACACGCTGCTGGTGACGCTGGCGGTCGGTGTGACGCTCGGCAGCGCGTACCTCCTCACCGAGAGCCTGATCACCGACGAGGTCGACCTGATCATCGACACGGAGCTGAAGAGCCTGCAGGACAAGTACGCGCGCAGCGGCGTGCCGGGCGTCACCGATGAGATCAACCTGCGCATTGACAGCTGGGGGCGCATCGGCGCGGTGTACATGCTCGCGGATTCCAGCTTCGAGCGCATTGCCGGCAACGTAACCCACTGGCCGTTCGACGGCATGCCGACGGAGGCGTGGCCGGAGTTCGAGATCGCCACCATTGAACCCGGGCGGCGCGCGGTGCACCCGGTGCGCGCCGCGGTGCGCACGCTCCCCGGTGGCGACCTGTTGCTCGTCGGGACCGATATCTCACAGGGGCGCCGCTTCGCAGAGAAATTCCGCTTCGCCACGCTGTGGGGCATCGGCCTGTCGACGCTGGCGGCGGCGCTGGCCGGCTTCTGGTTCAGCTACCGGCTGGCGCGGCGCGTCGATGAGGTGGCCCGCACCTGTCAGCGCATCATGGCGGGCGATTCGGGGCGGCGTCTGCCGGTCGCGGGGGCGCACGACGAGTTCGACGCGCTGGCGACGTCGGTCAACCGCGTGCTGGACCGGCTCGAGGAGCAGGCCGGCACGCTGCGTGCCACCTTCGACAGCACCGCGCACGATCTGCGGGCCCCGTTGCACCGGTTGCGCACGCGCATGGACGCGCTGCTGCTGCGCTCGCCGCCGCTGGAGCCGGCGGTGCGCGAGTCCGTGGAGGCGGCGCTGCGCGAGCTCGATCGCCTGCAGCGCACGCTGGCGACGCTGCTGCAGATCGCGCTCGCCGAGTCCGGCGCGCCACTCGCCTCGCCCGCCGCAGTGGACGTGGGAGAGCTCGCTGCCGAGCTGGTCGAGCTGTTCGAGCCGGTCGCTGGTGCCCAGGGGCTGGCGCTCGACTGCCACCACGAGCCATCCGCCATCGTGCAGGGCAACCGCCAGCTGCTCGCGCAGCTGCTCACCAATCTCATCGAGAACGGTCTGAAATACGTGCCGGCGGGCGGGCGCATCGAGGTGGCCGTGCGGCGTCTGGCCGACCGCGTGCGCCTGGTCGTGAGCGACAACGGACCGGGCATGGCCGCCGCGGATCGCTCGCGTGCCGGGCAACCGTTCGTGCGCTTCGGCACCGCGGCGAAGCAGGAGGGAAGCGGCCTGGGGCTGTCGCTGGTGGCCGCGATCGCGCGGCTGCACCGCGGCCGACTCGAGCTGGAGAGCAACGACCCCGGGCTCAGAGTCGTCGTCGATCTGCCGGCGTAGTCACTCAGTCTTGCCGGCCCTGCAGTCCTTGACGAACTGCGCGCGTGCCGGCCCCGTGAGCTGCTTGGCATCCGCCTGTTTGTTGCAGACCTTGAGAGAGGGGTGCTTCACGGGTGTGGCCGACGGCGCCGCCGGCGGCTCGGCGGCGAGCGCGGCGCCGCAAGCGACGATGGCCATGGCGGCAAAGGCGCTGATGATCTTCATGCCCTCTCCTCGAGGAGTGTCAGTGAGAGCTGAAGTTAGAATGCGGGGCCTCACGCCGCAATGACAGCGGCATTAAGAAATCTTCATGCGCAGCGGCGACACGCGGCTGCAGGCAGCACCCGGTGCGGTCCCGGGAGGGGAGCCGTACGGGCGCAGCGCAGACTGCGCGTGCGATTCAGGCGTCCTTATTGTGCTCGATGCGTGCGTACGCCGAGTGGTTGTGAATGGACTCGAAGTTCTCCGACTCAACCACGTAGGCGGCGACGCGCTGGTCTTCGTTGAGGCGCGTGGCGACATCGCGCACCATGTCCTCGACGAACTTGGGATTGTCGTAGGCGCGCTCGGTCACGTACTTCTCGTCCGGGCGCTTGAGGATCCCATAGAGCTCGCAGGAGGCCTCGCTCTCGGCGACGCCGATGAGCTCTTCGATCCACATATGGCTGCGGAGCTTCGCCGTGATGGTGATGTGGGAGCGCTGGTTGTGGGCGCCGTAGTCGGCGATCTTCTTCGAGCACGGACACAGGCTCGTGACCGGCACCGCGACGCGCAGCCACATCTCGGTGTGCCCATGGCGATGCTCGCCGATCAGGCTGGCGCGGTAGTCCATCAGGCTCTCCACGCCCGAGACCGGCGCCCTCTTGGTGACGAAGAACGGGAAGCTCATCTCGATGTGGCCGGTGTCGGCCTCCAGCCGCTCGGTCATGGTGCGCAGCATGCTGCGGAACGACTCGACCGAGATCTCGCGCTCGGCGTGCAGAATCTCCACGAAGCGTGACATGTGCGTGCCCTTGAAGTTGTGCGGCAGGCTCACGTACATGTTGAAAGTGGCGATGGTGTGCTGCTCGCCGGCGGCGCGGTCCCTGAGCCGCACCGGATGGCTGATGTCCTTGATGCCGACGCGGTTGATGGGCAGGCGGCGCGTGTCGGCGTGCCCCTGGACATCCTCCACGTCGGTCACGCCGGTGCGCGCGATCCTGCTGATGCCGGCACGGGGATTCATGGTGGAAAGCCTAACTGAAACGGGCGCAAATCCGCCAATGCCATTCTCGCTGCCACGGGAACGGCGCGGGAATACCTCTTTTAACAGATGTCAGGCTCTGCCGGCCGAGCGCAGGCGTTCCCCGACCTGCGCGGCCCACCAGCGTTCCACGCTGGCGGCGAGGCCCGCGGCATCCAGCCCTGCGGCCACAAGACAGCCGTCGCGTGAACCGTGCTCGATGAAGCGGTCGGGAATGCCGAGCTGCAGCAGCGGCATGCTTAAGCCTTCCGCGGCGAGCAGCTCGCCCACCGCGGAGCCCGCGCCGCCCTGCACGGCGTTTTCCTCGATGGTGACGAGTGCCCGATGGCGCGCGGCGAGCGCGCTGATCAGCTCCTCGTCGAGCGGCTTGACGAAGCGCATGTTGACCAGCGTGGCGTCCAGCGCCTCGGCGATCTGCGCCGCAGGGGCGACCAGCGCGCCGAACGCCAACAACGCCAGCCCGCTCTTGCCCTCGCGCCGCAGCTGCGCCTTGCCGACCGGCAGGGCGGTCATCTCGGCGACTACGGGAACTCCGGGGCCGCTGCCGCGCGGGTAACGTACCAGCGCCGGCGAGGTGAGGGTGCTGGCGGTGTACAGCATCTGGCGGCACTCGTTCTCGTCCGCCGGGACCATGATCACGGTGTTGGGAATGCAGCGCACGAACGACAGATCGTAGCTCCCCTGGTGGGTCGCGCCGTCGCTGCCGACGAGACCGGCGCGGTCGACGGCGAACACCACCGGCAGATTCTGCAGCGCCACGTCGTGTATGAGCTGATCGTAGGCGCGCTGCAGGAAAGTCGAGTAGATGGCGACCACGGGCTTCAGGCCCTCGGCGGCCAGCCCCGCGGCAAAGGTCACCGCGTGCTGTTCGGCGATGGCGACGTCGAAGTAGCGCTCCGGAAAACGCTTGGAGAACTCGACCAGCCCCGAGCCTTCGCGCATCGCGGGCGTGATACCGATGATGCGCGGGTCGGCCTGCGCCATGTCGCACAGCCACTGGCCGAAGATCTGCGAATATGTCGGCCCGCTGCTCTTTTCCTTGAAGATCGTACCGCTCACCGGATCGAACGGCCCGGGTCCGTGCCACTTGATGGGGTCGGCTTCGGCCGGTGGGTAGCCCTTGCCTTTGCGTGTCACCACGTGCAGCAGCTGTGGCCCGCGCAGCTTTCTCACATTGCGCAGTGTCCGCACCAGGGCCCTGACGTCATGACCGTCCATCGGTCCGATGTAATTGAATCCCATCTCCTCGAACAGCGTGCCGGGAAGCACCATGCCCTTCAGGTGCTCCTCGGAGCGGCGCGCCAGCTCCCACACGGTGGGCATCGGCCGCAGAACTTTCTTGCCGCCCTCGCGCAGGTGCGCGTACACACGCCCCGAGAGCGCACGCGCGAACTGATTCGACAGCGCACCGACGTTTTCCGAGATGGACATGTCGTTGTCGTTCAGCACCACCAGCAGGTCCGCCGGCAGGGAACCGGCGTGATTGAGCGCCTCGAAGGCGATGCCAGCCGTCATGGCGCCATCGCCGATGACCGCGACCACGCGGCGATCTGCGCCGGCGCGCGCCGCCGCCACCGCCATGCCCAGCGCGGCGCTGATCGAGGTGCTCGAGTGCCCAACGCCGAACGTGTCGTACTCGCTCTCGGCGCGCGTCGGAAAGGGCGCCAGCCCGCCGTCCTGCTTGATGGTGTGCAGCCGGTCGCGTCGGCCGGTGAGCACCTTGTGCGGATAGGCCTGATGGCCGACGTCCCACACCAGCCGGTCTCTCGGGGTGTCGAACACATAGTGCAGAGCGATGGTGAGCTCGACCGTGCCGAGGCCGGCGGCGAAGTGGCCACCGCGCGTGCTGACGCTGTGAATCAGGAACTCGCGCAGCTCGCGCGCCAGGGCGGGAAGCTTGCCCGCCGGCAGACGCCGCATATCCGCCGGCGTGCCGATCGCCGCCAGCAGCGGGTATTTGTCCAGCGCGACACTCATCGGGTGTCAGTTTACACGGGCCGCCCGCGCAGGCCGAAGCGGGCCGTACGGCCCTCGCTCTTAACGATTCCTTAAGACCTCGTGCGCGCCGCGGTCCGCGGCGGTCAACTCGCGCGCTCGACCACGAGGTTGGCCAGCTCGGCGAGCGCGCGGGCGCGTTCGCCCAGCGGCTCGAGCGCGGCGATCGCCGTATCGCGCAGCTGCCGGGCGCGCGCGCGCGCTGCGCCAAGTCCGACCGTACTCGGGTAGGTCGGCTTGCGGTGGGCAGCATCCGCGCCGGTCGACTTGCCGAGCAGCGCCGGATCACCCTCCACATCGAGGATATCGTCCTGGATCTGGAAGGCGAGACCGACCTCGGCGCCAAAGAGCTCGAGGGCGGCAAGCTCCGAGCCGCCCGTCACGCCTGAGGCCAGCGCACCGAGCAGTACGCTGGCCTGGATCAGGGCACCCGTCTTGCGGCGGTGCATGTTCTCGATGGCCGTCACCGTCAAAGTCTGGCCCACCGCGGCCAGGTCGACCGCCTGGCCGCCCGCCATCCCGCCGTTACCGGTGGCGCGGGCCAGCACACGGATCATCTCCAGGCGCAGCGGCGCGGTGCTGCCGTCGAGGGGCTCGTTCGCCAACACCGCGAACGCCAGCGCCTGCAGCGCATCGCCCACGAGGATCGCCGTGGCTTCGTCGTAGGCGCGATGGCAGGTGGGGCGGCCGCGGCGCAGATCGTCGTCGTCCATCGCCGGCAGGTCATCGTGCACCAGGCTGTAGACGTGTATCAGCTCGACCGCCGCGGCAGGCGCATCGAGCGCAGTGAGGGGCGCCCCGAGCGATTGTCCCGTCAGATACACGAGCGTCGGACGCAGGCGCTTGCCGGCGCCGAGCACGCTGTAGCGCATGGCCTCGCGCAGCCGCTCGGTCCCGGGATCCGGCAGCGCGAGCGCGTCCTCGAGTACGTGCTCGATGCGCGCCTTGTACTCGGTGAGGCGCGCCGCGAAGGGAGCGGCGGCCGCGGCGGCAACCCGGGCGCTGAGCGGCCAGGCTGTCATGGCTTGTCCGCCCCTGCAGCCGTCGTGTCTTCGCCAGGCTCACCGAAGGGCTCCACCTCAGGCTGACCGCTGCGCCTGAGGAGAATCTCGACCTTCTGCTGCGCCGCCTGCAGGCACGCCTGGCAGTGCCGCGTGAGCGCAACGCCGCGCTCGAACGTCCTGAGCGCCTCATCGAGCGGCACGTCGCCGTGCTCGAGGCGTTCCACCAGACTCTCGAGCTCCGCGAGCGCCTGCTCAAAATCGGGGGGTTTGCTGTTACTCGACACGTTGCGGACCATCTGCCCCACGCGCAGCACGCGCGGGGGGCGCGCAACGTTACACAGCGACGCCGGCAGGGGTCAACGCGAGGGTTGCGTCGCCGGCATTGCGGCGATAAAGTCCCGGACCTGCATTAGACCAAGTCTAAGAGGAGCTCCATGAATCTCAAAGGCAGCAAGACAGAGAAGAACCTCAAGGATGCGTTTGCTGGCGAGTCGCAGGCCAACCGCCGTTACCTGTATTTCGCCCAGAAGGCAGACGTGGAAGGTTTCAACGACGTGTCGGCAGTATTTCGCTCCACCGCCGAGGGCGAGACCGGTCACGCCCACGGCCATCTGGAGTATCTCGAGACGGTCGGCGATCCGGCGACGGGCCTGCCAATCGGTGAGACGCGCTTGAATCTCAAGGCCGCCATCGCCGGTGAGACGCACGAGTACACCGACATGTACCCGGGCATGGCGAAGGCTGCGCGCGAGGAGGGCTTTGGGGAAATCGCCGACTGGTTCGAGACGCTGGCGAAGGCCGAGCGCTCGCACGCCAACCGCTTTCAGAAGGCCCTGGACACCATCTGAAGACCCCAGGGCCTGCCGTTCGCTCCCGGTGCAGGCCCGCGGTGCTGGCGCCGCGGGCGCTGCGCTCTGAAGGCCCAGGCCGCGTATGAGCACTACGCCCCCTCCGGGGGGTTCCCTCAAGGGCGGTCGCGAGGGCAGCCTCGAGGCGCCCACGCGCCATTCCCTCGAGTGGCGCACCGAGGCGTTCTACGACGAAGCGGCGCTCGAGAAGGAGCTCGCGCGGGTGTTCGACATCTGCCACGGCTGCCGCCGCTGCTTCAGCCTGTGCAATGCGTTCCCCACACTGTTCGATGCCGTGGACGCGACGGACGAGGGTGAGGTCGCGGCGGTCGACCGCAAGGTGTTCTGGCAGGTGGTCGATCACTGTTACCTGTGCGACATGTGCTTCATGACCAAGTGTCCGTACGTGCCGCCGCATCCGTGGAACGTAGACTTTCCGCATCTCATGCTGCGGGCCAAGGCGGCGCGCGCGCGCAGCGGCGGCCTCGGCTGGCGCGAGCGGCTGCTCGCCGCGACCGACACGGTCGGCGCCCTCGCTGGCATTCCCGTGGTGGCGGAGGCGGTGAACGCAGTCAACGCCTCGCGGGCCGGCCGTGCGTTGCTGGCGAGAGCGCTGGGCGTCGACCGCAGCGCCCCCGTGCACGCCTATCACTCGCGCACGGCGCGCCGCCGCCTGGCAAACCTCGGGGTCGTGGGTAGCGCGGCAAACGCAGCAGAGGCGGTGAGCGCGCACGCCACGGAGGAGACCCGCGGCAAGGTAGCGCTGTTCACCACCTGCTATGGCAACCGCAACGAGCCCGAGCTCG
>Ga0123356_10007050_pt1 | contig 11267 bp, 9 predicted proteins | sample TergutEmb28metaG_2_FD_92546 | JGI IMG/M metagenome (GOLD analysis project Ga0123356, IMG submission 92546) | Embiratermes neotenicus P3 segment gut microbial communities from Petit-Saut dam, French Guiana - Emb289 P3 | ecosystem: Host-associated > Arthropoda: Insects > Digestive system > Gut ... | reverse complement strand
GCCGGAGGGGTTTGTTTGGATGTTGTATTTCGCACACCGCTATTACTTGAGGATCCTGAGTTAATATCAAGACCTTGTTCTTATATGGACTTTGCAGTTTCATCATCGGATGCAAAACCTCATAAGGTCGAGATAGTAATTGAAGTTGACGAAGGATTCTGCTACCACGGAAACTTAAAAAAAGAGATGCTTTCCGGTGGGATAAAGACTAGTTTGTATGACAGTGTCTGGATGGCGCAAAAAGTTCAACACCCATTAGGGCACTCCGGTGATGATGTAACGATCGACTGGGGTAATATGTACATAGCTGTGCCAAAAGATAACGAAGCAGAAACAAACCTTTCCTACAAAGGTTTTGAAGGAAGGCTGTTTCTCGGTGCAAACCTTGATTTTGGTGAAGTTACCGGAAAAAAAGAATCCTTTTTGGTTCTGGCATATGATGACATCATTTCTATTATGTATTTTGCTCATGCGTCAAAGGGTCTATGGGCAAAAAACGGCAGAACGATCTATGATGCAATAGGGGATAGCATCTCGCAGCATGATGATCTCGTCAAGCGCTGTGAAGCTTTCGATACCGAACTGTTGCAACGCGCTGTAAAAACTGCGGGAGAGGGTTATGGTCTTATTTGCTCACTGGCCTACAGACAGACCATTGCATCTCACAAGCTGATAGAAGACGAAAACGGCAAGCTCATATTCCTGTCTAAAGAATGCTTCAGCAACGGATGTATTGGTACAGTCGATGTCAGTTATCCGTCCGTACCTCTGTATTTACTATATCAACCCGAGCTGGTAGCAGGTATGCTCAGACCGGTATTTCACTTCTCAAGCCTGCCGGTATGGACTTTTGATTTTGCACCGCACGATGTCGGCAGATATCCTTACGCTACCGGACAAGTCTATTCACTGCTCCCGATGGAGGGTACGTTCCAAAGGTCACACGGCGCCAGATTAGGCGAACTGGCTGTTTACCCTCAATACTACACATATCCCGCAGGCAATGACGTCTACGATGAATATCATCAGATGCCGCTTGAAGAATGCGGAAATATGCTGGTCATGACAGCAGCCTATTCACTCCAATCCGGAGATACAAGCCTTGCATCACAGTACATCGGTCTCTTGGAAAAGTGGTGTGAGTACCTTATAAAACACGGCGCAGACCCAAAACACGAACTCTGTACAGATGACTTTGCAGGGCACATAGCGCGCAATATCAACCTATCCGGAAAAGCGGTCATGGGTATCGCATCCTTTTCAATAATCTTAGGTCTTCTTGGCAAAAAAGAGGAAGCCGACCGATACATGGAAACAGCTCGCGAGATGGCCGCGGATGTTGAAAAACGCGCCGATGCAGGTGATCACACTGCTCTGGTCTATGGTGATACTTCAGGCTGGTCGCTAAAGTACAATATGATCTGGGATAAAATATTCGGCACAAAACTATTCTCTGATGGATTTTATAAAAGAGAAATCGAGTGGTATATTTCCAAACGTAATAAATACGGCACTCCGCTGGATATACGAGCCGATTACACAAAGTCAGACTGGATCGCCTGGGCGGCAGCAATGTCGGATACACCCGGGGAAATACAGTCACTGATGGATCCGATCGCTTTGTTCCTAAAGGAATCACCCCATCGCGTACCGTTTTCCGACTTCTACGATACAAAAACCGCCATACACCGCAATATGCAATGCCGCACAGTCCAGGGCGGACTTTACATGCCGATTTTGGCAAACGATAAATAAAAAAGGGAGATATGTAAGACATGGCGAATGTATTAGCAATCAATACCAAAAATGAAAAAGCAAAAATAGACCGCAATGTTTACGGCCACTTTGCCGAGCATCTGGGCAGATGCATCTACGAAGGGATCTGGGTCGGTGAAGATTCCGATATCCCGAATGTAAGAGGCATCCGAAGCGATGTCGTGCAGGCACTGAAGAATATCAATATCCCGCTCATTCGCTGGCCCGGGGGCTGTTTCGCCGATGAGTACCATTGGAAAGACGGCATAGGTCCCAAAGAGAACAGGGCAGAGATGATAAACACCCATTGGGGCGGTGTTGTGGAAAACAATCATTTCGGAACTCATGAATTTTTTGATTTCTGTGAGCAGATCGGCGCAGAACCGTATATCTGTGGAAATGTCGGAAGCGGCACAGTTCAGGAAATGAGCGAATGGGTCGAGTACATTACATTTGGCGGGAAATCACCGATGGCAGAGCTCCGCAGGAAAAACGGCCGTGATGAACCTTGGAAAATGAAATACTGGGGTGTAGGCAACGAGAACTGGAACTGCGGCGGACGCATGACCGCTGAGCATTATGCTGACTTATATAACACATATAATCTGTACAGCCGTGATTATGGTGACAACGTCCTCTACCGTATTGCATGCGGACCCCGGGGTGCCAACTATCACTGGACTGATGTCATGATGAGAAAATGCGGTATGTACATGGATGGTCTTGCGCTTCACTACTATTCACGTCTCAAAGATACTCAACTTCAGTTCGTACAAAGTGACGGCAATATCATGTACAAGCGTAACCCGGTACGTTTGGATTTCTCGGCAACTGAGTTTGACAAAACAGAGTGGGATATGGCCATGCGCGCCACAATGTTTATGGAAGAACTTATCAAAAAGCATTCAGCTATCATGGATAAGTATGATCCGGAGAAAAAAGTATCTCTTGTTATTGACGAATGGGGTACATGGTTCAGTGTTGAGCCCGGCACAAATCCCGGATTCCTCTATCAGCAAAACACACTGCGTGATGCACTTGTCGCAGGCTTACACTTTAATATGTTCAACAACAATGCAGATCGTATACGCATGACAAACATTGCTCAAACGATCAATGTCCTTCAGGCGATCATCCTGACAGAAGGCTCAAAAATGATCCTGACTCCCACATATCATGTCTATGATATGTACAAAGGTCATATGGATGCCACACAGCTTGACTTCACATTACTGTCTGATGATTACGAAGCTGACGGCAAAGTCTTTAAAAAGGTCACAGCATCGGTATCAAGAGGCACAGATGGAAAAGTCAACATCAGCCTGTGCAACATGGATCCTGAAAACGGCGCAAAAGTCCAATGTGTACTGGATGAACTCCCGGCAGGTGCAACAATTGCCGGAACTATTCTCACAAGCGACGCGATGAACACACATAATACATTCGACCAACCTGAAGCGATCAAGCCAAAGTCCTTCACAGACTTCACCGTAAACGGAGAGCAAATGAGCATCAATCTTCCGTCAAAATCTGTGACACTGATCACTATTGGTTAGATGAGCGGCAGTGATTGCAGACGCTGTCTTCTTAGCGAAATGAACCATGAAGAGTATCAAAACGGCCTTTATGAGTACATCAAAAACTTAGGTGAGGATAACCGCGCACCGCAAGAACTCTATAAAACGCGTCTTGCCATTTGTAAAGAGTGTGATGAGCTTATCAACGGTATGTGCAAGCTTTGTGGAGCATTTGTTGAGTACAGAGCAGTAAAAAAGAGCAGCTATTGCGCAAAAGACAGTTCGATCTGGTAAAAAAAGGGAGCATTGCAGCGTATTGTGCAATGCTCCTGTGTCTTTCCAGTTGTTGTTTTTATGCGTCTACATCAATATCCCAACTAAGCAGATACTTAGCTTGATCCGGTGTCAGCTCATCAATAGACAAGCCACATGCCGCCAGCTTTTTAAAAGCGACGTCCTGATCGATCTCTTTTGGAACTGCTATAACACCCGGCTCAAGCTTTTTGTGATTTTCCGCAACAAACTGAGCGGCTAGTGCCTGAATTGCAAAACTCATGTCCATGATCTCAACGGGATGGCCGTCGCCGGAAGCAAGATTTACAAGACGTCCTTCAGCGATAACAAACACTTTTTTACCGTTAGCCAGAGTATAGCCCATGATATTAGGCTTATGCTCTGCTTTTTCTGTGTTATTATCAAGCCATGCGACATCAACTTCTACATTGAAGTGACCGGCATTACACATGATAGCACCGTCTTTCATTGTAGCGAAGTGCTTTTCGGTAATGACATCCATGCAGCCTGTTGCGGTTATGAACAAGTCACCGAGCATAGCGGCATCATCCATAGGCATGACCTCAAACCCGTCCATCATAGCTTCAAGAGCTTTGACAGGGTCGATCTCCGTAACGATGACCCTGGCACCGAATCCCTTGGCACGCATTGCAATACCTTTTCCGCACCATCCGTAACCGGCGATAACGACATCCTTACCCGCAACTATCAGGTTGGTTGTACGGTTGATTCCATCCCACACGGATTGACCTGTGCCGTATCTGTTGTCAAACAGATATTTACACTGTGCGTTATTCACCGCGACCATCGGGAATTTTAAGGATTTATCTGCAGCCATTGAAAACAGACGCATAATGCCTGTTGTGGTTTCTTCACAACCGCCTAAAACACCGGGTATCAAATGCTTCAGTGTTGTGTGCATGATATTGATAAGATCGCCGCCATCGTCGATTATTATATTCGGACCCGATTCCAAAGCCTTTGTCAGATGACGTTCATATTCTTCGGGAGTTGAGTTATGCCACGCAAAAACAGCCATTGGCGGATCATCTTTTGTGCCGACAGACAAAGCCGCAGCAACATCGTCCTGTGTTGATAAAGGATTGCATCCGGCTGCATACATAGTAGCTCCGCCTGCAACAAGTGTACGGCACAAGCATGCTGTCTTTGCTTCCATATGGACAGATAAGGTGATGTTAAGTCCCTTAAACGGCTTTGTTTTCTCAAAGTCTTCTCTTATTGCTCTAAGCAGCGGCATATTTCGCCAAGCCCATGCGATCTTTTTCTCACCTGACGGGGCAAGAGATACATCCCTGACTTCACTTTCATGTATAACTGCTCCTATAGCAGTCTTGGCTGAATCTGCCGTCTGAGTAGCAAACCCCAGTGCTTTCCCGGCTGTATTGGCGTTGATTTTCATATTAATGTTCATTCCTTTCGACTATTATACTTTACGAAAACGCTCAAAAAAGGAATGAACATTTTCGTGCATGAATTTCGGTTGTCGCTGTAGGTGACGAGAAATTGGCACATTCCCCGGTAACAGTGCGATTTATCGCATTGTTCCAATCCTTTCACATATCTTTGAGACTTCATGATAGACTCTGTTTGTGTCTATTGTAAGAAATTCTCTATTTTCCATTAGTATGCGGCCGTCAACAATTACTGTTTCAACTTCGCTGCCGTTAGTGGAGTAGGCGAGTGCAGAAATTGGATTATTCACCGGCTGCATGTTTGGACGATCCAGATCGAGTATTACCAGGTCGGCGATATTGCCGGGTTTGATTTCGCCAAGGTCACTGCGTCCCATCGCTGCTGCGCCGCCTTTGGTCGCTATCGCAAACCCCTCAGATGCGGTGACAGCAAGCGCGTCATGATTAAAGCCTTTGTGTATTATAGAGAGCATAGTAAGTTCGCGGAACATATTTAAAGTATTGTTGCTTGATGCACCATCTGTGCCAAGAGCGACTTTAACACCGGCTTTAAGCATCTTCGGAACAGGTGCCACACCGTTTGCCAGCTTTAGGTTGCTGACAGGGTTGGTCACTACTGTAACACCACGCTCTGCAAGAATGCTGATATCACTGTCTGAAACCTGGACACAGTGTGCGGCGATCGTGGTATCGGTGAGAAGTCCGGTTCTGTCCATCAGTTCAACGGGTGAGCACCCATACTGTTCGCGAATGGTTTCGATTTCGACAAGTCCTTCGGAAAGATGTGTCTTGATCGGTAAGCCAAGGCGTTTTGCTTCTTCTGCAACGATACGCTGATAGCTTTCGTCACATGTATAAGGTGAATGCGGAGCCATCTTAAAGCTGATTCGACTGTGCTTTTTATGCTTCTCAAATGCATCAACAGCCGCTTTGATACGTGCTTCTCCTGCCTCCGGATCATCAGCGTTTCCTAACAAACCGCGAGATAGAACAGCGCGCATACCTGTCTCATCGACTGCACGAACCATAGCATCCATATAATCGTACATATCGATAAAAGATGTGGTTCCTGTTTGGATCATTTCGATATTGGCAAGCATCGTACCCCAGTAAATATCATCCTCTGTCAGCTTTGCTTCAAGCGGGAAGATACGCTCGAAGAGCCACTCATTAAAAAGCAAATCGTCTGCGCAGTTTCTGAGAATTGTCATCGGTGCGTGTGTGTGTGCGTTGATAAGTCCGGGAATAAGCATCTTGCCATTGCCAAAAATGGTTTTATCAATGACAAAATCTTCGGGCTCTGTTGTGACCGATTTGATGATCCCGTTACTGACATAGACACAGCAGGTTTTAACACCATCAGGAAGTACGGTAAGTATGTCTTTTATAAGAATATTCATGATGATACCTCGCACTATTATAGTCACACTATAATACCAATTACTAAGCGATAATGCAATTGACATTTTATTGTAAATTATGATAGTATTATGCCCTAAATAATATACTTCAGGAGGGTGATCTATGTCTTGGGAGAAAAAAATCGATATCAATAATATCAGCACTATCATTTGTGGAAGCCGTGTTTTTCTTGGTGTGGGAGCAATTGAAAAAATCGACTTTATTGCCGAGCAATTAAAAGCACGCGGAATCGACAGCGTAATCGCCATGACAGGTAAAGCAGCTTACGAAAAAACCGGCGCATGGAGTTACGTAACAAAAGCACTGGACAAACACGGAATTAAATACGTGCTCTACAACAAAGTACAACCAAATCCGGAGACACAACAAGTAGACGAAGCCGTAAAAATCGCTAGAGACGCAGGTGCAAAAGCGGTTATAACTATTGGCGGCGGAAGTCCGATCGACGCAGGTAAAAGCGCCGCTATTCTTTTAGAATACCCCGACAAAACATGTCAAGACCTTTACGAAGCAAAATTCGCCGCAGAAAAAGCAGTCCCGGTGATCGCGATAAACCTGACCCACGGTACAGGTACCGAAGCAAACCGTTTTGCAGTCGTAACGATCCCGGAAAAAGAATACAAACCGGCTATTGCATATGACTGCATCTATCCACTATATTCGATAGACGACCCGGCTTTAATGACAGGCTTACCACCTGATCAAACACGCTATGTCAGTATTGACGCAGTAAACCATGTTGTTGAAGCAGCAACAACCGTTCTTAACAACCCGTTCTCAATAACACTGGCAAAAGAAGTCATGAGACTGGTTGACAAATATCTGCCGGAGGCGATAAAAGACCCGAACTGTCTGAAAGCACGCTATTTCCTGACATATGCAGCAATGATTGCCGGTACAAGCTTTGACAATGGCTTGCTCCACTTTACACATGCACTTGAGCATCCGCTCAGTGGTATAAAGACAGATCTGACACACGGTCTGGGTCTGGCGATACTTTTACCGGCTGTTGTTAAAGAGATTTATCCGGCTGCCGGTGTCATTCTTGCCGATATTTTCAGCGAAATCGTTCCCGGCCTGACAGGAGATGCAGGAGAAGCTGACAAAGCAGCCGCAGGAGTATATGAGTGGCTCAAATCTGTCGGCGTTCCGGAAAAACTGGGCGATGTAGGTTTTACAACAGCAGACGTACCAAGGCTGGTTGAGCTTGCCTTTGAAACCCCCGGACTCGATGGTCTTATAGGCTGTGCTCCCGTACCACACGGCAAAGACGCAGTAGAAAGAATTTATAAAAACTCATTCTAAAAAGAGTGTGACCCCCGATTGGGGGTCACATATAGTTTAGATACTGTTTTAGCTCAGCACTTTCCGGAGAAGCCAGTAGTTCGACTGTTCGTCCTGATGCCTTGATATCTCCGTTGTGCATGAAAAACACATGTTCACAAAGGCGCTTAATATTAGAGAGCTGATGACTTATTATTACCCAAGTCATCGGCTTTTCTTTTTGTTTTTCGAGAATATAATTTTCAAAGAATGCAACACTTTCAATATCCATATTTGAAAAAGCCTCGTCTACAAAAATCATTTTCGGAGAGAAAATCAATGCTCGTGCAAGCGCGAGTTTCTGCTGCTCACCACCGGAAAGACTCAGCGCAGGTTCATCACGGTAGTTTAACAGCCCGGTTATCTCAAGGTAATGCTCAACGAGTTCAGGCTCGGGTGTGATTTTACGGATCTTAAGCGGATAAGTAAGATTGCGGAGCACTGTATCATGGAGCAGATATGGCTTTCTCATGACCATAGTAATATCACGAGGTGTAAGTCCTTCATAATCGATAGTTCCGCTGTCCGGCTGCATAACACCCGCCATTAGCTTCATAGCAGTTGTTTTGCCACAGCCGTTAGGACCGATGACCCCATATATCTTTCCCTCAGGAATATCAAGGTTTTTGATATGCAGAGAGAACTTTTCAAATTCTTTTTTAACATTAGAAATTTTCATCTGCACGCCTCTCTCTCTTACGTAAAAAGCCTGCAATGATCTGTATAGCCAGCGCAATGAGCATAAGCACAACACCAAGAAAAACCGCCTGGTTGATCTCACCGCGATTGCGGAGCAGCGAAATAGTAGTTGTCATAACACGTGTGTGGTATCTAATATTACCACCAACGATCATAATGGCTCCGACCTCACTCATGGCGCGACCGAAACCCGTGACTGCAGCAAAATAAATCTCATTACTGAGCTCTTTGATAAGCAAAACCTGAGTTTGCCTCTTAGTCGCACCCATTGTAACAGCAAACGATCGGATATGAGGCGCACTCCGCTGCGAAGCAGTATAAACAATACCGCATATGATAGGCGTTATCAGCAGGACTTGCGCTATGACCATAGCATTAAAAGTAAAAAGCCAACTCAAAAACCCCAAAGGCCCGTTACGCATCAAAACCAAATAAACCACAAGCCCGATAACAACAGGCGGCGCCGCCATCAGCGTACGGTTAATAAGGACTAAAACACTTTTACCTTTAAAAATAACACGATCAAGCCAAAGTCCAAGAGGAACCCCAAGAACAAGCGAAATCGCGGTCGACAAAAGCGTCATCCGTAACGTGAGTGTAATGATCCCAATGGTTTCTCTATCAAATAACTCAAACATTATTTACGTCCTCAATCGGTATAATATGCTTTTGCAGTGCTTGCTCTTGGAGCATTATAAAAAATTTATATAAAAGGTATAGTAACCAGTGCGACTTGGAGTATTATATTATATTTTCTAATCGAGTTTGTGTGCAAAACAACCTGACAACTTGAATATACATATACCGTTAGCACACATGTTTGAGAGTAGGAAATATAATATAATACTCCAAGTGCAAGCGCTGATAAAAATATACTATACCGCTAACGATTAATAATTAAGCATCCGGGAAAAACAACGACTGTCCAAAGTCTTCGATTCCAAATGATCCTATTAGTTGCTGCGCAGGAGCACTTCTTATCCAATCAACAAATGCTTTCGCACCTACAGGCTGCTCTGTTGTAGCAACGACCATGACGCCGTAGGGGTTGAGCAGGCGAGGATTGCCTTCACATACTATCACAAGATTGCCGACATTGGTATAGGCAAGCCATGTTGCACGGTCAGCAAGAGTGTAGGCATCCATTTCTGCAGCCATACCCAGTGTTGCACCCATGCCCTGACCGGACTCGATGTAATTCTCGTTATCCTCCGGATCGAGACCCAGTGCCGTCCAGATTTGAAGCTCTCTTGTATGTGTGCCGGACTCATCGCCACGAGAGACAAACGGAAGGTTCTGTTCGAGGATATCCTTAAAGGTTTGATCTATATCCGAATTATGCGAAATAGCTCCACCATTCGGACCGACAACAACAAAGTCGTTGTACATAACATCAAAACGCTCTTCCGCAAACCCGTCAGCGACAAACTGGTCTTCCTGTGCGCGAGCATGAACAAGCAGAACGTCTGCTTCACCATCGCGTCCAAGCTGCAAGGCGGCGCCCGTACCTACAGAGATGACTTGAACTTCCCATTTTGTCTCTTCCGTAAACACCGGCAGGATGAAATCGAGCAAGCCCGAGTCATCGGTACTTGTCGTAGTCGCAAGGACTATCGTGCCTCCTTCTTCCTTTGAGTCACACGCAGAAATCAGTGCCAGAGACATGCATAAAACAATGATCACAGCCAGAAACGATACAGTTTTCCTTTTCATTTTTCTTCTCCTCTTTTTAATATGATTCAATAAATAAACGGACAATAACATTCATTACTGTCCGTGATATCAAGACACACAAACACTGACATGCCTAGATGCCGGTGTTTTTGCAGTCCTTTCCAAATGCGGGAGGCAAAAAGGTTTCCCCGTTTACCCATCGGTTAACGCGGCATAAGCTACTAACTGACAGCCATGATAACTCGGACTTATTCAATATAAAATTTACTGTGTCATTTTATCATCATATGCATTCTTATGTCAAACTCGTTTCGTTATATCAATGAAATTCGGCATATAACCTAAACTCCGTATTGACAGCCGTATAATCATTGTGTATATTGTAATCGAGATAAATAATCAAAAATGATGGTGCCCAAAGGTTTGGGAGAATAGGGAATCAGGTTGGAATCCTGAGCAGTCCTGCTGCCGTGTTGATATGCAAGTGTACTCACACAAAAAAGCATATCTGAGCCGGAAGACCTGCCTCATTTTGCGGCTTGCGCCGTTCTATGGTAGTTCCACAGAGAATGGGATACTATGGGTCATAAAGGTTTAAAAACCTTGCGCGAGCGGCATGATATGCCGCTTTTTTGTATTGTTGTTCTCGAGAAAACAATAGAAAAGGAAAAATCACAAAATGAAAGTAAAACTTATCGTATTCGCACTGGCAGTCCTGCTCATATTTGCCGCAGCTTGCAACTCCGCCAACAACACACCAACACAGCAACCGCAAACAAACGATGCTCAAACAGAGAACAGTCAGACCAAAGCTGAAGATATAGGAGAAGGCGCTAATGTTTTCAGATTTGAAGTATTTGACGACGAGGGGAATGTCAGCGCCTGGAACGTACATACTAACGAGACAACTGTCGGTGCAGCACTTCTTGAAGTGGGGCTGATCGAAGGGGAAGAGTTTGCATTTGGTTTAATGGTCTCTCATGTAAATGGGATCAGAGCAGACTTTACCGAAGATGGAGCATACTGGGCACTTTATGTTGATGATGAGATGTCAATGGTAGGTGTGGATTCTGTCGATATCGAAGAGGGAGTAACTTATGCATTCGTCTACACTCCGGCTTAAAGAACTGATCATTTTTGCAGTACTCGG
>Ga0123356_10007049_pt1 | contig 11268 bp, 9 predicted proteins | sample TergutEmb28metaG_2_FD_92546 | JGI IMG/M metagenome (GOLD analysis project Ga0123356, IMG submission 92546) | Embiratermes neotenicus P3 segment gut microbial communities from Petit-Saut dam, French Guiana - Emb289 P3 | ecosystem: Host-associated > Arthropoda: Insects > Digestive system > Gut ... | reverse complement strand
CCGGTGTACGCGCACTGCTCACCGCGTATCGCAGCCGCACCGTGCTCGGCACAGTGCTCATGGCTGCCCAGGCATTCTGCTACAATGCGGTGTTCTTCACCTATGCTTTGATCCTGACGCGCTTCTACCACGTTCCATCCGGCCGGGTCGGCCTCTTCATGATGCCCTTCGCCGCCGGCAATTTCCTGGGCCCGCTGGTGTTGGGCAAACTCTTCGATACGCTCGGACGGCGCACGATGATCACCGCCACCTATGTGCTCTCTGGCATCATGATGGCCATCACCGGTTGGTTATTTGCGATTGGCGTACTCGACGCAGTGCAGCAGACCGCGGCCTGGACGATCATCTTCTTTGTCGCATCAGCCGCAGCAAGCTCCGCCTACCTGACGGTCGGTGAAAGCTTTCCGCTGGAAGTGCGCGCAGTAGCGATCGCAGTCTTCTACGCGTTCGGCACCGCTGTTGGCGGCGTCGCCGCCCCTGCCCTGTTCGGTGCGCTGATCGACACCGGATCGCGGGTATCAATCTTTTACGGATATCTGCTCGGCGGCCTGCTGATGATCATCGCCGGCGGCACCGAGGCGGCGCTCGGTGTAAACGCCGAGGGCCGCTCGTTGGAGGATGTGGCGCCGCCTCTATCGGCGATCTGAGCCGGCTATAGCGACTGGTCTCGGGCGCTCGGTATCACCCGCTGTGGTCACCTCGACGGAGCCAGTCCGCATGTTCTCCGTCCGCGCCCTCGCGTCTGCCGCGATGAACGTCGCAGCGGCCACCAGCTGTCGGCCTTGAACCGCAGCTTCCGCCGCCAGCGTCGGCCGCGCCGGGTCCTGGTCGCGTCTTCACACCGCGCTCCCTTGCCTTCCCTCGCGGCATCCGCCATATCCCCCGCGCCGGCTCGTCGCCGGTAATTCACACGTGGGGCACCTTTCCCGGTCCGTCCGGGTTCCGGTGTCGCAAGACAGAGCCCCGCGGAGGCCTAACCGGACGTGAGAAAGGACCCACTCGATGGCAATGCCCGAGTTCACCCTGCGCCAGCTCCTCGAAGCGGGCGTGCATTTCGGTCACCACACACGGCGCTGGAACCCGAGCATGGCGCCGTATCTTTATGGCGTGCGCAACCAGGTGCACATCATTGACCTGCAGCAGACCGTGCCGATGCTCGACCGCGCCCTGCGCGCGATCCGCGACACCACCGCGGCCGGTGGCCGGGTGCTGCTGGTCGGCACCAAGCGCGCTGCGGCGGAATACGTCGCCGAGGCGGCGCGCCGCTGCGGCCAGTACTATGTGAACCACCGTTGGCTCGGCGGCACGCTGACCAACTGGAAGACGATTACAGGCAGCATCAAGCGACTGCGCCAGATCGAGGAGCTGCTGGGTGGCGACACCGCCGGCCTGACTAAGAAAGAGGTGCTGGAGATCACCCGCGACCAGGAGAAGCTGGAGCGCGCTCTCGGTGGTATTAAGGAGATGGGTGGTCTTCCGGACATCCTGTTCATTATCGATACGAACAAGGAAAAACTCGCCGTCGAGGAAGCCAACAAGCTGCACATCCCAGTCGTCGCGGTGCTGGACAGCAATTCCGATCCCACCGGGGTCACCTATCCGATCCCCGGCAACGACGATGCAATCCGCGCCATCACGTTGTACTGCGACCTTGTCGCCGGCGCCGTACTGGATGGCATCAGCGCCGAAATGGCGGCGAGCGGCGCCGACATCGGGGCCGTGGAGGACCTCCCGGCCGAAACTCTGCCGGAGGCTGAGGCACCGGCAGAACGCGCGCACGTCTGAGCAAAGGGAGACCGATCATGGCTGAGATCACCGCAGCCTTGGTGAAGGAGCTGCGCGAAAAGACCGGCGCTGGGATGATGGACTGCAAAAAGGCGCTGACCGAAACCGGCGGCGACATGGAGCAATCTGTGGATTGGCTGCGCAAGAAGGGCCTTGCGGCGGCGGCCAAGCGTTCGGCGCGTGTGGCGGCCGAAGGCCTGATCGGCGTCGCGTCGATGCCACACAAGGCAGCGATGGTCGAGGTCAACGCCGAGACCGACTTCGTCGCCCGCAACGACACGTTCCAGGCGTTCGTCGAGGCGTTGGCGAAGCTCGCGCTGAGCGTCGGAGACGACCTCGAGAAGCTGAAGGCCGCAAAATTTCCCGGTAGCACGGTGACGGTCGCCGATCACATGACCAACCTCGTCGCGACAATCGGCGAGAACATCACGCTGCGTCGCGCTCGGGTGATCGCGGCACCGGACGGGGTGGTCGCAACCTACGTGCACCAGTCGCTGCGTCCAGGCGTGGGTAAGATCGGAGTGCTGGTCGCGTTGGAAGGCACCGGCGAACTCGAGGCGATGGAATTGCTCGGCCGGCAGATGGGCATGCATGTCGCGGCGTCGCGGCCCGCGTCGATCGACATCGACGGTGTAGATCCGGCGGCTCTGGAACGCGAAAAGGCGATTTTGATCGACCAGGCGAAACAATCCGGCCGGCCCGACAACATCATCGAGAAGATGGTCGAAGGGCGCATTCGTAAGTATTACGAAGAGGTCGTACTGCTGGAGCAGGTGTGGGTGCATGACGGCGAAAGCCGGGTGAAGGCGGTCCTGCAGAAGGCCGGTACCAAGCTGCTGGCATTCGAGCGCTTCCTGCTCGGCGAAGGCATCGACAAACCAGACGGACCGGACTTCGCCGCCGAAGTCGCTGCGACAGCCGGGGTTTAGGCACCGCGTACGGCGTCACTGCGGAGACCCCCATCAACCAAACGTGCCGGGCGCCGCCATCCGCGCGCGGTGCACACCGTTGGTGATGGCTCTCGTCGATGATCGCACCGCCCGCCCCGAGCGGCGGGGCGCACTCCCGCGACACCGCGCGTGCAAGGGGCTTCAGCGTCCATGCCACCACGGTGGAACGCACGCGGCAATCGGGCGCGTTGCTCTTTGCGGCGAGAGGCGTCGCATCCCGCCGTGGGCGATGAGCCTACCCCAGCTTGAACGCCGGCCGTCGCTTTTCCACGAATGCCGCCATCCCTTCCTTCTGGTCGGGAGTACCGAACAGCGAAAGGAACGTGTTACGTTCGTAACGGACGCCTTCGTGCAGGGTGGTTTCGAAGGCGCGGTTTACGGCCTGCTTGGCCATCGCCAGCGCCACCGGTGACATCGCAGCGAGACGTTCGGCGATCTTCAGTGCCTCAGGAAGAAGCTCTGCGGCGGGAAAAATGCGCGACACGAGGTTGCAGCGTTCCGCTTCGGCCGCATCCATCATCCGCGCGGTCAGGACCATGTCCATCGCCTTGGATTTGCCGACCGCGCGGGTCAGGCGCTGGGTGCCGCCGGCGCCAGGGAAAATGCCAAGATTGATCTCTGGCTGGCCGAACTTCGCCGTGTCGGCGGCAAGAATGAAATCGCACATCATTGCCAGCTCACAGCCGCCGCCCAGCGCGAAGCCGGCAACCGCGGCGATCACTGGCTTTTTCACCTTCAGCACGGTTTCCCAGTGGGCACCGATGAAGTCCTGCATCAGCGCCTCGGGGTGAGTCCGGTCGCGCATCTCCTTGATGTCCGCACCGGCGGCGAATGCCTTCTCGCTGCCGGTCAGCACGATGGCGCCAATGCTGTGATCGGCGTCGTACGCGAGCAGCTGGTCACCGAGCTCCTGCATCAGTGCGTCGCAGAGCGCGTTCAGAGCCTGCGGTCGGTTGAGGCGGATCAGCCCAACGCGGCCGTGGGTCTCAACGAGGATGTTCTGGAAGTCGGGCATCGGCTGGGTACTCCAGTGCGAATGATTGGTTCGATTGTGCTGCACGCGGGCTTGGCGGACCACCGCCGGGTGCAGCGAAGCGCCATGGCCCACCTTTCGTCATCCTCGCGACAGCGGCAGCCCCCATCATTGCAACCGGCCCGGTGGCAACTGTTTCCTAGCTGAGCAAGGCGTTCGACGCGATGCTGATGGCCAGCGGCAGCATCGCCCACTACGTCTTCGACCGATTGTGGCCATATATCAGAACATGCGCCTGGCCTTCTTGCGATGCCCACACCACAGGCGGGTGCGCCGCCCTTCTTCGACCGCGCCATCGCTCTCTGCGGCGAGACATCAGGCCGAGAGCGACATCAGATTCTGATGGATCTCAACCGGGAAGCCGCTCAGTTTCAATGTTCTTGGCGAGGGCTCGCGAACCCTGCTCCACAAGAGGCTGCACCAATTGCGCACGCTCATCAGGCAGGAAGTCACTGATCCAGACGAAACGGCAACTGGTTTGATCCACTGGCACGATCTGCATCGACGCAGAATGGTGATCGAATCTGTCGCCTAACACGCCGTAAGCGATTCGCCGGTGCCCGTCGTCCACAGCGACGATGCGCTCGTGAACGACCATCCCGTTCGCGAAGGTAACGGTGCGAACGTTGCCATCCATCGCGCCGTTCACAAGCACGGGCGAGAACAGTATATGCGCCATGTCAACCAGGCGTAGCGCAGCCCATGCGCGCTCGGCAGGGGCTGCAATGGGCTCCTCCCACCAGATTGAAGCCATGACGTCTCCTCTTGCTGCGTCTCACACCAGCCACCTCGTCCGATGAGGGTGGAATGCTGCCTCTCAGGGCGGAAGAGGCGAACGACCGCTCTGCGCCAACATAAGGGATGTCAGGGCCGCCGGCACAACCGGTCGAGAGCCTCTGGAAAGCGACGTGACAAAGGTGCCTCGACGCCACCGTCCAGCTCGAGCCGATGATCGCCTGAGCCGCCCTCCGCCTTCAGCACACGCACGCATGCCGCGTTCACCAGCCAGGAGCGGTGTGTCCGCACGAACCCGTGTGACGCGAGCGCCGCTGCCACTCGTGCAAGCGTGGTCCGCATCAGGGGGCGCCTGCCATCAGCCAAGCGGAATTCCACATAATTCCCTGCCGCCGTGGCCGCGACGATGTCGGAGACGCGCGCCCGAATCACCCTCGCGCCTTCGCGGATGTCGAAAATTGCGGCCTCCGTGCCGACCACCGGCGACAGCATTGCCGCTGGCGTTCGATCCGTCGCCACGCGCGCGGCGAGTGCAAAAAACATCAAGGCAATGAAGTAGGTCAGCAGATCCTTGCGATATTCGTCGAGCAGGGCAGCTGGCCCACCGAACACATAGTGCTGCCCCAACGCGGCATAGGCGAGCTTGCGTAACAAGATGAAACCGCCGACGTGGACCAGGCAGTAGGCCACTGTGCCGAGACCGTGCACCAGGGCGAACCTTCCCCACTTTCCACGTCCTGGCGGCGCCATCGTCAGCAGCACCAGCACCAGGGACGCCGTCACCAGAGTTGTGGCGCCACTCGTGTACGCCCATACAAACGGCTTCCAGGCCTCTAGGCGCGGCCAGAAAATGTGCGCCCAGTCGAGTGTATTCAGGGCGTTGATAGTGGTTGCCGCCAGGACGAACACCCCGAACCAAACATAGCTGGTGCGGACAATCCGTACCCGCTCGCCGCTCGTCCCCGAAAGGCCACCGTTCGTCACGGCCGACGATCGTCCGTACCAGGTGCTATTCCATTCGTCCCCGGTTGGTTGCGAAGCACGCTGCATCGGCATTTCCCTATCGAGGTTCGTCGTCACGCCGTCCTGATGCTACGCGATCCGGGCGGCGGATCGCAAAGGAACTAAGCGATGCTGAGACGCACTCTTCTGAAACGTGCCGCCGGCCTGCCTCTCGCGGTCGGCCCGATCGCTTCAGTGGCAGCCTCCGCCGCCCCCACACTGCGACGTGTCCGGCCCGGCGACCCCGGTTGGCCGGATGCGGCCCGCTGGGCGGCGCTCGGCAAGGCCGTCGGCGGGCGCCTGGTGAAGGTCAGCTCGCCCTTCGCCGCGTGCACCAACGCGTCCGGGAGCGAAGCCTGCAATGCGCTTGTTAGGAACCTGCGGAATCCGTTTTTCATCGGCGACAATGTTGCGCTGACGCAGACGCTGGGCTGGATAGACGCCTGGACCTCGAAGCCAAGCGAATACGCGATCACGGCGGAGACCAGCGCCGACGTCGTCGCGGCGGTGAACTTCGCGCGCGAGCATCGTCTCCGTCTGGTGGTGAAAGGCGGTGGTCACAGCTACTTCGGAGGTTCGAACGCTGCGGACTCGCTGCTTATCTGGACCAGGCGCATGCGAGGTGTCGAGCTGCATGACGGCTTCACGCCCCAGGGGTGCGAGGGGCGGATCGTCCCCGCCCCCGCAGTCAGCGTTGGCGCCGGCGCGATCTGGCTCGACGCGTACGATGCGGTCACGACGAAAGGCGGCCGCTATGTGCAGGGCGGGGGGTGCACCACAGTTGGTGTCGCCGGCCTCGTGTTGGGCGGCGGTTTCGGCAGTTACTCAAAGGGATACGGCACGGGTGCCGCGAACCTGCTGGAGGCGGAAATCGTCACCGCCGACGGCGTGGTGCGTCTGGCCAACGCCTGCACGAACCCCGAGCTCTTCTGGGCGCTGAAGGGCGGCGGGGGAGGAAGCCTCGGCGTCGTCACCCGGATGACGCTGCGCACCCACGATCTGCCCGCTGCTTTCGGCTTGGTTCGTGCGGGGATCAAAGCGGCCTCGGACCCGGCGTATCGCACGCTGGTCGATCAGGTGATGACCTTTTGCCACGCCAACCTAGTTAACCCTCACTGGGGCGACCAACTTGTTTTTCGCCGCGGACGAGTGCTCATCGTCAGAACGGTTTTCCAAGGGCTCAATCAGGTTCAGGCCGCACAGGTATGGCAACAGTTTTTCGATTGGGTCGCTGCCCGGCCCGCCGACTACACGTTCGCCGGCTCGGAGGTCACCGCGCAGCCTGCCAAGATGAGATGGAATGCGGCTGTGCTCGAGGCGGCTGGGGGAGACGTCAGGACCGACGACAGGCCGGGCGCGCCGAAGAGCAATTTTTTCTGGCTCGGCGACGCCGAACAGGTCGGCCAGGTTCTGTACCACCTTCAATCGACGTGGTTGCCGAGGAAGCTGCTCGAGCCGGAGCGCCGACCGGATTTGGTGGACGCGCTGGTTCACTGTGCCAAGACCTGGGGCGTAGAACTGCAGTTAGACAAGGGTCTCGCCGGCGCATCGGCCGCCGTACTGGCGCGGACGAGGGATACCGCGATGAATCCGGCGGTGTTGGATGCGTTCGCACTGGCGATAACGGGCGGACACGAGGCTCCGGCATATCCGGGAATCCCCGGACATGAACCCGATCTTGTGCGCGGTCGGAGCGCCGCAAAAATGATTCGTGCGGCGATGGCGCCACTGATGGCGCTTTCCTCCCCGCCCGCCTCCTACGTCTGGGAAACTGACTATTTTGAACCAGACTGGCAGACGGCGTTCTGGGGTGAAAACTATGCTCGTCTGAAGAGCGTAAAGGACCGCTACGATCCTGACGGACTGTTTTTTGTCCATCACGGCGTTGGTAGCGAGGCATGGAGCGCCGACGGATTTGCCAAGATCGGCTGATGGGGAGAGATAGCCGGGATGCCTGAGCAGGCGCGGTCGCCGCGATAGCTCGTTGTGCGATAAATCCTTCTGTTGACAGCGGAACGCTACACCGTTCGCGCGAGGCCGGACACCGGTAAAGCCCGCAGGAACGTCGCGCGGCCCGATATACGGCCAAGCTGAAACCTAAGGGCCACCCAAGAACAGATCGACTTCCGGAATAGGAACGGCCGCGGATCGCGCTACCGGAAGCCAAAACCCGCTCCTGATAGACAGCGCACGGCATCGATTCAATTCTTGTTGGAGTGCGTCCTTTGCTGATAGGAAGCCCGGGTGGAAGGCTGCGTTACCGAGTGTGACTGAGTAACGGTATGTGATCTTGTCCCATACAACTGGTAGATAGGAGGAGCAGCATGGCCGGCATCGACGGCGGCTGCCTGTGCGGGCGGATTCGCTACAGCACTGACGCGGAACCCACCTTCGTCGGGGTGTGTCACTGCACTGACTGCCAGAAATTTGGCGGCTCCGCTTTCGCGACGGTGGTTGCGGTACCAGCGACGGCGTTGAGACTGACCGGCACGGTGAAGACCTTCACCAAGCTAGGTGACAGTGGCAAGGCGATCCACCGGCGCTTCTGCCCCGAGTGCGGGTCCGGCATCGCGGAAGACGCGGATGCGCTGCCCGGTATGACGATGATCAGTGCCGGCACGCTCGATGACCCAAGCTGGGTGAAGCCAGCCTCACAGATCTACTGCGACAGTGCCCAACCTTGGGTACAGCTCGGCAACGAATTGAAGCCCTACGCGAAGATGGCGAGTTAGTTGTTAGGCCGCACGCCCCTCAGCCTGTCGTCCTCGATCGAGCGAAGCGACGGAGGACTGCCGTTGCGTGGCCGATCGTTGGCGTCTTCCACCGATCCGGGTATTGCATCGACTCTGCTCTGAGGCGGCTGCGTCAGAGAACCGATGCGCGGGAAACGCGCATCGGCTCGATCATCGTCAGCAGCAACCTGGCCGCGCCCTGCCTGCACGCAAAGCGCGAACGTGGCCTCAGGTCTTCAATTGCTCGCCAATTGGCAAACTACGGATGCGCTTTCCGGTCGCCGCGAAAATTGCGTTGCACAGCGCCGGCGCGAACGGCGGCAAGCCCGGTTCGCCGACGCCACTTGACGGCACATCCCAGCCCGCCGGGACAATATGGGTTCGCACGTTCAGCGGAGCCTCGCCGATCCGCGCCAGAACGAACCCGTCGAAATTGTTCTGCTCGGGCCGGCCGTGTGTGAACGTGACCTGCCCATACTTGGTGAGCGCAAGCCCCATCACCGCAGCACCTTCGATCTGCGAGCGAATTCGCTCCGGGTTCACGTGAAAGCCACAATCGATCGCAGTGTCCACCTGGCGCACCGCCAGCACGCCCTGGCTGTCCACCGCCACATGAACGACGCTGGCAATGTAGCTCAGGAAGCTCCGATGAGCGGCGATCCCCATGCCCTCGCCCTTGGGTAGGGTTTTGCCCCACCCCGCTTGGTCCGCGGCGATCTCCGCCACCCGACGCAGGCGTCCGGTCTCGATCGGGTAGGTCTCGAACGGATCGCCGTAATTCCAGAAGTCCGTCACGTTCTGAGACTTGCGCGGATCAACGATACGGTCGGGGCCAATTAGCTCCAGCAGCATGTCCTTCTGATCGCGGTTAAGCGCGGCAGCGAGCTCCCCTGCCATCGACTGCACGGCGAAGGCATGCGGAATGTTCGAAACCGAGCGGAACCAGCCGATGCGGGTGTGCGCCTCACATTTGCCGTTCTCACAGCGGAGGTTCGGGATGGCAAACGGGTTGTCGATGAAACCCATGCCAAGCTCAATCGGCGATTGGTGGTCCGACCCCTTTTTGAACGTGGAGAATATGGTCGGCGCGACGCTGCGATGCCGCCACGCTACCACCTTGCCGTTGTGGTCAATACCCGCGTCGATCCGCTCGACCGAGACCGTGTGGTAGAAATCGTGCTGAATATCGTCCTCACGCGTCCACACCAGCTTGATGGGTGCGCCCGCAGATTTCGACACGAGGGCCGCTTCCAGCACGTAGTCCCATTTCGATTTACGCCCGAACGCGCCGCCGAGCAGCGTGACGTTCACCGTGACGCGCTCGGCCGGGATCTCGAGTACGGCTGCCAAGTCGTCGCGGCAGCCGCCCGGACTCTGCGTCGGCGCGTAGACCACGCATTGGGTGCCGGAGTCGCCCTGGAACACGTGTGCCACGGCAGACGGCGGTTCCATGCTGGCATGCGCCAGATGCGGCGCATAGTACTCTGCGGTTATGACCCTGGCGGCAGATTTCAGCGCGGTCTCTGCGTCACCGTCGTTACGTACCACCTTGCCGGGCTTGTCGGCCGTCGCGGTCATTTCCGTGCGGAACGCCGCCGAGTCGTAATGCGCGTTCGGACCGTCATCCCAGGTGACCTTCAGGGCTTTGCGGCCTTTGATCGCGGAGCCGGTATTGCGTGCCACCACCGCGACGCCACCCACCGGGCGGAACTTGGTGGGCCAGGGCCAGCCCTGTACCTCCACCACTCTCTCGACGCCTGGAACCTTTAGCGCTTCCGCAGCGTCGAACGACACCAGCTTACCGCCCACCACCGGAGGACGCGCGATCACCGCGAACTTCATGCCGGGAAGCTTCGCGTCGATGCCGTAGGTCGCGTGGCCGGTGGTGATGTCATGCAGGTCGACGATGGGGATCGATCCGGTGCCGATATAGCGGAACTCGCGCGGATCCTTCAGCTTCAGACTCTCGACCGGCGGCATCGGCAGGGCGCTGGCGTCCTTGGCCAAATCGCCATAGCCGGCGATGCGCCCGGATTCCGAGTGCACGACCGTGTGGTTCTCCGCCCGCACCTGCGACAGCGGAACACCCCACCGCGTCGCGGCCGCTTGCTCCAGCATCATACGCATGGCAGCGCCGCACTGCCGCATGGGCTGCACGAAATGGCGGGTGCTGCGCGACCCGTCGGTATCCTGGTTGCCGTATTTCTTCTCGTCGCCGGGCGCCTGCTGGACATGCACCAGCCGCCAATCCGCTTCCATCTCATCGGCGACGACCATCGGCAGGCTGGTCCGCACGCCGGTACCCATCTCGGAGCGATTGGTGATAATGGTGACGTTGCCAGAGGGCTCGATGGCGATAAAGACATGCGGATCACTGACTGTACCGCCGGGCATTTTGTCGGCGCCAGTCTTCCACGCCGATCGGGCCGGACGAGACAGCGTGCCGGCTCCTACCACGAATGCACCCGAGCCGATCAGGCCCTGCAAAACGAAACGGCGGCTCACGTTGGCAAGGCCGCCCGGTGGAATCGCGATCGCGTCGAACATATGGGTCATGGTTCACACTCCCGTCGAGGCCAGGCGGACCGCTTCGGCAATGCGCTGGTAGCAGCCGCAGCGACAGATATTGCCGGACATGGCATCGACGATCTCTTGATCGGACGGCTTGGGGTTCTTTGCCAGCAGCGCAGCCGCCTGCATGATCTGCCCGGCGTGGCAGTAACCGCATTGCGGTGCGCTGGTCTCGCGCCAGGCGCGCTGCACCGGATGGTTGCCCTCAGGATCGAGGCCCTCGATGGTGACGACCGCCCGATCGGCAACCGAGGAAACCGGCACCTGGCAAGACCGCACGGCGACGCCATTGAGATGCACGGTGCAGGCGCCGCAAAATCCGCCGCCGCAGCCGAACTTGGTGCCGGTTAGCCCCAGCTCGTCACGAATCACCCAGAGCAGGGGAACGTCGGCATCGCCGTCATAGGTGTGGCGCTGCCCGTTAACTGTTAGCTCCACCATCTTTGCACCTCCTCGATGG
>Ga0123356_10007048_pt1 | contig 11268 bp, 16 predicted proteins | sample TergutEmb28metaG_2_FD_92546 | JGI IMG/M metagenome (GOLD analysis project Ga0123356, IMG submission 92546) | Embiratermes neotenicus P3 segment gut microbial communities from Petit-Saut dam, French Guiana - Emb289 P3 | ecosystem: Host-associated > Arthropoda: Insects > Digestive system > Gut ... | reverse complement strand
CCTTTCGGCTCAGGTCGGCGATTACGCCACGGTCGGCGAGCGCGAAATTGCGCTCGTCGACGCCGACTCATTCTGGGTCGACGCTTATTTCGAGGAAACCTATCTCGACGACATCCATGTCGGTGATCCGGCCAACATCAAGTTGATGGGATACCGCCGCATGGTGGGCGGTCACGTCGCCGGCGTAGCCCGCGGAATCAATGTCGCCAACGCGCAGCCCAACGGACAGGGGCTGGCCATGGTTGATCCGATTTTCACGTGGGTGCGCCTCGCACAGCGGGTCCCGGTACGCATCCACATCGATTACGTCCCGCCTGGTGTACGCCTGGTCGCGGGGGAAACCGCTTCGGTACAGATCGACCCTCATCGTTGAGCAGCGCCGGGTAGCGCGGCGATGCAGGTCCTGGCCGCGCCGCCGGTCTCTCGTGCATCGGGCGCGGTGTCGCTGATGAGCGGCGCCGCGTGCTCGCCCGCCGAACATTGGTGTTGTCGTCAATGCGCATGTCGCTCAATGTCTAGTCACTCGAGATCCGAAGCCAGTCTTGCCCTTAGGTGAGGCGCAGCAAAATCGATGAACGCTCGAACTTTGAGCGCCTGAAGACCGCCACCGACATAGAGGATGTTAACTGGCAACGGCGCCAGCTCGAACGCCGACAACAGAACCTTGAGCTTTCCATCGCGCACTGCATCGGCGACCTGAAACGAGAAAAGGCGGATGATCCCGGCACCGGCCAGACCGGCGTCAAGAACGGCTTCCGGGGAGTCAAGGATGAAGCGCGACCGTACCGTTACTGGCACGATCGAGCCGTTGATCGAAAATTCCCAACTGCTCGCGTTCATGAAACGAGTGAAAAAAACGCAGTCGAAAGCTGCCAGGTCCTGCGGCGTCGCTGGGTAGGCACGGCCGGCAAGATATTCAGGGCTGGCACAAATCACGTGACGCACCGTGCCGATCTGACGCGCGATGAGACTGCTGTCCGGCAAGACACCGAGGCGGATTGCGAGATCGACGTGCTCGTCCTGCAAATTGAGGATGCTGTCGGTGAGGCGTAGTCGCAGTGATACCTCCGGATAGGCCTGAATGAAAGCTGCCGCGACCGGAACGACGTGGCGCCTACCGAGGAATGTCGAAGCCGTAATCGTCACCTCGCCCTTGGGGAATTGATACGCGCCGGTGGCCAGGTATTCAGCCTCCTTGATCTCCTCCAGGATCCGCCGGCACGCCTGGATGTAGGCGACGCCGGCATCCGTCAGGGTGACGCGGCGGCTGGAACGCAGCAGGAGCCGGGTCTTCAAGTGCCCCTCGAGATCCGAGAGGCGCCGGCTGACCGTCGTCAAGGGAATCCCGAGACGTTGCGATGCTGCTGAAAGGCTACCGGCCTCGACCACCGCGAGCAGCGTCGACATTGCCTCAAGCCGGTCCACGATGTCGTTTCCAGGTTGCAGAACGAGGGTTTTAGATCTTAGGCCGTGTAGACTGGTTCCGCCAAATCGGCGAGACCGTCCACCCGCCACGACGTCCGCGGGGGCCAATTCACAAGTTATTACCATATCGGTGCGCATTCCTCAAAGGTGCACAAGCGATCGGACCGATCCCACAAGATGTCGATGGCGTTCTCCTCGCCGCAGAATTGCGAGCTCCGGGTCGCGTCTTGCAGGTGCGACATGTCATTCGACGGCCGTCTCGATGTAAAGCGACCTGAATGTCACTGCCTCCTTATTTCAGCACCGATCCACAGCCCGCCATTTTGCGGCATTGGGGGAATCGAGAACGATCCAGATGGCACAGCGAACGGAGCCCAGCCGATTGCGAGGCAACGGGATCGGCGGGCTGTCAGTCAACCGAACCGACTCCCACGCTGACCCGACCGATGGCGGAAAAAGATCTGCGGCCTGCGAGATCGTCGTATCGCGGCTGAAGTTGCCTGGGGACCAATTCTTGACTCGTTTGCATATGTCTTTTCCGGTTTGACTGCTGTTTCCCTCGCCTGTCAGGAACTAATCTGATTGCTGTACGCCACCAGCGTAAGCCGGCCTTTACGAGGTTAGAGAGGCCAACCGAAGCAGCGCCAGGGGAGCATTTACGGTGGTGTGGGGTCACGTTCAACTTCTTCGTCAACTCTCGAAAGGAAAGAGTAACATGACCGCAAAAGCCGTCGTCACCGTTCCTACGATGGGACTGGTCATGGACGCTGCCTCTGCCCTGCCACAGCCCTCGGTAAATCCGCGTATCGAGTTCGACCGGGCGAACCTGATCGCTCACAATAGCCCGGGTTGGTCGTACAACCGAGCGAGTGCAATGCTCGCGAACGTTGCCTACATACAAGACGAATCCGACCCGTCCTATTTACGCGATCAGCAGTGACCCCTGACCGAATCAGGGCACCGCATCGGCACGGGCGATGCCAGGGTCAGCGGCAACTGACAAGGTCGGATTCCTCGGCTGAAAGTTGGAAAGCGGCCAAGGATCAAAGAGGACGCGAGTGTTGTGGCCTCGGAGTCCATTGCATTCGCACGGCGCTGCAGCCGTGGTCGAGCCAACCGCATAGCGGCGGACGACCCTGAGCAGGTGCACGAATACGCTAGGAGTTGAACATGTCTCGGCAGCAGACCACCATGTTGAGCTTGCTTCTGGTAGCTGCTCTTCCGGGAACGAACGGCGTTGCGGCGGTACCAACAACCCTCTCCGCTCATAGAATCGAGACAGATAAGCCAACGCCAGCATTTCATGCGACTACGAGGGTAAGGAAGCATAATGACGCGCCGTGTTACATCACTAGCGTCGGCTATGTTGAACCTTCCAACACCGTAGTGGTGCGCGGTCAGGTTGAGGGACAAATCGTCCAACTCAAGTTCACCGAGGGGCAGTTGGTGCATAAGGGCGATATCTTGGCGCAGATCGATCCGCGCCTGTTTCAGGCAAAGCTCGACCGCGCCGTTGCAAATCGGAACCGCGACCGGGCACGGCTCGCAAATGTCACCGAGAACCTGCATACGGATCTACCGCTGTCGGCTCGTGGATTTGTAAAGCAGGAGGTAGTCGACGACGAGAAAGCTGCCGTAGCCGAGGACACCGCCGCAGTGCAGTCTGACTCGGCGACTGTTAACGAAGCGCAGTTGCAACTTAGTTATACGCGCCTAACTGCGCCGATCGATGGCGTCACTGGGATACGCAGGATTGATGTGGGCAATATCATACATCCGACTGATACCACCGGTCTCGTCGTTATCACGCAACTGCGGCCGATTTCGGTAATCTTCCCGCTGCCCGAGTCGGATCTGCCGCGGGTCGAGAATCAAATGGAAAAAGGATCTGTAACAGTCCTTGCGTACAGCCTGTTTGACCGCTCCAGACCTATTCAGGGGACCTTGAAGCTGGTCGACAACCAAGTCATTGAATCGATCGACTCCGCGAGGCTCAAGGCTGTCTTCCCTAATCCCTCCAATCGTCTGTGGCCGGGTGAAACCGTCAATGTCCGCATATTGCTCAATACCAAGGGCAATGGACTGGTTTCCGGGGTGCCGGTACCGAACTAGGATTGCAGTTTTGGTCTGCCTTTATGAACACCGGATCAATCCGCTCACAAACGGTATCGCACCGAGAATGACGCCGTCCTTCAGGAGCTGAGAATGACTCGACCTCCACTTCCACCCTTCACAGCTGACACCGCTGTGCAGAAGGTACGGATGGCTGAAGATGCGTGGAACGCTCGAGATCCCGCGCGTGTGGCGTTGGCCTATAGCCCGACCAGTCGCTGGCGGGATCGTGCCGCATTCTTGCAAGGCCGCCCCGAAATCGAAGCGTTCCTGAGGCGCAAGTGGACCTGCGAACTCGAGTATCGACTGATTAAGGAGCTCTGGGCGTTTCGGGAGAACCGCATCGCCGTCCGCTTCGCGTACGAATGGCACAACAGCGATGGTTGGTGGTATCGCAGCTACGGCAATGAAAATTGGAAGTTCGATGAGGCTGGCTTGATATGCCTCCGGATCGCCAGCATCAATGACCTGCCCATCGCGGAGAGCAAGCGGAAATACCACTGGCCCCTCGGGCAGCGGCCTGACGATCATCCGTCACTCAGTGAATTGGGACTCTAGGGCCCGGAATGCACCCCGGGGGAGAGGACGGGGCAGAGCTTCGAATTACAGCGGGTGCGCCGTCCACGATGCTCTCGAACCTGCGGACGAGATCCACGTCGCCAGCGGGACCGCGCCGAAACGCCAAGGCCGCGCTGCGTAGGTCGGGCTTGAGGTGTCCACCATCAGCGGCTTTCCGGGGATACAACTCATACTATGTAACATGAATCTACTCCCGTGCGTGATCAATTTCGTCCGAGCAGCACGAGACTGGCTGGCCGGACCGACGCAGGCCCTGTGACGCTCAGGAGCCGAGTCCGTTGTCATGGCCACGGCTGTGCTCATCCGCGCTCGAAGCAGCGCCTGGCGCGTCTGGAGACGCTCTGACCCCTCGCAGAGATGCCGGAGAATGCCATCATGATCATCGAGCCCCTGGGAGTCCTTCCACCTCGGCGCTCCCTTCAAGTCCAAAACGCGATCGGACGCGGGCGCTTGGGGCGACCAGAACCGGGCCACGGTCGAGACCCTCATGGTCGAGGTCACGACGGCTGGGGACCTGGTGGGGCTGGAATAGAGATTTTTGACTTCGCCTGCAGAAACGCTCCAAGAGTTTATCGCTGCAAATCTGCGCGCTGCATTCTGTGGGAGTCGGGTGTGGGCGACCGTCCCCGACGACCTTGTGTGCGACGGTGACGTCCCCATCTACCGGGCAATGTGACCCAGGGACTCTTGTACCATTTCAAAGTCTCAGTTCATCGCAGAAGCCGCTGCCGGCGCCGGCAACTGGCTGCTGATGTTTTCAACGAGCTGGCCATCTTTCTTCGTCTCGGCAACCACTGCGACCCATTTGGGATTCCCGGTGCTGGATCGGATCGGCCGGACGTACTGTATATTCAGTTCAACCGTTGTATAGCGGACGCCCAATTGAGGCCTGGTATGGACGGCACTGCAAACGAGTCCAGCAACGTAGCCGCAAAACCGCCGTGAACGGTACCCATCGGATTGTAGTGGACTTCCGCGGGCGTTCCCTCGAAGACGGCCTTGCCGTGTTCGAAGGCGACAGGTTCGAAGTCCATGAGGGCGCAGATCGGCAGGACGGCCTTACTCGTCACTAGGCCTTGAGGTATTCGAGGTTACTTGCGGTGCCAACGGCTTTCATATCGCCTTCGCGTGACGACCAGTCACGAGCACTTGCTGGTCGGATGTTACTCTGAGGGAGCCTTCAGAGCTGTTGTGCCTTTAGTCGCGCAGCAAGGAGGTCTATGAACAGCTGGGCTCCACATAGCCGTGATCAACATGAGCGCTCACTTGCCAGAGTGGGGGTTTTGGCTATCCCCAGGCCCTGCGCCGCCGCTTCATTTGCAGCCTGCGCCCCGGTGGTCTTGAAGCGTCCCGCCACAGCGCGTGCGTCTGTCGAAGCGACATGATTGACCGCGTCCTTACCGGTTCGGGTAGGCCGTGAAAACGTAATCTTTCGTTGCCACGACGGTGTGGCAGGCGAACCCGCACTTGGCGTCGCGCGCCTGCGGGGGCATGTCCGATATGTTGCCAGACCTGAACGTCTCAGACGCAGGGTTATATTCGAACTCGGCGTATCCCCATCCGCCGCTGTCCGGAAACCTCTTGCTGTCCTTCACCATGAAGTCCACATCATGCAAGGTGCCCGGCACGACTGGCTCGTTGGGCTGGTCCTCAGCCTTCTTCGCCATCCAGTGGATTTTAGCCATCCGGGCGCCGTCGGGGAAAGGCTTGCCGTTGCCGGGAATGCCCTCCTTGTAAGCCTCGATCGTAGCGGGATTCCCGAGGATTATTGCGATGCGGTCGCCGCTGTGACTGACGGCGATAGCCTGCCAATCTTCGTATCCTCTGAACTCGGCGAACGCGAGCCCGCCCGGCACCCGCAGGGTGTATCTGTTCTGCGCCGCAATGGCGATGCCCCCCACGACAGCAAGCGACGCTACGATGATCACCGTCGAAAGAATATTTCTGGCGTTTACCTTCAACCTCCTGCCGAGAGTCGTACCGCGCTGCATTTTTCGCTCTCGAAGCGATTGCGGAATTGAATATGGTGTCTCCGCGAAGCCGGAGTCGCTAGAGAAATGGCTCGTCCTGGCACGAGCCGCGCCGCGCCAAACTGCCTTTGCTTTGCGAAGCATATCGTTACCTCTCATACTGGCCAAGCAGTAGTTTCAACATTCTGTTGTCGACTGCGTCAAAACCAAGTCGAACGAATTCGGTTCTCACATCGGCACGGGCTTGGAACGGCAGAGAGCACCCGGACCATCCTGCCGCGCGACAAAGTAGGGGCTGGTCAGCGTCCCATCTGGCAGGTTCGTGATCGCCGCTTGTCGGCGATGTGCTGATTGCCGAACCCTTCAGAGTTTCATTCCATCGCAAAAACGCTGCCGGCGTCGGCAACTAGCTGCTGATCCTTCTCCGTCTTCGTGGCTACCGCGACCCAGTCGGGATCAGCGAGAAAAGCGCCCCAGCACTTTTCTCGCTCGGCCAAGCTATCCCAGGCGCGCATGTAGGTGATCTCCTGGCTGCTCTTGCCGATCAGCGTGGTCCAAAACCCTGCCTGGCGGACGCCGTGTCTCTCCCAGATTCGCAGCGTCTCGTTCTCGAACCGCGACAGCAGCGCCGGCATGCGCCCTGGCACACAGCGGTAGATCCGCAATTCGTAGATCATGGTCCTTCGCCTTGACCCGTTTGAATGGATGTCAACTCGTCACTGCCGGCTCTCAATCGCGCGGCTTCAGACCAGCATCGTCTCGACGAGAATGTTCCCATGCGTTGCCCGCGAATAGGGACACACCTGGTGCGTTGCCTCTACGAGGCGCCGCGCCGTCGCGCGCTCCATCCCCGGCAGACTCACGTAGAGGCGAGCCGCCAGGCTGAATCTACTCCCTTCGGAACCAAGATCGACCACCACATCGACCGCGTGATCGGCCGGCAGCGTGAGGTTCATGTTGCGCGCGGCGAACGCCATCGCCGACTCGAAGCACGCGGACCAGCCGGCCGCAAAGAGCTGCTCCGGATTGGTGCCGGCGCCCGGGCTGCCAGGCCGCGACGGCCTGACCTCAAGGCGGCCGTCGGAGCTGCGCGACGTACCCTCGCGTCCGCCCGTGGTGTGGGCGTTCGCCCTGCACAGCACTGTCTCAAGTTTGGTCATAACATCTTCCTTCATCCCGTCGCACGAGCGCAGCGCGAAGTCTGTATCACTCTGCCACACCTTCCACTACCGAGGTCGGACGAGTCGAGCGCCGCGTCGCATATGTACACTCAATGGCCGGCGCTTTGGCCGCCATCGACGTGAACGGTCTCGCCCGTCACGAAGCCGGCCGATTCAAGATAGAGAACCGCATCGACAATGTCCGAGATCTCGCCCATACGGCCGAGTGGATGGAAACCGGCGAGCTGTGCATGTGTTTCGACAGGATGCATCGGCGTTTTGATGACGCCGGGCGCAATCGCATTAACTCTAATGCCGCGTCTTGCATACTCGATCGCCAGTGATTTGGTCGCGGCGCTCAAGCCGCCCTTCGTCACCGAGGCGAGAACAGACGGCACATTCGAGTTGGCGTGTTCGACTAAGCTCGTGGTGATCTGCACGACATGGCCGCTGCGCCGCTTTTCCATCTCTGTGATCGCAAGTTGCGTAATGTAGAAGAAGCCTGCAAGATTGACCCCCAGCATGGCAGAGAAATCAGCCTCGGTATAATGAGTGAATGGTTTGGCGATGAATATGCCAGCGTTGTTGATGAGCGTATCGATGCGGCCGAAACGGGCCAGGCCTTCAGAAATCGCACGCTCCGCTGTCTTCGGGTCACTGATGTCGCCGCGGACCGCCAGGATGTGGTCATCGCTGACTTGCTTGATGGATCGCGCCGTCGCGACCACTCGGTAACCGCGATTGCGATACGCCGCCACCAGGGCAGCGCCAATGCCCTGCGAGGCGCCGGTGATAACGGCGACTTTCTCTTCTGTGCTCACGCTCGTCTCCTTTGTCCTGCCACGCTGGGGAGAGCCCCCTCTGCGTGGACAGAACGTGGTCTGTTCGATCCGAAGCGGCAGCAGATGGAGATGAATTTCAGTTATCCAAATTGCGGCAGTCGACCTTCGGTCGGCTCGACGCTTTTGGCGCCGTGACAACCCGCAATAGTGGGTCAAGCCGAGTTCAGCCGAGGTGGCGGGGCCAGCCACCGTACCGCGAGCAGGCGATCGAACTGCTTCGCACTGTTTCGCAATTCCGCCAGGAACCGCGCGATCCTGAGATGAGCGTGACGCGCCCATATCTGCTTGTCGCGCGCGCTACTGATAGTCATCAGCCTCGCCTGACCGGCGTGTCGCGTCTGTCGCGCTAGGGCAGTCAGCAACAGTGGCCGTGTGGTGATCGCCTTATGATGATGGTCGGAATCTGGCAGACGGACGAACCGACTCCCACCAATTGTAGATCAACGCAACGCAAGTGAAGTCACCAAGGCAAGACTGCATTGAACCTCGCCGCTATCGTTGATCTCGGCAAAGCTGAGCCGCTTTTGCGCAGACCGAGTAGTTTCGGCCATTGCCAGATTGCCGCGCAGCCTCGAGGCGCAGCAAGATAACTCGGCGCTGGTGGCTTCAATCCGCGCGGGCCATCACCGGATGGCGTTCAATGCCTTATCGGCGCGCAACAGGCTGGGCTGTCGATGTAGGCCGAGATCGTCCAGCAGCGTCCACAAGCTGCTCGTCACATGCGCAACGTCGTGTTTGTCACCAGGCGTCACGTCGACCCTCAGCACCAGCCAGCGAAACGCTGATTGAGCTCACTCAGATCGGACGGCCTGACCGTACGACCTTTGATCTAGGCCAGCATATGTAGGACCGCGACGTCCGCCAGCGCCATGGCCTCCGAATAGATGATAACCTCGTTGAACCGTTCGCGGAACATCTTCGGAGCAGCGAAGATGCGACGAACAGAGGGATAGGAAATTTGAATTCCGGACATGTCTCGCTCACGTCGAGCACGACGATCGGATTTGTGGTAGACGGTCTACCGGCTCACGAGGATTGAGTTAACATCAGGGGGCTCCACCTGCAGTGGCGAGCAATGGTGACATGGCGAGACCCAGCAAAAGCTCGCGACGGGCAGCTCTTCACGCGCGATGGATCGACCGATCTCGTCGCGGGGGAGAGTTCTTGGACGGGAAGGTCGTGGGCATCGTCATTTGCCGAGATATCGGTCGAAGAACTGCGCGATGTCGGTGTAGACCTCCCGTGATTCCGGTGTGAAGCGGAAGTCCTGGAATTGCCCGTGGCTCATGCCTTCATAGACGTTGAGTTCGGCGACGATGCCTGTGCGCTTCAGTTTGCGATGCGTGCGCACAACGTTGGAGAGGAACAGGTCGCGCGTACCCGAGGTCAGAATGGTCGGCGGGAAGTTCGTGAAATCGCCATAGATTGGCGAGATGTAGGGCTCTTTCAGGCTGTGCCCGTTGGCGTAGAGCTTGGCTGCACGACCGAGCCAGCTGTCCCAGCTAACGAGAACGTTGTCGACCCATTCGTTGGTGTTGTAGCTGTCGCCGATACGGTCTTGGTCCGCCCACGGCGCATTGGGTGCGATGGCGGCCGGTACCGGCAATCTCTCGTCCTTGGCGCGTAGCATCATGGCAAGCGTCAGGTTGCCGCCGGTCGAGGTGCCGAAGATCGCCATGTTTTGCGGCTTCGCAGTCGTCACCAATTCCTTCCACACGGCCATGGAATCGTCCAATGCAGCCGGATAAGGGCCGTCGGGCAACGTGCGGTAGTCGATCGAGATCACCTTGAAACCACCCAAGCCGGCCATCACGACGGCTTCCGTCACCCCCGATTCGCCGGGCATGAACAACCAGCCGTAGGCGTGCAGGTGCACGAGCAGCCGGTTCTGGTTCCCCGGCGCGATCACCTTCGGCGTAGCGACGAAGACCTTGACGCCCGCGATTGTTGAAGGCTCTACCGTGACGCCTAGCTCTTCCTTCAACGCAGGCAGCGCGGCGATAAGCGGTTGCGCGCGCAGGATTCCGAACTCCCGCCATTCCTTAGGCGTCTTGGGATTGACAGTGAGACCAGGCGGGTAAGGTCGTTTAATGAGGGCCTGCAGCTCAGGGCTGACATCTTCCGTCGGCACTGGGATTACCTTGGCCGGCAATACCCGGTCACCGTTCGCGTTGGCCGCTGCTTGTGACGACAGCTTCTGGTCGCACCGGGCCGGAGCAAACGGCCGCCCACCGAGGGCGACAGACAACAGCGACATTCCGAAGACCCTTCTCGTTTGCGCGAGGTCGAGGACGCCGGATCCGGCACGGTCGGCGCCGTAGGTGTCCGATTCGTGTTCAATCGCCATTCCCTAGCTCCGTCGAGGTACACTTGCGTTGCGACGAGATCCGGCCGTGCTCAAAGCCCGAGCCTCGCCTCCGACGGTGAGATGTCGACATTTTCGATGGCGGCGTAGTGAACGGAAATGGCTTTCAGTTATCCCGCTGTGCTATGAGCGATCGCCTCGTCGGACTGCGGTTGCGTCGCTTTGGTTGTTAAAGCAGGTGGTCAGAGGCTCCTGCTAATCGAAGCTGGACGGAGCGCTGGCTCATCTTCTCGAAGCGCCGCGATCACGTAGTCGACGACGCGAGCCCCCGACGGTTTCGTTGATCTGCCATTGACAAACCGAACACTGACGACCACGGGGCCACTGATCGCTGCCGATGGACACCCACCTGCCTCACGTCTCACCTGGACTTTTGATCCGACGTTCACCACCGCGACCTTGCGGCCGAAGCACCTCGGACTGGTTCGGAACCTGCGCCCGAACGCCGGTTCCGCGGGGCCTGCCCTGATCTTCTGTGCAGCTCTACGGCACGTCGTCATTTCATATCGAACTCCTTTCGTGCCTCTGTGGCACAACTCATCTTCCAGGCAGCTTCATGACTGTTCGCTTCAGCCGGCGTTACGAATTCCGCAGTCAGTTAACCCCGTAGCGCGCTGCCGGCTTAGCCCGGGACAGCTTTTCGAGGGTGAATCCCGCCCTCGCGGCCTGGTACGCATCCCATTGAACGATGTCCGGTAGCGACGGCACGGTCGCAAGCTCGCCGGCGTCGAGACCGGCGAGCGCAGCGTCGACGAGGTCGTTCACGTCCATCACGTTCTCGGGCGGCAGGTTGTCGACCGGGTAGCCGGCGACGT
>Ga0123356_10007047_pt1 | contig 11269 bp, 12 predicted proteins | sample TergutEmb28metaG_2_FD_92546 | JGI IMG/M metagenome (GOLD analysis project Ga0123356, IMG submission 92546) | Embiratermes neotenicus P3 segment gut microbial communities from Petit-Saut dam, French Guiana - Emb289 P3 | ecosystem: Host-associated > Arthropoda: Insects > Digestive system > Gut ... | reverse complement strand
GGGCGGCTTGAGGCGGTGCATGAGTATGCCCTCCCGAGCGGCGACAAGCGGAATTTGGTCGTTGTTCGCAAGGTTCGCCAAACTTCGGCGCAGTATCCGCGAAAAAGAACGAATATAGTAAAAAACCCGCTCTTGTGAAGCGGGTTTTTGTTATGGTACGCAGAGGGGTCAATTGCTTATCCGATGAAATGCGTATGATACTCCACGCCCTCGGGAATCCTGATTATCAGCTCTAAAAGAGAGCCGTCGGCGTTTCGCAGCCTTGCACCGACGGAACCCCCGAAAACTTCGAGATACCCGGTGGTGTCATCGTCCGACAGAGAGGGGTATACGCTCAGACGCCGCTCAAGGCTTAAAGGCGTGTCGATTTGCATGGAAAACCACTCAATGTCCGGGTTTCGCTCAATGGCGACGAAAAAATCGCCGTGAACGTAGATGTAAAGCATTTCAACCCCGTTCAAATCGCTGATGTCGTACATAAACTGCCGAATCTCGCCGCTGCCGACAATCGGCGGAGGAGGAGGCGACTGAAACCCCACAAAGACACAACCCCCGAGGGACATAATAAGCGTTTTGTGATGCGCCGCGCAAGAGCGGCTGCGGCTTCCATGTCCGCAGATTTGTGTACAGTCGCCGGAGCAGCGAGAGCGTCGGCGATTTTATGCCCCGTATCAGGCAGCGCGATTACAGAAATGTCTGTGCGGCAAAACAAAACCGCTCTTTTACGAGCGGTTTTGTTGGGTTTATCTCTTCTTAAGCTTTACTTGAAGCACTGATTGCAATTCACGCAAGTACGCTCGAAGCAATTGGGAAGCCCGATAATAAAGCGCGAAATTTGAAGGGAGTCATCAATGGTTACTCTACCGTCGCGATTTACATCGGCTTTGAAAATTTGTTGCGGCGTTAATATTGCAGGATTAACTACAAAATTAGAAATCAAATTAGAATCCGCCACTTGCGCGCTCCCGTTACCATCCACATCTCCGCGGCTGTCATTCAGGGCGTGAGGTTCAAGAACCCATTTTTGTGCGTTCGCGCTTGCGTTGTTGGTCTGCCAAACCACATTGTTGTTTGAGTCAACCCCAAGAGTAAGTGAACCGCGCCGAAATCTTACCGTGCCGTCTGCAACATTAGATTCAACAGTGATTGTCGTATCAGCAGTCGGAATATTAGAGGTACCCAAAATCATAGTTGCTTGGTTGCCTGCGATTGACGTCCCCGTTATCATTCCAATCCCATTCGTTGTGTTAATCGGCGCAAACCCGCGAATTTGAAATTGTGTGTTTCCCGTAACCCTGTTGACAATCCAGTTTTGTGCTTCTGAGGTACTACTTGCACGTGCTTCAACCGTGCTGCCTATGTTATTGTTGACTCTGTGCAAATAACGCCCGTTGCCGAAGTTGCGGATTTTGAAAGCTCCGTGGTTGTCGAATGTGGGGGCGTTCGTCAAGTAGTCAATAGGATTACGAGCTGTTAGTGCCCAAAACTGAGTTGCGTTTGCAGGGTTTCCAATTCTCACCTCAAAATGCAAATGTACTCCTGTAACCGCTCCCGTACTACCAACAGTTCCGATAACCGCACCTTGATTAACCGCCCCGGAAGGTGGCGCATTTTGCATATGCGCATACATTGTTGTCAAGCCATTGGAATGCGCTATTGCCACAGCGTTACCCACACCGGCGTCGTTCAACCATCTAACTCTTATGTTACCGGAACGCACTGCTCTGACCGGTCTTCCTACGACATTGCTAAAACTCACATCAATCCCTTTGTGAGGTCTATTACTACGCCACCATCTGCTACACCTCGGACAAAGCCAATTCGTACTCTCATTATGGCAATCGAAAAAGCAAGTTATATGTGAACTTAAATTCATGCCGTCCAACGGCAAAATAAAACCATGATTTGCATTCCCTTGTGAGTTCCGTATCATGTTTTCTTCGGGGAACTCAAAATCGACACACGAAACATCATCATAAAATACACGTATAAGCATTCCATGAGAGGTTTTGCCTTCATAGATTTGAGCGCCGCGCTCAGACGAATCAGCGAAAATTTGCACATCGTTGACACGGCCATGACGCCTAATTTTTTGAATGAACTCTTCAACAGTTTTAACACTATATGCTATATCAAAAAACTCGGCAGTAACGTGGGGGGCTTCTAAAAGAAAAAACTCAACCATTGATATATCATCATAAAAAACCCGAACAAACATTTCCTGTACAATTAAACCGTCGAAAATCTGCACCTCGCCTCTGGAGTCCGGGTCAGAAAAGTTTTTGAAAACCTGTACATCGTTGACACTCTCATGTTGCTCTACGTTCTTAATTACATCTTCTACCGTAGAAGCGCGATAAGCGAGTTCAAAAAAATCGCTTGTAACGTGGTGGTCGTCTTGCATAAATGCAAAGCCGTTGTCGTTTGGATTTGCATCCCGCTCCGTCGCCCCCGTGAACATAAGCATTGTGGTGAACATTGCCCCCGCGAGAATTGCCGATATTATCCTCTTTTTCATGATTTGTTTCCCCCCTTACTGTTAATTTACTTGATATATCTATTATATGCTAAACTTTTGCGAATGTCAAGGCTTTTCGCAAAATTTTTGAAATTCGGCGATTTGCACAAAGAACAGCCTCTCAGGGGGAGGGGGGGGTTGTGCAAGTTTCACAAAGCCCCCGCCGTTCCTTCTGCCGCCTAAGCCCTCTCAATCACCAACTCCTTGAAATGCCGCCCCCGCTCCTCAAAGTTGGTATAAAACCCATAGCTCGCCGCCGCAGGTGAAAGCACACAACAGCGTTTCGTGATGCGCCGCGCAAGAGCGGCTGCGGCTTCCAGATTCGCAGATTTGTGTACAGTCGCCGGAGCAGCGAGAGCGTCGGCGATTTTATGCCCCGTATCAGGCAGCGCGATTACAGAAATGTCTGTGCGGCTGTTCAAAAATGCGATTAGTTCGCTGTAGTCGATTCCTCTGTCCATGCCGCCTATAATCAGCGTATCGCATTCGGGGAAAGCCGCCACTGCCGCAATCGCCGCCGCAGGAATTGTGCTGATACTGTCATTGACGTAGGTTACACCACCGACCTCAAAAGCCTCGAGCCTGTGCTCAAGCCCGCTGAAGGTATAAGCCGCTGTGAGTGCGTCGGGCTCCAAAACGCCGACTGCCACAGCCGCCCTCACCCCAATGGCGATATTGTGAAGATTATGCACTCCGCGAAGGCGTGCTTTTGTGCTGTCAACAGCGGAAGCGTCCACGTCCTCTCCGCGAATAAGCACGTCGCCCTCGCGCTGAAACTTGCCCTGGAATTTGAAGATATTCTCCTTAGCGGCGCGATAATGGGCAAAGTCAATATAATGGTCTAAGTGTTCCTCAAACAAATTCAGGAACACGGCGACATTCGGGCTTGCCTTGCAGTATTCTAACTGATGACAAGAAAGCTCCGCCACGATGATTTCGTGCTTTTTCGAATCTTGTGCCAAATCCCACACAATGTCTAACGGCGGAACACCGATATTGCCTATAAGGCGCGATTTTCGCCCGCATTTGCAGAGTATGTGATGAATCAAACTCGAAGTGGTAGACTTACCTTTTGTCCCTGTAATCCCGATTGTGCGATTTTCACAAAATCGCAGAAACAAATCTGCCTGTCCCGTAATGCGCGGGTCGAATTTTCCCCTTTGTTGAAACAGCGGAATCCCCGGTGATTTCATAATTATGTCATAATCGTCGGGTAAAGGAAGCTCCGAAAAGTGATACTTTTCGCGAACCTCCACAGACGCCCCGCAGTCAAGCTGTTCTAAGAGTTTCAGTGTAGACTTGCCTTCAAGCCCGAAGCCGAGAATCAGGACACGTTTGTTCGCGAAAAAGTCGCGGAGTTGTTGTAGCATTGAGTACCTCGTAATTCTGCCGATTGTTTAATTACATCAACATGATGACTAAGTGGAGCAAAACATCTATTTTATCAAACACGTTTCATTACCTCATTAAAAAAGCAGGAGTATTCCCCCGTATGGCACGCCGCCCCGACCTGCTCGACTCGAATGAGCAGAGTATCATCGTCGCAATCGGAGTATATGCTCATTACCCGTTGAGTATGCCCCGAAGTCGCGCCTTTATGCCAGAACTCACTGCGGCTGCGGCTCCAGAACACTGTTTCTCCAAGCGCGAGTGTTTTCGCCAAGCTTTCGCGATTCATGTACGCAAGCATAAGAACAGCCCCGCTCTTGTCGTCCTGAACAATCGCGGGAATCAGTTCGCTTTTCTCGAAAAGTTTGTTTATATCCACAAACATTGCTCCTTTACATAACTGTCAATTGTCAATTGTCCATTGTCCATTGTCAACTGTTAAAAACTCCTTGATTTGAGCCACAGTCAGCATATCCATGTGGAAAACACTCGCTGCAAGAGCCGCCGCCGCAGGAGTTTTCGCGAAAACCTCCGCGAAGTGCGCTAACTCCCCGCAGCCGCCGCTTGCGATTACAGGCAGCGCAGTAACAGCGCAGACTGCACTGAGCATATCCGTGTCATATCCCGCTTTTGTTCCGTCCGCGTCGATTGAGTTCAGGCAGATTTCCCCCGCCCCGAGAGCGGTAACGCGCCGCACCCACTCGAGCAAGTCAAGATTTGCGTCGCTTTTCCCCATGTTCAACATCACACGATACGCAGCTCCGGCTTTCATCGCGTCGATTCCAATAACCACTTTTGCCGAGCCGAACTTGCCCGCGACTTCCGAGATTATATCAGGATTACGGATTGCTAACGAGTTCAGGGAAACTTTGTCTGCCCCCGCCGCGAGTGCTTTGCCGAAGTCTTCCACATTCCCGATTCCCCCGGCGACTGACAGCGGCACGTCGATTACCGCTTTAACTGCCGCGACTAACTCAAGGTCGATTATGCGCTTCTGAACAGACGCGCTGATGTCATACAGCACAATCTCGTCTGCCCCCTGCGCATTGTAGAGCTTTGCCCTCTCAACAGGGTCGCCCACAACTCTGATACCCTCAAAATTTACCCCTTTCACGACTTTTCCGTCGCGAATATCAAGACAGGGAATTATTTTTTTCATGTGTTTTCTTCTCCTTCGTTGTGCAATTCTGCCTAACTGTCAATTGTCAACTTAATCGCCGCCGCCAAATTCAGCGTACCGCAGTAAATCGACTTCCCGCAAATCGCGCCGTAGACACCGTTTTTCTTGAGGGTCTTGATATTGTTAATCGTCTTAATCCCACCCGACGCGATTACATTCCCCCCAAACTCCGCGACTTCCGTCTGCAACTGCCGCGTCTTGATATGATTAGGGCGAGAAAGCGTTCCGTCCTTATCAATGTCGGTAAAGATGAAATAGCGGACTCCCGCTTGCCCCATTTGTTTAGCCAAAGAGATAAAGTTGACTTCGCTTGTCTCCAACCAACCATTAGTGGCGACCATGCCGTTCTTTGCGTCAATACCGACGACTACCCGCTCTGAGCCAAATTCCCGCACAGCAGTTTTGACTAAGCCGGGGTTTTGTACAGCGACGCTCCCGAGAATCACGCGGGCAATGCCGCGGCTCAGATAGCTCTCGACAGTTTCGAGTGTGCGAATCCCACCGCCGACTTGGACTTTCAGCTCGGTATTAGCCGCAACATCAAGAAAAATGTCAGCGTTTCGGGGTTTGGCGAATTTCGCACCGTCTAAGTCAATCATATGAATCCACTCCGCTCCGTAGAGAGCAAAGCTCTTTGCGGTAATCATGTAATCATCAGCGACTTTCTCTGCAGTTGAAAAATCGCCTTTCGTTAAACGAACACACTTGCCGTTTTTAATGTCAATAGCAGGAAATATAATCATAATACACCTCACAGGCGGCGCGAGAAAACCCTGCGCCCTAACAATAACTGTCCACTGTCAACTGTCAATTGTCAATTGCCTACAGTACTCCCTTTGTCGAAATAACCTTGCCGTCCGAATTAACCCTCACAGCTTCCTTGAGGGCATAGGCAAGTGCCTTGAACATAGCCTCAATCATGTGATGGTCGTTATCTCCGTAAGCCCCCACATGAAGGGTCATCTTTGCGTTAAGGGCAACAGAGTGCATGAACTCCTTCACCATCTGCGTGTCCATTCCGCCGCACCGCTCGTGCTTGAACTTCGCGTCAAACATCAAGTAAGAACGCCCGCTAATGTCCAAATCGCACCACCCGAGTGCTTCGTCCATCGGAATTCGCGCCGAGCCATACCGCATAAAAGGCGTCGCCGATGCTGTAAGAGCCTCTTTGATTGCACGCCCCACGACTATACCAACATCTTCGGTGGTGTGGTGGCAATCCACATTCAGGTCGCCGTCGCATTTGAGATGCAGAGTAAACCCTCCGTGAACCGCAAGGGCACTGAGCATATGGTCGAGAAACCCGATTCCAGTGGCGATTTTGCACTCCCCGCTCTCGTCGAGGTTGAGGAAAGCTGTAATGTCTGTTTCTCTCGTCTTTCGCGTGATTGTTGCTTGTCTTGACATGGTTAGTCCTCCTTCTTGTCAATTGACAGTTGACAATTGACGGTTGACAGTTATTCTTTAGTCGGTTAGTTGCGGATAAAAATAATCAACGTGTTTTTGATATGCGTCTTGCGCCGAAAGGCAGGTATCTAACAGGAAACCGCGCTCGTTTCCCCATTCCTTCAACCCGCGATAATAAAACATTTTGTGTTCGTGTCCGACAATAAAAGGCGTAATATCATTACGTAAGCATTCCCTGAACATAATAATCCGCCCGACTCTGCCGTTACCGTCTTGAAAAGGGTGAATACATTCAAACTTGTGATGGAAAGCAATTATCTCTTCAAAGGTAACAGAAGCCTTCGCGTTATATTCGCGGAGTAGTTTCGTCATTTCGCCGATAACCTTTGAGGGCGAAGTCGTTCGCGTATCACCGACTGCATTAGGGCGGCTTTTATACTCGCCGACATTGAACCCCTTTTTTCGCGAATCTGTCGTGCTGCTCTTGAGCAAGCGATGATACTCTTTGATGTGCCTTTGGGACAGCTCCTCATGAGCAGTCGCGAGCATATAATCAAAGCAAATAAAATGACTGACTGTTTCGATAATATCATCTACATTCGCCGACTCATTCTCACAAATACCAATCGTGTTTGTTTCGAAGATATAGCGGGTTTGCTCTTCCGAGAGTTTGCACCCCTCAATGCGATTGGAATTGAACGCAAGTTTAATCTGCGTTTGATGATACAATCCGCCCTTGAGTTTCATTTCGCTTTCTTCCTGTAACAACGCGAGAAGATTTGTTTTCATCAGTCCTCCTTAGAAAATATGTCTAAAAACTCTGTGATGATTTTGATTTCATCTAAGTTGACAACTTCGATTTCGCGACACAATTTTAACAAGAGTGTTCGCCGTTCCAATTATTTTGCTTGACTGTTCTGCATGAGGCTCTCTTTCCATAAGAAAATCTATAACCACATTGGCATCAACTAAAACCCTCATAAATATTTTTTCCACAGCCTTTCCGAAATTAGGAGTTTCTCGTCTTCTAACTGAATGTGGTCTTTCCAAATGCCGCGAATGCTTTTCATTGCCTCCCAACGCTCCTGTGCTGTTTTAGGCGAGATAATTTTCAACTCCACAGCAGGTTCATCTAACACACTGACTACTGCTTTTTTTTCGGGAGTAAATTTAATAACTTTTCCGTCTGAAAGAAAACTGCCGTTTCGGCTAAAATATCCCACGTGAGATTGCAACATAGCTTTAATCCTCCCCTTAAAAAATCTTGTTTCATTTTGGTGCAAACGCCGTGCCTACTCCTGCGTACAGCGAATTGAAATTCCCAACTCAGCTAACTGCTCTTCCCCGACAATCGCAGGGCACTCTGACATAGGCTCGCTTGCGTCCTTAATTTTCGGGAACGCCACAACATCGCGTAAGCTGTCTGCGCCGTTTTCGCCGCACAGCACCATCGCGAGGCGGTCTAACCCGATTCCTGCCCCTCCGTGAGGTGGCGCGCCGTATTTGTAAGCCTCCACCAAGAACCCGAACTTTTCCTCAATCTCGTCGTCCGTAAGCCCAAGCTCCGCAAAGACTTTCTGCTGGAGTTCATAGTCGGTAATCCTAATTGAACCCGAGAGCAGTTCCACCCCGTTTATGACTAAGTCGTAAGCTTTCGCATACTGCATGGAGTCGTCGGTGGGACAAGTGAAAGGGTGGTGCATAGGGATTTTGACACTATCTTCATAGGCAAAGTAAGGCATATCTGTAATCCAAACGTAGTTGTACTGCCCCGAGGGAATCAGATTGAGCTGCTCCGCGACTTGTTTGCGGACTGCTCCTAAAATCGCGTTATCGGTGCTAATCAGCGCGACATCGCCCTTCGCGCACCCGAGAGCAGTGCAGAGTTTCGCCAAGTCGCCCTCACCCATGAACTTTCCGAAAGAACAAGCGGGAACGTCGTCAACCCATCTGATAAAAGCCAAACTCCTGCCGCCTATGCCTTTAGCGAACTCGCTGAGCTTATCTATTTCCTTGCGCGTCAGAGCCGCCGCCGCGCCTTTGGCAACTATTCCAATCCTCGCGAACGTCTGCAAATCGGCTTTTGCCGCGAATGTTTCAATCAGTGCGGAAATGTCAACGATTTTCATGTCGTACCGCGTGTCGGGTTTATCAGAGCCGTACAGAGCCATAGCCTCATCATAAGTCAATCGCGAAAGGGGTAGCGCAGTTTCAATTCCCTTAACTTTGCGCATAACATGAGCAATAAACCCCTCAAGCATTTCGAGAATGTCCGGGACATCAACGAAAGACATCTCAAGGTCGATTTGCGTGAACTCCGGTTGACGGTCAGCGCGGAGGTCTTCGTCGCGATAACACCGCGCAAGCTGAATATAGCGGTCGAACCCCGCAATCATGAGGAGCTGTTTGTAAATCTGAGGAGATTGGGGCAGCGCGTAAAACTTCCCCTTATGAATCCGCGACGGAACTAAATAATCCCTCGCGCCTTCAGGGGTGCTTTTCATGAACGTCGGCGTTTCTATTTCGATGAAGTCGTTGTCATAGAAATACTCCCGCGCCGCTCGTGCAATTTCGTGGCGCAGAATTAAGTTGTCTTGAAGTTCTTTTCGGCGCAAGTCAAGATAACGATATTTGAGGCGCAAGTTTTCGTCCACGTTAGTTTCGTCTTTTATCTCAAAAGGCGGAGTATGGGCTTTCGACAAGACCTCAAGCCCCGATACTAAAACTTCCACAGCCCCTGTCGCCATATCAGCGTTGACACTTTCCCGAGAGCGTACAACCCCCTCAATCATAAGCACATACTCACTGCGGACTGTTTTCCCTTTCTCGAACAACTCCCCGGGGACTGTGTCGTCAAGGACAAGCTGGACTACGCCCGTTTTGTCCCGCAGGTCGATGAAGATAATCCCGCCCTTGTCGCGGATTCGCTTAACAAAGCCGCCAATACGAACTTGGTTGCCCGAGTCGCTCTCAGTGATTTTACCGAGGTAGTGTGTTCTCTTTAGATTCATGTTATTACTCCCTATAGATATAATTTCCCTTTGCATTTCGGGCATTTTTCATAATCGGTATCGCACGCAACTCCACAGTGAGGACACTGTATTTGCGGCAGATTATCAATATCGAAGGTGTTGATTTGCTCCTCCCCGAACTCCTCAGCGAACCCCGTGTCTAATCGAACTTGTTCGAGTGCTTCTTCCATGCTGAATTCCACTTTTTCGCTGACCGCCGCTGCACGTTCATACTTGCGCATTAGCCTGCGAGCGGCCTTCTCATCTTCCTTGCGAACAAAAATATGCTGAGCTTCTTTAATGCCCCGTGTTCGACGAACTCCGCCGAGCTTGAGGTTAAAAGTTCCGAGTACATCGACTTTGTAGAGGATTTCCTTGTCGTCTAATAAGTCATGAAGCCAAATCCGCTCTCGAGGATAGCGGGATTTGTTGCCGTCCGTGAATTTACCCGGCTCAATCGTATAAATCTCGACTAATTCATCAAAGTTATGGGGTTTAGGCAAAGTGGACTGCGCCCATTTATCCGGGTTCCCGTAAGGCGTTCGCACAGTATGGACATTTAAGTCTTCATACATATACACGTTAGTAAGCTTTGAGCTGCACTTTTCGCAGACTTTCGGGTTTCTGCGAAAAAGCCGCTTCTTGCCGTGTTTTGTCTTGCAATCAAGGCAGATTAGCATTGTCTGCCCTCCTATCTCTATTTTTGCCTACTTAACAACTCTGTCCTGCGCCGTCAACCCCACATAATCGGGGTGAGTGTCGTCTATGAAGCGATTCCACAGATAGCAGTAATACTCAAGGGTTGCAAACACGCTGTTTATTCCTGTCCGCTCACCTAAATACCCCGAGCCCCCCGGAAGCCCGTTGACTTCGAAAATCTTAGGTTGCAGGCTCCCGTCTTCGCGGCGGTCAACCCCGACATCTATTCCCAAATCAAAGAAAGGGCGTTCCAAGAACTGCTGAAAATATCGCGGAAAATGCCGCGCCAAATCATCTAATTTTTCTTTGACTTCTGTAGCTTGTTCGCCGTATTCCAAGTGCAAAAACGCATCTAAAGGCATAGAAAACCCGCCTCGATGAATGTTCGACGCAATCGCCGAAGCGTTCGCGTTAATTCGCGGGTATATATCCGCCATATATTTCGTGGAGTTAATGCGCTGAACTCTTATACGAATGTCGAAAGGCGCACCGCCCATGCTTTGGGCACGGCTGTTTACACAGGGTTGCACGAGAGGAACAATGAGAGACTGCTCTTCAAAAAATCGCGAAAGCTCCTCGCGTCTAAGCTGTGATGTTTGCCCTTCCTTGCTGACCTCATAAGCGTTCCCGCCATCGAGTTGTGTTATTTTCGAAATGTCACGTCCCATTTTCCCGTGGGCACTCTTGAGAATAATCGTCCCGGTTTTCAGTTGCCCGAAAGCGGCTTCCAACTCTTGTGCTACCCCTATTTCTATGGTGGGAATCACATAAGCTTCAAAACGCGGTTCAGGGTTTTCGCAGTATAGTCGATACTGTTTGATTTTGCTTATATTAACTCGCGCCCGCGGACAATAGGACAGAGGGGCTAACTTCTCGAAAAATTCATGCAAACCTGCGTTTCGTTTGTTTAACACACGATTGTCAGTAAGCTTCGGAACAGGCACAGTTTTGTTCACCACTTTCCCCTCTTTGAAGAACCGCCCGTTCACCGTGCCGCTGTTGAAATCAACATCTTCGACGCGGTACATAAACAAATCAATCCCGAACGACGGTGCCATATAAACG
>Ga0123356_10007046_pt1 | contig 11270 bp, 16 predicted proteins | sample TergutEmb28metaG_2_FD_92546 | JGI IMG/M metagenome (GOLD analysis project Ga0123356, IMG submission 92546) | Embiratermes neotenicus P3 segment gut microbial communities from Petit-Saut dam, French Guiana - Emb289 P3 | ecosystem: Host-associated > Arthropoda: Insects > Digestive system > Gut ... | reverse complement strand
GCTGACACCATTCGAGACGTAAAAAGGTTTCGTCGATGCCCCCCCATTTAGGAGCAGGTGACACGGCCACAGCCGGCATGGCCGCCCTGATCCGGAGCCTCCATCGAGCCGAGATCAATCAACCCGGTGTCAGGAAAGATGATCCGGTTCGCCTGCGGTGTCGTGTGCTTCTGTTTCCTGTTAGTCGCGCTGTTCAGCATGGTCATGTGGGTGTTCACCCATGACACTCATGCTTTCGGCCTAGTGGTCGTGTATTTTGTATACGCGGGTGCCGCCTATGCCGGGGTTGCTGTGATCTCGTACCAGCGAGCCAGACTGAAGATTTAGTCAGAAACAGACACGGATCTGGAGCACCGAAAAGGTGCGACCGGCGCAAGCAGGGAGAAGATGCAGTCTCCGATCCGGCTCTGATTGCACCTGGATTGCTGCGCACTCCGTTGACCGCAATGGGTCGACTTGAACACACCACCATCTACAACGCTGCGCAGGCCGGGAACTCCTCGGGCCACCGAGACGATTGCTGCCGCGCGTTTGTCTGCAAGAGGGCGAGTCATTCCTTCGTTAGAGAAATTCCTCCACGGATCCGCACTTGCACTGTCTGCGCTATCCGACGTGGATCGTGAGACAGAGCTGCTCCTTCACGAAAAACGAATGCTGCTTTCCAAATGGGGCCTACATTCGGCACCGGAGCCGCTTGACTACTCTGAAGTGTTGCGCTTCGCGCACACCCTGCCGCTGAACGCTCCTGTGAGCGAGATAGAACGGCTGGTGCTGCGAATCGAGGCTCTAACGGATTTCGGGCTGCGTGACGCGACTGTCGAGGCGGACACTATTGGGATGGAGGATATGCTCTGTGGGTTTGCTATGCACTTTCTACGCCAAAACGACTTTTTGATGGGGTGTAGGCTGTTGAGGTCATTATCCTATTTGAAATCGGGCAACACAGCTATCGCCGAATGTGTGAAATTCCTTTTGCTGCATCAGCAACTAGGCGGTCCGTTTGGTTTCTTCGGTGGGGAGGCCGCGTTTGAAGCCTCTCGCCCAGAACGCTATTCACTCGAGGCTAGCCTTTATCTTCCTGTCACGATTAGTTGCCTGTTGGCTCTCGCGGAGTGTTCGGGTCAGAGGTGGCGCCTCTTCGGTTCTCTGCCGAGGATCCGATGACTGGCGAGTTGGCGCCCATGAAGATCGCTGGTTGTGGTGAAGCCGCGGATGCCGCAGCGACGATGACAGCGACGCGCAAACCCAAAGCGGACCCGGACGCTCGCCACCCACACTTGCCGCTCTCCAAGCCGACGCGAAGGCGACACTGTTGCTTCCGGAGGTAAGTCGGAAAGAAATGGTATGTCGGCCTCCTCAACTCAAACGCTGGAATACATTTGCCGGTGCACGTAGCTGTTGCAGTGATCCGCATCATCCGGTGTGAGCCGATCTTGTTCCCGTGCGACCAGGGCACTACCGCGCGACGACCAAATCTGTGAACGGTGGATGGCAGAAATCTAAGGCAGGGACGGACGACGGCGAGCCGCACAGGGTTGGGCCGCGCCGATCGCGCGCGGTGGCGCGCCCTGTTACTATAAGTACAGTAGCGCCCGGTACCAGTTGGGATCAGGAACGCCGGCTGGAGCAAGCGCTGGAACGCCGCGCCGAGACACTGGATTGCATCGTCGCGGCACGGGCTTCCACACCGGATGGACTGCGCGTCAAGGCGGAGGCGTTGGTGCTGGTCGCTCTGCGATATGCATGGCAGCAGGAAGACAAGGCTCTGGAGGAGGTCGCTCGTTCTGGCGACGCGGGGTACCGCCTTGCGCTGTCTCTGGCCTGGCCGCGGCCGATCCGGCGGTTGAATTCCCACTGGCGATGGATGCGCGAGGCCAGCATTGGTAAATCTCATTTCTGTCGTATGCTTGCGAATATTCCAACCCAAAGGTCACATTTCGAGCAATACTGATCGGTACGCGGACTGGCAGCCATCGGATTAGAGTATTCAGACGAGTCATTTTACAACCGGTCCCATGTTGGCCAGCGTGCCGCTGAATGCAGTCCGCTGATCAACATAGGGCCGAAGGTGCATGTCCTTGTTGACCATGACGGCGAAGCGATAGCCTGGCCGAATGTCCAATGTGGTTGGGATCGCGAGACCGGCGCGCGCATATTCCTGCCCGAGCTTGTCGAACTGCTGACCGAGTGCGGCCGCGGCGATCTGCTGGGAGTTGTAGTTTTGCCCGTTGACCGCCTGAGGCTGTGAAAGCTGCATGCCGGCTCCCGCGATCGAGATCACCAACGCGTTGCCTATCTTCGACCAACAGTGCGTGTTCAGTCTTTCATGGAAGCCAGAATAGCCCCCCTGATCCGCAGCCTCCATCGAGCCAAGGTCGATCGAGTCGGTGTCTGGGAAGATGATTCGGTTCCAGATCACGCCGACACGGGTCTGACCGCTGCCCTTCGCCAGACTCGGCGGCTCCTGGGGCCCAGCCATCATCGCGGACTTGCAGGCTCACGGGGCCATCCACGGAGATGTATAGCGAGACGAGGACTTTTCCCAACAGACGCATGTGCATGCCGTGGAGCACCGCACTACCGACCATCTCATGGGCCGCATGCAGCACCACGGGAACGAGCGGATCCGGACAGCGCCAGACGACCTCGATCTCCGCACAGATCATCTGTGTGCCGTCGCTCAACAACGCTGCGGTTGTGTTGACCAGTGAATGAAGCCGACGCTCGATCGGGCCCGTTTCGGCGGTCCCACCGACGAGATCCGAGAGCCGGGCAGAGAGAATGATGCGGCGCTGCACGTCATCCGCAAGCGCGGCGCCGGCAGCGGTCCTGTGCAAACTTGCCTGAGCACACTGTGCGATGATGCGCCGCAGGGCGTTCTTCGTTTGATGCCGCAACAACCGGATTGCGAGCAGCACCAACTCCGCTCGATCAACCTCGGCGCACCGGTGGTCGACAAGATGGCGGATCCGCCTAGGCGGCCAGGTCGACATTCCGGCGATGCCCACTGGGACGACAGGCGGGTGGTTTCTGCAATAGGGGGAGGAGACCGGCATCTTCGTATCAGAAGCAAGTTGTGATGCCTGGCTTCTGGTTTCGGAGACAAGAGATGCACCCGAATAACGGATTGGTTCGCTGGTTCTACCTCTTCATCGTTGTCTCGGTCGCGATCGAGATCGCGTGGTATCTGTTCGTCTGCAAACGCCAATACCCGTGGCGAGAGATGCTAACGAGCATCACCATTTTCGTGATGCGCATGCCAGTACGACGGCTGAATGATTTGGCTGTGGCGCCCGTGGCGTATTTCCTGTGGTCGCATCGCGTCACCACGATCCCACTCAACACCGTGTGGGGCCTAGCGCTGCTGTTCCTTGGGCAGGAGCTTGCCTACTACTGGATGCACCGCGCCGGGCATCAAATACGGTGGATGTGGGCGTCTCACGTCGTGCATCACTCGCCCGAACAAATCCATCTGGCAAGTGCATTCCGGCTCAGTGCCACGGAGTTCCTATCCGGAAACTGGCTCGTCTATTTGCCCCTATTCTTCGTCGGCTTCAGCCCAGCGGCAGTCGGAACAATGCTCGCGACCAACCTCTTCTATCAATTCTGGCTGCACACCGATCTGATCGGCAGGCTTGGCCCGCTGGAGTGGGTTTTTAACACCCCTTCGCATCACCGGGTGCATCACGCCTCCAACGATGTGTATCTCGACCGCAACTATGGCGGCATTCTGATCGTCTGGGACCGGTTCTTCGGCACGTTCGCAGCGGAGAAGCCCGAAACAACAATTGTCTACGGGCTCGTCCATCCCATCGTAACGCGCAATCCCCTCCGGCTTTCGTTTCACGAGTGGACAACGATGGCACGCGACGCCATCCACGCCCGATCCTGGCGCGAACGGCTGGTCTCCCTGTTCGGTAGCCCGGGTGCGGCTGCTGCGCAGCAAGCTCCGTCAGAGTGAGGAGAAAGACCGTGAGGCCGGATGTCCAAGCACGCCCGCTCGGACTGAGCGGGGGGGAGTCACGTCGAATTGCACGTATCATTCATCTGTGGCGCGTATGGCGAGGTAGCCACGCATGAGAATGGGGTACGTGGCGGCATCATGGCTCGAGATCAGGTCGGGCGTGCTCGCTTCGGGGGCGGCCAGGGAAGCAACTCCGGCCGTGAGTAGGGCGCGCGGTTATGCGGAGGCGCCAGACGAGGAACTCGTCTCCTGGTCGGCCGGTGGCGACAGGCGGGCCTTCGACGAGATCGTCAGTCGGCACGGTCCCTTCGCCTTGCGGACTGCGGCGAGGATCGTTCCTGATCGCGCGGTTGCCGAGGATATCGTTCAGGACGCCATGGTGCGGGCCTGGAACCAATGCGACCGCTTTGATCCGGGCCGCGCCCAGTTCCGGACCTGGCTCTACCGCATCGTTGTCAATCTCTGCATCGACCAGCGCCGGCGGGTGGTGCCGGACCCGCTGCCAGAAACGTTCGATGCCGCCGATCCGGGCGCTCCGGCGGATCAGATCCTGGCGGCCAGCGAACGCAACAACGCCCTTGTGGCAGCACTCCGTACGCTACCCGAGCGGCAGCGCGCAGCGATGACGCTGGTTTACGATGAGGGGGTGTCAGGGGCTGAAGCGGCGCGGATTCTTGGCCTCTCTGCCAAGGCGGTGGAGCGGCTCCTGGCGCGCGCACGGAGCACTCTCCGCGAGCGCATGCTCGCAGATCACGATTGGAAGGATGACTGATCATGTTGTCGCTCAGGCGTTTTACGTCGCTGGCAAAGAGCTACGGTGCAGATCTCGAGCGGTGGCCCGAGGAGATACAGGCGGATGCCCGAGCACTGCTCCAGGCCTCGGCCGAGGCGCGCGCCATACATGCGGCCGCGCGCGACGAGGATCTTGCAATCGGCGCCGCGCGGCACCGAGAGGAGCGGGCGCTGTGGCACCCCGGCGAGCAGGACGCCGCACTGGCGCGACTGCGATCCGGTGTCGCCGCCCGCATCGCCTCAACGCCGGCGACACGACCCGACCGCGCGGGGTCGCGCTGGAGCCTGCCACCGGTGCGCGATTGGGTTCTCCTTCACTTGGGATCACTCGGCCTCGCCACGAGCGGCGGCGTCGCTCTCATGGCGGGACTCCTGATCGGCTCGCTCTCTGGCGCGGCGCCCGCACCGACCAGTGTCCTCGCTGCGTTCCAGGTGACGCCACTTCACATTCTAGCGGACTGATACCGGACCATGGTTCAGACACCAGCCGTGCGTGGATGGCGCCGGATCGCACTTCCGGCCTCGATCGTACTCAACATCTTCTTGATCGCTCTGATTGGCGGGCATGTTCTCCGCGGCGGACCTGCCATCGCGCCGGACGCAAACCCATTGGCGCGGGCACTTGCAAACGCCGAGGCGAGCCTCTCGCCGTCGGATGCGGCGGCGTTCCGACAAGTCATGCAACGCGATGCGCCGCACTTCGCTGATGCTGCAAAGCAGCTCGCAGTATCGCGTCGCGCAGTCGCGCAGCAGATCGCGGCCGAGCCGTTCAACGCCGACGCCGTGCATCAGGCCCTCACGCACTGGCAAATGGCTTTGAACAACTTTTTCGACGCGTTCCGCGAACCTTTGGTGGATGCCCTGGCGAAGGTATCGCCCGACGGGCGGCGGCGGCTCATCGCGGAGCGACAGGCGGCACGCGCGGGCACGACGCCTGCACCGTAGCCGCACTGCATAGCTGGCGCGCACGACGGTATGCCGTGTCGCATTGCAGTCGGCACGCCGTATCAGCTCCGTCCACCACACCGACGGAGATGATGATGTCCACCCAGCCTTGCCGCTCTTCGCGACGTCTCGCGACCGCCGCACTTGCCGTGACCATTCTGGGCACGCCGCTGGCGCACGCTCAGATGCGCAGAAACTTCAATGATGCGGACGTCAACCATGACGGGCGTATCACGCTGCAGGAATTCGAGTCCTACGCCACGCAGCGCCTCATGACGGGCACCGGCTTCAGGGCCCAGCGCTTTCAACAGATGAGTGCACAACAGCGGCAGGCGGTCCTGCAACGGCGCTTCGGGCAGATGGACCACGGCCACAAGGGGTACCTCGATCGTAGCGACTGGAACGCCTCCTAATCGATCGCGTCGCGTCGCACCGCATCAGCCGTATCAACCTCGTTCCCACCTAAGGAGGATCAACCATGATCCGCAAACTCTTGCTTGCGTCTGCTTTCGCGACGGCCACAGCATTCGCCGCCGGCTCACCCGCGCACGCGAATGGATGGTCGTTCACCGGACCACGTGGCGGTACGTCGACGTTCCACCATTGGGGCGGCTATTACGGCGGCGGCCACTGGGGCCCTGGTTCTTGTTGCTACGGCGCCGGCGCCGGCGCTGCGGTCGGCGCTGCCGCAGGGCTCGCTGTCGGCACCGCGGTTGGCGTAGCCGTGGCCTCGCATCCGGCATACGTCGCCCCGCCGGCCGTGGTGTATGCGCCACCGCCGGTCGTCTATGCGCCGGGCGGCTATTACAGGTACGTTCCGTAAGCGCCACTGAACCGCGGCCACCCGGAGATCGGGCGGCCGCGGTTCGCGTTTGCCATTTGCTTCCGCAACTCGGGGGCGCGCGCGGCACCAGCCGTATCTTGCATAACGAATCGTGGAGAAAGACCATGTTCACCGACAACCAGACGGTCTTCGTAAACAGAATTGATGACCAAGCGGCGGCCCGGCCGATGGCATATCTGCGCTCCGCAGGCCTTGCCGCACTGCTGATCGGACTGACCGGCTGCGCAGGGGCGGCGGTGAGCAACGTCGCTACGGTGCAGTCCCGCGGTCCGGCTCCATCCGACATTCTGGTTGCGGTCGATGCCGCTCCGATGACTGACGCCACTCATCAGACGCGAGCCGCGCAGACGGCTGCATCCAAGCTGCAAACCGCGCTCATAGAGCGGCTGACATCGTCTCGCGTAGCTGCCGAGCCCTTCGCGCCGGGAACCAGCCACCCAGGCGCCGCGGTACTGCACGTCTCCGTCGTCCGGGCTGACCCCGGAAGCCTCACCGAGCGCTTCGTTGTTGGCTTCGGCCTCGGCAGTGCAAAATTGCAGGCGAATGCCGAACTCGAAGGCGCAGATGAATCAGGCAGAATTTCACTGACGGCATTCGATACATCCAGCCGCGGCGGCATTAGGCCCGGCCTGATCCTGCCTGGCGCCGTGGCATTGGCCACTCGAAACCCCATTCATCTCGCGATCGGCGGGGCTATCGATATCGCCACGAATTCGCGCGGCGGGCTGGCTCGACCGACGAGCAGCACAGCGACCGCGATCGTGGCGCAGCTCAAGCAGTACTATGCCGCCGCAGGTTGGTACTGGCCGGCCGGACACGAGGCCTAGCCACCCAACGCAAGGCGTAACGCAGCTTCGCGACACCGTCCATCGCGAGCGGTCACCCTAATCGAAACGAAGGGACTTTGTCCGGTGCGAAATTTGTCACCGCGCAGCCGATCATGGCCCGCAAAACTGTGTCCTGTCCTTTTCGGTGGTTGCCTCGCGGGATGCGCGATGCGAGGGCCAACTGCGCCGACTGTGATGGCGCTGCCTGCGAAGGGCGAAAACTTCGCCTTGTTCCAGCAGCACGACGCAACCTGCCATGCCTATGCCGCAGCGCAGACCGGGGGACAAACGCCAGGGCAGAGCGCCGCGAGGAGCGGCATTGCCGGCGCGGCGTTGGGAACCGGGCTCGGAGCGGCCGTTGGCGCGCTGCTGGGCTCGGCTTCAGGCCATGCCGGTGGTGGCGTCTCTGTGGGCGCTGGAACGGGATTGGTGGCAGGCAGCCTGCTGGGCGGTGCTTCGGGCCAACGCGCGGCGGCCGTTACCCAGGATCGCTACAACATCGCCTACACCCAGTGCATGGTGGCCAATGGCGACCAGATCGTGGCTCCGGCGCCGCCGCCCGCACCGGTTGTCTATGCGCTGCCTTCGCCCGTCGTCTATGTGCCGGCTCCGGTCTATGCCGCGCCGTGGCCACCACGGTCGTGATTCTGGGCGCGTGTCATGCGAAAAGATTTCGGGTCTCCGAATCCCATCAGCGAGGTTCACGCTGGTGGGATTTCGACCGATCTGCTTCCGCGCGAGAGCAATAGCGGGAACAGACCGTCGCAGCCGCATCGGCACCGGCGACGCAACCAGAGTTTTGCGATCAGCCTGGCCGTCGCTGGTGCTTTGAGCGCCGGCGGTGTCGCGACGATCCATTGGGCACGGCGCAAAGCCAATGACCATCGCTACGCCGGTTCCCGTCACGGAAACGGTCGTGGGTCAGTCCGACGTGCCAATCGCCTATGAAGGGCTCGGGACCGTGCAGGCCTACAATACCGGCTCTATTCGTACCCAGGTGGATGGGCAGATTGTCTCGACAAACTTCAGGGACGGCCAGGAGGTTCACGCTGGTGACGTGCTCGCGCAGATCAACCCCCGCAGCTATGTCGCGCAGCTGGAGTCGGCAAAAGCCAAGCTCGTTCAGGATCAATATCAGTTGCAAAACTCAAAGGTGGATCTGTGGAGATACCACACGCTCGATCGAACCGACGACACCACGGGCCAACAGGTGGCGACCCAGGAGGCGCAAGTTGGTACGCAGGAAGGCATGGTTGAAGCCGACCAAGCCCAGATCAATGCAGCTCAGGTATCGCTCTCCTACACAACGATCCGCTCGCTCATCACGAGCAAGACCGGGATCGGGCAGGTTGATATCGGCAATATCGTGAACGTCACGGACACAACGCCGATCGTCCCCCCAGCGAACACTGCAGCGGCGCGCCGGGCGAGCGATCTTGAGTAGCTTAGGGTACGAGCATCGCCTGGATTTCGCGTACGACGGACATGCGAGCCCTATGCACGACTTCTGACTGACTCATCGAGGATAGGCCTGGATACCGGCCGCGACCGCGTCGGCGACGTGCTCCTTGGTGATGACACCGATGATATCGGCCGCCCGTGGGACGCGGAAGCGTGGATTGTCACCACGCACAACCAATGCCATTGCTCCGTTCTTACGCCACAGTCGGTTGATTACGTCAAATGCAACATCGCCTTCGCGCACGATAGTAAAGCGTTGGTTGGCAATGTCCGCAAAGGTGACGCCGGATCCCAACTCGGCGGCGGCGCTGCGTAGCCCGGTATTGATCCGCACCGCACCCGCGATGCGGTTGCCACTGGTGACAATCACATGACGCATGCCAGTGCGGTTCTCGGCTCGCTGCAAAAAGGTGTCGAGCCGCGTCTCGGCAGGGACGAGCTGAAACTGCGTCTCCATAACGTCTTTGGCCGCACGTACGAGGAACATGTTTGCGTGTAGCGCTTTTGGGATCGCGTGGCCACGGCCGACGAGCTTGGCGGTGTAGATGTTCTCGCGCGACAGCGCCCGGCGCACGCCAAGCCCTGCTGCGACCGCAAGGATCATCGGCAGCACAATGTGATAATCGAGCGTCATCTCGAAGATCATCGTGACGGCAGTCATCGCCGCGCCGGTCCCGCCGCCGACCATCGCTCCCATGCCGACCATCGCGAAGGCTGGGATGTCGATCCCAAGACCCGGCAACAAAAGCGCTGCAAACGTTGCGAACGCAGCTCCTAGTGTCGAGCCCATAAAGAGTGACGGTGAGAAAATCCCGCCCGAGGAGCCGGCGCCGAGGCTGGTCGAGGTCGCGAATAACTTGCAGACGAAGAGGAGAGCAAGCAACCAACCGGTCGTGCTCCAGCCATTGAGGATCGCCTGGATCGTCGAGTAGCCGACACCCTCAACGAAATAGTGGCCGAATTGCTCGTGCAGTCCGTAGATGAGGCCGCCGACCAGCAGCATGCCGAGCACGTGTCTCGTGTAGCGACCGGGCACTTTCTCGAGTGCATCTTCCGCCAAGTGCAGCGTCTTGATGAACAGCGCGCCGGCGACGCCGCAGATCCCGCCGAGCAGCACGTAAAGGCACAGCGTCGCCAGCGCCAGCACCGGATGCGCAAGCGGCAGCGCGTCGATCGGAGGTACATTGAACGCTGGCTGCGGGCCAAAAACGAGGCGACCGATAAAGGTGGCGGTGCCGGTTGCGGCAGCGACCGGCAGGAACGTGTTGACGCTGACTTCGGGCAGCATCAGCTCGATCGCAAACATGACGCCGCCGATCGGCGTGTTGAATGTCGCGGCTATACCTGCTCCGGCACCGGCAGCGACCAAAGTGATGCGCTGTCCGGAGGACATCCTGATGAGCTGTCCGAGAGTCGAGCCGAGCGCTGAACCGATTTGAATGATCGGTCCTTCACGGCCAACGGCGGCGCCGCTACCGATCGCTAACGCCGAGGCAAGCGATTTGGCGACCGCTACGATGGGCCGGATGCGGCCGCTATTGTAGTAGATCGCGTCCATGACTTCTGGGACACCGTGGCCCTTCGCCTCAGGCGCGAAGTTGGCGATGATGAAGGTGACACCGATCGCGCCCACCGCCGGCACAAGGATCACCCACGGTCCCCATGGGTTGAACGGAGTGAAGACGCTGCTGTCATAAGCGAATGAGAATTGCCGTAAGAAGAACAGATTGTGGATCAGGCCGATTAGCTCACGGAAAACATAGGCGCCGATTCCCGTGATGATGCCGACGCCGACCGCGAACAAGGTCATCGTAATGAGACCGAACGGCACTAAGCCGACCTCCCAGCCCGGGAGGGGCGGCGCCACGGGCGCGGCGGTGGAGGCCACGACGTGACGTTGCACGAGATCAGCGCTTGGGCTCTCGGAAGCATCATACACTCTGTCGGTCACTTCATCTCTCGGCTCTTGTGGGCAACAGTACTACCCTATACCGTGAACAACTCGACCGCATCAGATGGCTACGCTCGTTCAAGCGCGATTCGTTGTTAGTTATCGAAATCGAGCAAACTGCTAATCGTCAAAATTAGCTTCTGAAGTCATGCACCACGATTTTTGGCGGATCCCTCACCTGTCGACCAAACCCGCCAGCGAAGGTTGCGATAGCAGATTACGCGCATGGGCCGCTCTTCATGGTCCGTCCGCACCCAGGCAACTTTCCTGCTCTTCGCGGCCGGAAGCTGGGCCTATGCGGCGCGGAAGTGAGCGCTGGGTTACCGGAATACTAGTGCTTCTTAACTTCCGCCCGCCGCGTATCGGCGCGAGGTTGCCCGCTGGGTTGTCGGGTGGGTGCAACTGTTTCCATGGGAATCCCGCGACGTGAGATGCTGGCGCTGGGCGCCAGCCTACTGACCCTAGCCGTTTCAGAATAGATCTCGT
>Ga0123356_10007045_pt1 | contig 11271 bp, 10 predicted proteins | sample TergutEmb28metaG_2_FD_92546 | JGI IMG/M metagenome (GOLD analysis project Ga0123356, IMG submission 92546) | Embiratermes neotenicus P3 segment gut microbial communities from Petit-Saut dam, French Guiana - Emb289 P3 | ecosystem: Host-associated > Arthropoda: Insects > Digestive system > Gut ... | reverse complement strand
CTTGTAGTCTTTATCCCCACCCTTAAGGGCGGGTTAATTAATGTGGTTATCTGATCAAAAACAGACGGATATCTCACACAAAGGAGTTTTTCAATGAAAAACACATGCAAACTTTTCGGAATTATCGCTCTTGCTGCGGTAATTATGTTCTCAATGGCTGCCTGTAAAGGTAAAACCAGCGGCTCTTCTGCCGAATCTGCTTCTGTTTCAGCATCTACCGCCAGTTCCAATGTTCCCAGTGAACTTATCGGAAAATGGGGAATGCCCGGCATGGTATTATTTGAGTTCACCACAGACGGACTCTTAATGTCAAGGGCGATCGGAGGAAATCCGGATGTTACCGTAGAAATCAGGAAATCAGGCGATTCAATCGAAGCGAATGATCCCGATGGAACAGGCTGGGCAGTTTTTCTTAAGTCATACCGCGTAAGCGACAACAAACTTATTACATTCTTTGGCGACGATGACAATGAAGAAGAAATGGAATTCGATAAGCTGGACTAAGCGATCAACAAAAGGGAAAAGGGAATAAATTCTCTTTTCCCCCTCTTACCTTTCTTAATTACAAATCAAAGTACATTTCAAATTCAACAGGGTGCGGTAATTGTTTGTAGCGTGACGCTTCCTTCCGCTTGTTTTCGATCCAGATTTCGATCAATTTTTGGGGGAATACCCCGCCCTGTATTAAAAAGGCATGATCTTTTGCCAGCGCGTCCAGCGCCTCATCCAGACTTTGCGGAAGAAATTTTATTTTTGCCTGCTCTTTTTTCGACAAATTATACAGGTTAAAGTCATAAGGGCCGTAGCCTTCTTTGTGCGGATCAATTTTATGTTTGATACCGTCAATGCCTGCCATCAAAATCGCCGAATAGGCATAGTATGGATTACAGGTACCGTCAGGGCTTCTTAGTTCATAGCGTTTTTTGTCCGGCTCTTTCGCGTAAGCCGGTATGCGGATAACGGAACTGCGGTTTGAAGTCGCATAACCAATGGTAACCGGCGCTTCATAGCCGGGCACAAGTCTCTTGTAGGAATTGGTGCTGGGGTTGGTAAAACCGCACAGGGCGCGCACATGCTTCAGTATGCCGCCCATGAAAAAAAGCGCTGTTTCACTGAGCTGCGAATACCCATTCGCGTCATAAAACAACGGCTTGCCGTCTTTGAATAAATGCATATGCACATGCAGGCCGTTTCCTGCCTCGCCAAAAATTGGCTTGGGCATAAAGGTTACGGTCTTGCCTTCGGCGTAGGCTGCGTTTTTTAATATATATTTTGTTAACATCGTTTTATCGGCCATTTCCAGCAATCCGCCAAATTCAACTTCGATCTCCGCCTGACCGGGTCCGGCTACTTCATGGTGATGGTATTTTACCAGTATTCCCATACTTTCCATCATCATGGACACTCTGCTTCTGAATTCACCAAGCCTGTCCAAAGGAGGCGCCGCGTGATAACCGCCCTTGACCGGTATCTTGTAACCCAGGTTTGCAGATTTTGAACTGGTATTCCATTCCGCCTGATCGGCATCAATTTTGTAACTGGATGCATGTCCCCGTACGTCATAGTTTACATGGTCAAACACATTGAATTCAAATTCCGGCCCGATTATCATTTCATCGGCAATGCCTGTGGAACGCAAATATTCCTCTGCATGGATCGCAACATTGCGCGGGTCCTGATCAAAGCGCCTGTTTTCCGGCAAATCTATCACATAGACATCGCCAATCATGGAAAGCGTCGGTATCTCCGCAAATGGGTCAATGCGGGCGCTTGTTAAATCGGGAACAAAAACCATGTCACTTTTTTCAACAGGCGCGAATCCGTAGTTGGAGCCGTCAAAACCAATGCCGTTTTTCAGCGTATCATCGGTCAGCCTGCCAATGGGCATAGTAAGATGCCGCCAGCGGCCGGCTAAATCAGTCATCATAAAATCGGCCATTTTTATGCGGTGCTTTTCGCAGAGTTTTTTTATATCATCAAATGGTACCGGCATTTTTGTCCTCCATCTATACATTTCCAATATACACAAATTTAAGTTTTTGTAATACCCGTTCTTTTACGCGTTCCAAAAATGCCGGATCGGTGGGCGGGGCATTCCAGCGGTAATCGGGATGGTAGGCTGAAAGGTGCCAGGGTATATCCGCGGATAACGACGCTATAAAATCGGCGCAGGCGTCCAGCTCGGCAAGCGAGTCATTCAGGCCGGGGACAACCAGCGTGGTAATTTCAATATGCACGCCTTTGGCATACGCAAGCCGGATAAACGCACACACAGTTTCCAGAATATTTCCGGCGGAAATATTGCCCCCCAGCGTTTGCGCGTAGGTTTCTGCGGAAAAACACTTAAGGTCTATGTTGGCGGCATCGGTAAGGGACAATATTGCTTCGGCTGCATTGGTATTGATACAGCCATTGGTAACCAGCACATTGGTTATATCATGCTTGCGCGCCAGAGTCATGCAGTCAAGCAAAAATTCCGCGTGAACCAGCGGTTCGGAATAGGTATAGGCAATGGCCCGTGAATCTTTACGCAATGCGGCAGCAATAAGGTCGGCGGGCTGCATTTCTGTACCGGGTATATTGGTACAGCCATCAGCGGCCTGGGAAATACGCCAGTTTTGACAGAAGGGGCAGCGAAGGTTACAGCCGGCAAACCCGGCCGAAAGAATCATTGAACCGGGGCGAAAATGGTACAAGGGTTTTTTTTCGATGGGATCCATTGCCAGGGCAGTTATATAACCGTAAAACGGTAAAATCTCTTTGCCGTTTTTATTTCCCCTTACGCCGCACCTGCCAAAACGCCCATTTGGTATCGCACAACAATGCGGACACAAACTACACCGAACTATATGATCCGCTTCCTCATTTCTCATTCCTGATTTCTCATTCCCTTAAAAATCGTTCGCGTATTTCGATTGATTTATTTGCAAATTGTATCGGAGTGTCAACTTCAAACGGTTCAATGATAACGCCGTGCGCCCCCCGGCGTATCCACAGCTTTACCAGCGGAATACCTTCGCCATCCTCTGTTACCGCAGACGGGATTTCTTCCACAAAAAGCACATCATCCAGTTTAAATTCCATAACCGTAGGAACCGCCCCCAAAGGATCATGGACAAGGATAATTTGGTTTGTCTCGGCAGAAGCCTGCCGGGGATATCCGGCAAAGGGGACGGCATCTTTTGGCTGCCCGCCTGCATATTTTGCAATTTTATTAAGGGGCAGCGTTGCAAGATAATTATTCATAATGTCCTCCCCAAATGTATATCAAAAAAAAGCGATGAACCGTAAGCCGGGTTCTGTGGCCAAAAGCCATAGGCTTTTGACGCGACCGCCATCTGTCTGGAAGAACCGTTACCGGTTCCTTCCATGCAGTCTACCCACGGTTTATGCCAGCGGACAACTGGCCGGCGGCTATCCGCCTACACCGTTGCTTGACTTTGCTCCTGATGAGGTTTGCCATCCAGCGATGTTGCCATCGCCGAGGTAGGCTCTTACCCTACCATTTCACCCTTACCTAACGGCGGTATACTTTCTGCTGCACTTTCTGTCGAAAAATGGGGAACCGAAATCCCCCGTCTCCCGCCCGGGAATTACCCGGCATCATGTCCTGCGGAGCCCGGACTTTCCTCCATGCCGTTATCCATAGGGATAACGACACAGCGGCGATCTGGTTCATCGCTGTATTAAACGTCCTCAAAATCCATATTGCCCTTTTCTTCGTCCTTTTCATCTTCCTCAAATTCTTCTTCTTCCTCTTCTTCAGGATCATACAGGGAACCCGAATCTTCGGTATCAAAGAAGATTTCCTCGCCTTCGGGCGATTCTTCATAAAACAAAATCCGTGAACAATAGGGGCAAAATACATATTCTTCACGAAGACGGACATTATTCGAAAATTGCGCAGGCAGGATCATGTGACAACCCATGCAGACATTGCCTTTAATGGCAACAATGCCTTCTTTTTTATTCTTGATGATCCGCTCAAACTTAAACACAACCTCTGAATCCAAATCTTCGGTTAGTTTCTTTTCCTGCTTTATCAGGCTGTCGGCCTGTTTTTTCTTTTCCGAAACTTCCGCTTCAATGCCTGCCTTTTTTTCAGCAAGTTCTTTTTCCTGCTGTTCGATAAGAGCGGCATACTGCTTTATCTGTTCATCAAGTTCCAGCAGTATTCTTTCTTTTTGCTGAACTTCTTTGCGATAATTCGTTTCGTTTGTTTCGGCCACATGCCGTTCTTTGTCAAGCGCTTCATACTCGCGCGTAGAACTGATTTTTGAGATAGTCAGCTCCGCTTTTTCCCGCGCCGCTTCGGCTTCGCGCAGGTTGGTTCGCGCTTCTTCTTCGGCGCCTTTTACCTTTTCATATTCCAGATTTTTTTCGATAAACGCCTTTCGGGTTCTGTTGTGCGCTTCTTCCAACGCCCCCAACTGCTTGGGTATCTCCTGGATATCGTGTTCCAGACGTATCTTGTCTGTAAGAATGTCCTGAAGAGTCCGCAGTTTGTCCAAATCGTTTTCAGTTATCATGCTTGCTCCTTTGCTTTTATGTCAAAATCTCATTACTAATTATCCAGAAAATCTTTCAGTTTTACACTCCGCTTGGGATGCCTCAGACGACGCAGGGCTTTTGCCTCGATCTGTCTGATACGTTCCCTGGTAACCTTAAAGAGCAGTCCCACTTCTTCCAGAGTAAGCGAATAGCCATCGCCCAATCCAAAGCGCATTTTAAGCACTTCCTGTTCCCGTACCGGCAGTGTGGCAAGTACCCCGTCTACCTCCTCCTGCAGCAGGGTATGCGTGGTCTGAATCGCCGGATTCTCCACGTTATTGTCCTCGATGAAATCCCCCAGCAGGGAATCTTCTTCCTCGCCTATCGGCGTTTCAAGGCTGATTGGCTCCCGGGCAACTTTCTTTACCGATTTTACCCGCAGGACAGTCCAGCCAAGGCGTTCGGCGATTTCATCATCGGTGGGCTCCCGTCCCAGCGACTGCATAAGCTGGCGCGATTCCCGTACCACTTTGTTTATCTGCTCGATCATGTGTACCGGAACGCGAATTGTCCGGGCCTGATCGGAAATGGAACGGGTAATGGCCTGCCTAATCCACCATGTCGCGTAAGTGGAAAATTTAAAGCCCTTCTGGTACTCAAATTTTTCAACCGCTTTGATAAGCCCTATATTTCCCTCCTGCACTAAATCGAAAAAATGCAGCCCCCGGTTAGTATACTTTTTTGCGATAGAAACAACAAGCCGTAAATTGGCCTTTATCAGCCGATCTTTGGCGTTTTTCATCATTGACCTGCCGTGCAATATTTCCTTTGCCAACAGGTTGATGTTGTCAACCGTTTCCTCGAACTCAATTTCCATTGCGCGAAGTTTTTTTTCATTTACCTGGATAAGCCGTATTTTCTCTTTGATTTCATCCGAGGAAAGGCCTAAATCGTCTTCCAGCCGCTCCCGCTCTTCCTTGATGGTAAGAAAACGGCCAAGGGTCCGCAGTTCTTTCAGAGACGCTACCTTGAGATGTTTTTCGATGCGCTCCTGTTCTTTCTTGTAGCGCTTTATCTTTTTGGAAGCCTGGATAAACTTTTCGGAAAAAAGCAGTATTTCATCGGGATGTATTTGGGCGCTTTTTATGATTCTGGTTATGCGCCTGCGAAGAGTCGCCAGTTCCTTGTCTTCCTGATAATGTACATCCCGATCAACAAGCCGCTGCTTATGTTCAATATAATTTTTGAGATCGGTCACAATGGTGCGCAGGGAGTCTTTGTACAAGGAGCTCAGGCGGCGGCGTTCTGCCATGCGTTCGGTGGCTTCTTTCTTGGAGAGATTTAATTCCTTAAAATCTTTTTTTGAAAATACTTCTTCGGCAATCTGATAAAATTCAGGAATAACCATGCCTGATTTTCTTATCACATTTTTGACGATATTCTCCCCTTCTTCCATCTGGCGGGAAAGCTCTATTTCCTGCTCTGCGTTCAGGAGGTGCTCCCGCCCGATTTCGCGCAGATACATCCTGATGGGATCATCCACCAGAGAAGTTTCTTTATCATTTGTCAATGTGCGTTTTTTGCGGGTGTCGGGATTTTTGACACCGTCAATGTCGCTGTCTTCTTCGCCGGAGCCATCGTCCACTACTATCTGCACATTATTGGCTTCCAAAAGGGCAAGCACCGGTTCTATTTTATCCGTATCAGAAATATAGTCGGGGAGATAGTCGGAGAGTTCTTCAAAAGAAAGCGTTTTTTTCTCTTTGGCATATTCAACCAGTTTTATGACCGCGGGATCCAACAGGGCGCTATTTGCCTCATCAACCGGAGCATTCGCCGGGGCAGACCCGCCCAGCTTGATAAGTCCGACTGCATCGGTCTTTGCCGAAGCCGGCTGTTTTTGTTTTTTCACCGGCTGCCTGGGAGCAGCAGGCGGCGCCTTCTGTGCAGGCTTTGTTTTTTTTGCTTTATGTTCTGCCGGCACTTTTCCCGCCTTTGCAGGCTTTGTATTGGAAACAGTCCGGCTTTTAGGCTTTGCAGCGCGAGTATTTGTCATCCTGTTTTACCTTCCAATTTGCGTATTTCAGCATCTATATACATTTTCTCGGCAATTAACTCATCGCCAGCGGCATCATTGCCATTGGCTCCAATGCCGGACTCCCGCTCCTTTAACCGCAATTCAGCGCCGATTTCGGCAAGCCTGCGGCGGAGCCGTTTCTCCTTTACCCGCTTGATCCCATCCTCCATTAGCTTTCTGGGATCTCTTTTTGCATCACCCCTGAATTCCGGGGATATTCCCCGCTGAATAAGAAAACTCCGCAGCGCTGCCGATTCAATACGGGACATTAAGGCGTCAGGACCGCTTTCTTCATTTCTGAAACACTCTTCCAATGTGATAAAGAGTTCTTTGGCAGCGGGATCCTCAATTTCCCCCATTGCAATTGACGCACGGAATTCAGGATACAAATGTGTGTTCACCGATACCACGGTAAGCAGGAACAATTCATCGTTCATGCGTATCGTCGATTGAGTGTCGAGAACCTCCTCCCCATTCGATTTTTTTGGCCCGCCGGAGCGCTGCCAACGCTCATAATCATCCAGTACCGCTTTTTTGTTATCTGCCCGCATTTCATCGGCGATAAGCTGTATACAGTCATCGCGCTCTGCCTTCGAGCCCAACGAATCAAGGTATGGATAGAGCATTGCAAGCGCCTCTGCCTTTCCCTTTGGTTTAGCAATATCATACAGGGCTTTGCCACGAGCAATAAAATACTCCAAGTCAATTATAACACGTTTCATTGATTGAATCAAGGTATCCGCGCCGAATTTTTGAAAAATATCCCCCGGATCTTTTAACGCGACTCCGTCTATGGCACCGGGCACCACCACGGAACAGGCAAGGTTGTTTTTACGGCAGGTGATGATGCCTTTAATCGCCGCCTGCTGGCCTGCCTCATCGGAATCGAATACCAGGACTACCTGGTCGGCCCAATGCCGCAGAAATTTTGCCTGTTCATCGGTAAAGGCGGTACCGCAGGGCGCGACTGCATTGGTAATCCCCGCCTGATGCAGGGCAATGACATCCATGTAGCCTTCGGCAAGATAGACGGTTTTGGTACGCCGTATTTCCGGCAGGGCAAGGTCAAGGGCATAGAGTATCTGCCCTTTTTTATAGATTTCGATTTCACGGGTATTGATATACTTGGGCGGTTCCTTGCCGTCGCTCTGGGCCATACCCGATAGGGTACGCATACCCGGTAAAGCGCGGCCGCCAAAGGCGACAACCCGCCCCTGCCGGTCGGCAATGGGAAACATGAGCCTGCCGGAAAAAAAAGCCATCCCCTGATAATGGGCCGAGAATAAACCCGATTCATCCAGAAATGCCGCGGAATAGCCTTTTTCCTGGAGGAAACGGTACAGCCAATTCCGGTCGGTGGGGGAATAACCCAGCCGGAATCGTTCGATAATGTCGATGCTGACTTTTCGGGATAACAGGTAATCAAGGGCTGGTTTACCCTGGGGCGTTTTCAGCAAAAAATGGCTAAAACTGAGAACCGTCCGGCTGTACAGTTCAAGGAGTTGTTCCTTGCGGGACTGTTCAAGCTCATATTCCTTTTCGTCCCCTCCTCCCTCATAACTAATCGGCACCCCGAATTTATGGGCAAGATTTTTTATCGCCTCGGGATAGGTGACTTTATCCATTTCCATGACAAAGTCAATAATACTGCCGCCCTTGTGGCAGCCAAAACAATAGTATAATTTTTGATCCGGTTCTACTTTGAACGATGGTGTTTTTTCCTGTCCGCCTGAATGAAAAGGACAGCGGCCCCAGTAGCGCCCTCCCCGCTTTTCAAGCCGGACATAGTCCTCCACTACTGCAATGGCATCCAGGCGATCATGCACTTCCTGTACGGTTGACTTGGCGATGAGCATTACCGGGTGCTGCCCTTCAGGTAAAGCCGGCCGGCCTGAATATGATCGTCCAATGTGCGGGAAAAATAATGCTTGCCGGATGCGGGATCTATCAACCGGAAGTACAGGTAGTTGCTTGCCGTTGGAGACAGAACGGCGGAAAGCGCGACGGCGCCGGGATTGGAAATGGGGCCGGGAGGCAGACCGGGCCGGACATATGTATTGTACGGATCCCGAATTTCAATATCCCGTGTGGTCAGAAACTCAGGATGCGGCCTGCCCTGTATCTCGGTAATAACATACTCCACAGTGGCGCATGACTGGAGCGCCATGCCGATGCGCAGCCGGTTGGAAAATACTCCTGCCATAACCGGCGCTTCTTCCGGCAGCCGGTATTCCCGTTCGACAATGGAAGCAAGGATAACCAGCCGGTTTAATGCTTCCGGCGACATGGTTAAGGTGCTTCCGCTGATGTCGCCAATGCGGGAAAAGAACGTATCCGCCATTGTCTGCACTACTTTTGCCGCAGGGTAAACCGGAGGGAAAAAATAGGTTTCCGGATACAGGTAACCTTCCATGGTTGTGCCGGGAATGCGATAATGGGCTACTGTTTCCGGAGCGGCGGCGGCGGCAAGAAAATCATCTGCCGGGCAGATACCTGCCTCTTCCAGCAGCCGCGCTGTTTTTTTAAGGGTAAGGCCTTCGGGGATAGTAACCCGCAGCAGCATTTGTCTGCCCGATACCAGCAGTTGATGAATGGCAATTTGGCTGGACGGAAGCTCAATCCGGTAGCTGCCGTTTTTGATAAATTCTTTTTCGATACGGCAAAGTATGGACCATACATACCGGTTGCGGATAATGCCGGCATCGGCAAGCCGCTGTCCAACTGACTGGGCGCTTTCCCCCCTGCGCACTTCAAAACGTATGACCGCAGCATCCATTCCAAGCTGTTCCAGCATTATGCCATCCCGTTCCCAGGAGTTGGGAAAAAAAGCAGGCGGAGAGTTACCGTGTATGAACAATGCCGCTACAGCAAGGCCGGTACAAAGGATCAGTCCCAACAGGAACGCGGCAAAGCCAATTATTTTTTTGAAAATCCTGCGCATATATGTTCCGGTTATAATGAAATTTCCAGCCCATCAGTAGCCAGGCTTACTTCCAATCCCCTGTTCATTTTTTGCAGATACCAGCGGGCCGACTGCAATATTCCGTACAGTTTTTCATCGTCATAGTTGGGATCATGATGAAACAGCACCAGATGTTTAATGCCCCAATGAGCGGCAAAGTCAACCGATATACTGAACGCGCTATGGCCCCAGTTGTATTTTTCAATCGCTTCGCCAAGGGTATATTGAGAATCAAGAATGATAATATCCGCATCCCTGAAAAAATCAATATTTTCGTCAGTTTCCATAAAATCGGCGGTTACAAGTTCCACATCGGTTGCGTAGATAAACTGCCTGCCATTGTACGTTAGTTTGTATGCGTACGAATCTCCCGGATGATTCATTTTCTTAAAGGCAATGGAAACCGGTCCAATAGTTACCGGTTTTTCCAATAGGCAAAATTTTTTGTTTGACCTCATGTTTTCCAGGCCTATCGGAAAATAGGGAAGCAACATCTGACCAACCAGCGCTTCCTGAAGCTCCTGTTTGGGTGAATAAAAATCAATGGCTACCGGACCGTAGGCAGGGCCAAAAAAGGGAAGCCCCTGCAAATGATCCCAGTGAAAATGCGAAAAGAAAATATGATAGCGTGATGGAGCGGGATTGCGGGTATTGCAGTGCATTCCCATGTCGCGCAAACCTGAACCGCAGTCAAAAATAAAAGGCTCGTTAAACCCTTCAATGTCAACACTGACACAGGGAGAATTCCCCCCTACCGTACCGTACAGCCACGGGGGAAGTCCGTCAAGAAAACGTTTCCTGCTTTCGGCATTTGCCAGATCTTCCGGCACTACCTGATCCAGTATTGCGGTTATTTTTGCCTGCACTGCTGACGAGGATAGCGGCGTTGCTAAAGAACCACGCACTCCCCAAAAACGAATAACCATCTATACACCCCCAATACGCGTAATTTTTCGTTCAATGACCAGTTCTTCTCCCATTTGCCGGAGCAAGTCCTCCATTTTTTCCCTTGAGTGCAGTTCCCCGCTGTTTATACCCGGACAACCCATGCCTGTATTTTCCCACGCTTCAGGGGAACAAAGCACATTGTCCCAAAAAGGAAAGGTTCTGCATTGCAGCGGCCGGAACTGGTAAACCGTACAGTGGTCATTCCAAAAAATACAATCAAAGTTCGATTTTTCCTTCAAAGACAGGCGCTCACTGTCCCAGTCAAAGGGTATCCAGCGGCACCATGTTTGTATAAATGCAGTATAGCTCATTTTGAATTCATTTGCCAGCCGGGAAAGGTCATTTTCCGAGAGATAGACATACCCGCTTTCGAGGCGGCAACAGGACGAACACCGGGTACAGGAAAACCGCAGCCCCGCATTATAGAAAGGCAAATCACTCATTTATACCATTTTAGTGCAATTTTCAAGCCTTTTCAACTGGGAAGCCATGCACTAAACCCGGCACAGGGGGCGGCGGCGGGTAAGCCGGAACAGGTGGGGGAAATCGGCTACGCAGCCCCGTCCGGCATTGTTGTTTGCTACCATATTGCGGTTGTTTCAGAGTTCTGCAATATGTTCATATTCAGTGTGCCGGACGCAATTACTGTACCCTACGTTTTAAATTTCACTCGCTGGTCTGCTTTGTCGCAGACTGCGCAAAAAACCGAAAAAGCCCAACAGGTAAGTAGCCTGATTTTTGAATATCTTCAAAAATGTGCTCATCTGAACCATCAAAACGGCAAACACGCCCG
>Ga0123356_10007044_pt1 | contig 11272 bp, 9 predicted proteins | sample TergutEmb28metaG_2_FD_92546 | JGI IMG/M metagenome (GOLD analysis project Ga0123356, IMG submission 92546) | Embiratermes neotenicus P3 segment gut microbial communities from Petit-Saut dam, French Guiana - Emb289 P3 | ecosystem: Host-associated > Arthropoda: Insects > Digestive system > Gut ... | reverse complement strand
CTTTCCTATAATGCTTGTCCTTTATTGCATCAGGAAAAATAAGTTTAATTCAAACAAAGAGTATAAATGGTATCTCGCTTCGGTAACGGGAGCAATTTTGTTTGTAATCGCATCATTTGTGATCCCGTATTTTACAACAAGCGGTGCAGGATATGAAGATGCCCGCGCGGGAAGTGATATAAGCGCAGCAGGACAAATCATATATATATTACAAAATCCGGTTTCTTATGCCGGTGTGTTGCTAAATTTCCTAAAAGAACACTTAAACATGTTCTCGCAAGAACGTTTTATAACATGGTTCATTTCATACGGGCACTCATCATTTCCCAACCTTACGATGCTGCTTTTACTTTTTATCGCACTTACCGACAGAAAAGAAGAAGATAGATTATCCTCGACGGTTCTTCACAAGGTTTGGATGGCATTTATTGTCTTTGCAACAGTAGCACTATATTCAACCGCAATGTATATAGCCTTTACACCGGTAGGTGCTTCAATTATCGAAGGCGTTCAAAAAAGATATTTAATACCGTTTATATTCCCGTTTTTATATGTCGTCTGCGGGTTTAGGATAGAAAACAAAATGAATAAAACAGCATACTCAAGTTGTGTATTCGGATTTATGTCGCTTGTTTTGCTTAGCGGAGCATGGTACACATTTATAACGTAACGGTCTGCTGTAAGGAGAATGTTTAATTGAGGCGAATCGATATTAAATCGGGCTTTGATAATTTAATGAGATTTAACAGGCATAAAATACTGAGCGTTATAGTTGTTGCATTTTCCGCTTTGTTGCTTGCCGCGTTTTTTGAACACATTAACGGCATAAGACATCTGTACACCGAAGGAGCCGCAACCGGGTCTCAAATGATTTCGGCGTTTTTTAACGTTTCACGGCTTTTGACATTACGCTCTTTGTACAGGGTCATGCTAATTAGTGTAGTGATATTTTACCTGATGATACATTTCATTGTTAAGATAAAAGTGTTTTACGATATGGTATTCAGATACAGGTATGTAATTGCATCTCTACTTTTCTTGTTTTTACTCGTAAATAAAATACATTTTTCATCAATCGGACAATATGATATCTATATACAAACAGGAATGGGTTCGAGATATGTTGCTCCTCTTTTCGGGTATCCTAACGCCATTCGCAGCGATGAATGGCTTGTGACGACTCCCGTACAATTATCGGCACAGTTTGATCCGGAACCATACGGGCGGTTTAATTACATAGCCCGGGGAACGGCAACAGAAAATATGCCGAACGGTGTTGCATTAAATCTTGCAACACTGGCGTTCCCAATGAGTATATTTTATATATTCGGAGCAGAATACGGAGTAAGTGCAAGATGGGTCGGCACTCTTATTATGACGTTTATGGTCGCATTTGAGTTTACATATATTATATCGGGGAAAAATCGTCTGCTTGCGGCGGTGGGAGCCGGACTTATTGCATTTTCACCGTTTTTCCAGTGGTGGTCCTATATATACTTTATAACGTCGGGACTTGGAGCACTGGTTTGTTTTTATTATTTTATTAACACGGACACAAGAATTAAACGGCTCTTGTTTTCGTTTGGTTTGGCGATATTCGCTTCACAGTTTATAGTGACCTTATACCCTGCCTGGCAGGTACCGGCAGGATACTTATATTTAAGTATTATTATATGGATGATTGTACAAAGCAAAGATAACATAAAAAAGCTGAAATTATATGACTACAGTTGTCTAGGTCTCTCAATTGCTTTAATCGCAGGAGTAGTGGTCACGTATCTATATAATGCAAGAGAGTATTTGGAAGCGATTTCCAATACTGTATACCCCGGTGCAAGAGAAATTCTCGGAGGGGGATTACCGGTCAGTACATTTATGGAGAGAACAATTCTCGGCGGAGTGTTCGGATATGTAGAAAACTCGCAGTTCGTTTTCGGTACAAATGTTTGTGAATTCGGTGGTATGTTTACACTATTCCCGATACCTATTTTGTTTACTGTATTTATAATGATTAAAAAACGAATGTTTGATGCATTTAGTATTATTCTTATCGCTTTTTCAGCAGTAATGAGCACATATATATTTATCGGATGGCCCGAGTGGTTGGCACGGCCGGCAATGATGACATACAGCTCACCAAATCGTGCATCGGATGTATTGGTTCTTGCACAGTTGTTCTTATTAATACGCGTTATGTCTGTATTTTCAAAAGTACCAGAACCCGAAAAAAACCGTTTTTATAAAATACCCCTTATTGCATCGGTTATTACAGGTATATGTTTAATAATTGTAATAATAATCCTGAGCGCATCAACATATACCGAAGGTATTGACACGGTATACTATATTATTGCATTTTTTGGGCTTACACTTATTATATACAGTATATTCGATTTTCAACGCAATCAAGTAATTTTCAAGCTTGCTTGTTTGTATATGATAATAATATCAAGCCTGACATGGTTTAATATCCACCCGATAAATAAAGGACTTGATGCAATATATTCGAAACCTTTATATGCAAAAGTATCGGAGCTTGCCGTAAACAATGATGAAAAATGGATTTCTTTGCAGGGCATTGTAGGTTCGTCTTATCTCATAGCAAGCGGAGCATCAACTATCAGCTCTACAAACATTTATCCGAACCTTGAGTTATGGAGAAAACTCGATCCCGATGGAATCTATGAGCACATTTACAACCGGTATGCTGTGGTAACAATTGAAATGACAACCGGTGAAACAAGCTTTGAGATATTTACACCCGATCACTTGAATATTCACTTTTCATATAATGACCTTGAGAAAGCGGGAGTTAAATTTATTCATACCGCCGTTCCGATTGACAGCCACGGCAACGTTGAACTGACCATGCTTTATAATGAAGGAGAAGCAATAATTTATTCCGTTTCATACAACGATTAACTTTTTTATTTAATACCTCGGTGGTGTTTACAGGTGGTGTAAAATTTTGAAAACAATATTAATAATACCGTGTTATAATGAACAGGAAACCATTGCTTCGTTATATAACGAAATACGCAAAAATACGCCTTATGATGTAATTGTCATCAATGACTGCAGCACTGATAATAGCAAAGAAGTGCTGCAGCAAAAGGCAATACCGTATTTGGACCTGCCGCTGAATCTCGGTATAGGCGGAGCAGTACAGGCAGGATACCGGTATGCTCTCTATAACGGTTACGATATTGCCGTACAAGTTGACGGTGACGGTCAGCACGACCCCGCGCAGGTTAATGTCATTGTTGCGCCAATAGAGAGCGGTGACGCCGATTTGGTTATCGGCTCGCGGTTTATAAACAAGTCGGGGTTTCAATCATCGGTGATGAGACGGGCAGGAATCAACTTTTTTAAGTTTTTGATATTTATACTCAGCGGCAAACGTATCACGGATGCAACAAGCGGATTTCGAGCCGCAAACAGAAAAACAATGGAGCTGTTTGATACGTATTATGCAATGGATTATCCCGAACCGGAAAGTAATATGCTCGCAATAAAAAATAAACTGCGGGTAAACGAAGTACCTGTGACAATGCGTGAGCGGCAAGGCGGCGAGTCCTCAATAAAAGCACTGCAGCCGTTATATTATATGTTAAAAGTATCGCTTGGAATATTAATCAGCTCGACAATAACCGTAAAAAATAAATAAGATAAGGTTGTGAAAATATAATGCTTATTCAACTTCGTGTGATAATGCTGATAATTATAGTTGCTTTATTTATCTTTTTCATAGTAATGCTTCGCAGACAAAAGCTTGACTTGAAATATTGCCTTGTCTGGATATTTGCACTGCTTGGGATAGCGGTTCTTTGCATTTTTCCGGTGCTTTTGGACAAGCTGTCGGATTTGCTTGGAATCGATGTACCTGTCAATACTCTGTTTCTGATAGGCATTGCGTTTCTTGCATGCATCTGCATCAGCCTGACGATTGTAGTTTCGCGTTTGTCGGCAAGGCTGCGTAAGCTGACACAAAATATAGCACTGATGGAGTTTGAAACGGCAAAAAAAGAAAATAAAGAAATAACCGAGGATGAAAAGGATAATCAATGAACCGGGAAGACGCTGTTCTCTTTATAGTACCCGCCTTTAATGAAGAAAAAAATATCCGCAGACCCATCGACGATATCAAAGAGAGTTTTAAAGGAGCGGATATACTTGTTGTTAACGACTGTTCCTCCGATAATACCGTTGAGGTATTACGGGAAACGGGAGTAAACTACTTGAATTTGCCTGTAAACTTAGGGTACTCAGGGGCTGTGCAAACGGGAATTATATACGCGCACCGGAACAATTATGATTATGTGATTCAATTTGACGGCGACGGTCAGCATTTGGCAAAAGAGGCTTATAAACTTTATGAAGCTATAAAATCCTCGGGTGCAAACATAGTTATCGGCTCAAGATTTTTAGAAAACACAGAATATAAGCATCCGTTTTTCAGAAGAATAGGGACACGTTTCTTTTCATTTCTGATAAAACTGCTTACAGGGCAGAAAATCACCGACCCGACTTCGGGGCTTCAAATTCTCGATAAAACAACTATTGCCAAATACTCCGAGCCCGGTGAATACCCGGAGTTTCCCGATGCCAATTTAATAGCAAAAATGATTATTGAAGGATATACGGTAAATGAAATATCATGTAAAATGACTCAGCGGACAGACGGGGTCAGTATGCATTCGGGAATAATGAAACCGGTAAAATATGCAATAAAATGCACATACAGTTTGATGCTGATAGGTTTATTTAAGATTTTTAGGAGGAAGCCAAAAAATGTATAATTACAGATACTTGCCGTTTGTTGCTATTGGTGTTATTACACTGATAATATTGGTTGTCAACGTAAAGAGAAAGAAATTTTCGGAAAAGGAAAGTATCATCTGGGCTCTTGCGGGGCTTATATTGGCATTATCTCCTTTTTATATGGATTATGTTGATATACTGGCAAATTTTGTCGGAGTAGATTATCCTCCTTCGTTGATTTTTGCTATTGCATTTATTTTTGTTTTCTTTCTGATATACAGATTGACCGCAACGGTTCACAAATTAAACGAAAAAGTAACCGAACTTATACAGCAAAATGCCATATTTGAAAACGAACTTCGGGAATTAAAAGAAAAACTTGCAAAAAATGACAAACAAACGGAATAATCATGGAGAAAAATATGAAAGCAGTAATAATGGCAGGCGGAAAAGGATCGCGGCTGCTTGAACTTACCAAGGATGAAATTCCAAAACCAATGACTCTCATCAACGGCAAACCTATTTTAAGGTGGCAGATCGAATGCCTGCGAAGAAACGGCATAACCGATATTTGCATCGTAACGGGCCATTTGGGGGAGAAAATAGAAAATTATTTTGGTAACGGCAGTGACCTTGAAGTTAATATAATTTATTTTCACGAAGAAACCCCGCTGGGGACAGCGGGAGCAATAGCGCATATCGAAGATTTTCTTGAAGACGAATATTTTCTCCTGGTTTACGGCGATGTAATGTTTGATATTGACATCAGCCGTATGGAGAAGTTTCACAATGAAAAAAAAGCAGCAGCTACCTTGTTTGTCCATCCAAACTCGCATCCTTACGATTCGGACCTGGTAGTGCTTGACCCGGACAGCCGTGTAGTAGGTTTTGACAGTAAAAAAAATGTCCGCTCTTACTGGTACAATAACATGGTAAACGCAGGGTTTTATATAATTTCAAAGTCGATCAGTGAACAAATCCCCAAAAACAGCAAGGTTGACCTTGAAAATGAAATTCTTTTCGCAAAATGCGGAAAAGATGCGGATATATTCGGATACGTTTCTACCGAGTATATAAAAGATGCAGGCACTGTTGACAGAGTCGAGAGAGTGCAGAGCGATATCAGAGACGGTGTCATCAGGGCGAAGAATCTGTCAAAACCGCAAAAATGCGTATTTCTTGACAGAGACGGGGTTCTTAACAAGCATGTGGGGCTGCTTTATAACCCGGACCAACTGGAACTCGAAGATTCTGCCATAAAAGCCGTGGCAAAGCTTAACGCTTCGGAGTATCTTACTGTTGTGATCACCAATCAGCCGGTTGTCGCAAGAGGTCTGTGCGATATTAAAGATGTTGAAAATATACATAATAAACTTCAAACCTTACTCGGAGAGAACCACGTATATTTAGACGATATGTTTTATTGCCCGCATCATCCCGATAAAGGTTATCCGGAAGAGAATCCCGAATATAAAATTAAGTGCAAGTGCAGAAAACCAAATACCGGCATGCTCGAAACCGCTGCGGTCAAATATCACATTGACTTGACAAAATCATGGTTTATAGGTGATACTACTGTAGATATCAAAACCGGAAAAAATGCGAATACACAAACGATTTTAGTCAAAACCGGACAGGCAGGAAATGACAAAAAATTTGATGACGAACCTGATTATATTGCAGAGAATATTTTAGACGCCGTTGATCATATATTATCTTTACAAAGAGGAATAAAATGTATAAGCACGAGATAGAAACCTATATTAATAAAGAAATTGAAGTTTTAAAATCACTTGACATTAATGAAATTGATTCAGTAATGAATGCTGTAATATCGGCTTATCACTCAAACGGTTGTATTTATATATTCGGAAACGGCGGCAGTGCTTCCACGGCTTCGCATTTTCAAAATGATTTTAACAAAGGTCTTTCCGAAAATTTAAGTAAAAAATTCAATTTCATCTGCTTAAACGATAATGTTCCGACAATAACGGCAATAGCAAATGACTCGGGATATGAATACATTTTTGAGTATCAACTGCATGGAAAACTCAAAGCAAACGATGTGGTTATCGCCATATCGGGAAGCGGTAACTCTGCTAATGTTCTCAGAGCCGTTGAGTATGCAAACAGACAGGAAATAAAAACAATCGGTATCACCGGATATGACGGCGGAAGGCTTGCAAAGCTGGTTGACATATCGTTTAACGTCCCCGTCGATGATATGCAAATAACCGAAGATGTGCATCTGATTTTAGACCATCTCATGATGAGCGTGCTTATGAAAAGAGGAGATGCACTATGAAAAAATTCTATATCGTGACACCGTGTTTTAATGATTTTGAATCATTATATAAGCTTCTGTGCGACATAGATAATGAGCTTTGTGAACATCCCGGTTACAGCCTTGGCATAATTATTGTAAACGATGCATCAAATAAGGAAAATAACTTCATAAAAGAGAAAAGTGACTTTTTAAATCTGACTGAAATTGTTCAGCTTAACCTTTTAAAAAATGTCGGGCATCAAAGAGCTATTGCGACAGGATTGTCTTATGCGGAAGATACCTGTGATAATTTTGACGGCGTTATTGTTATGGACAGCGACGGTGAAGACGATTATAACGATATTTTCAGAATGCTTGACTCATTAAAGGACGATAAAATTATTTTCGCAAAACGCAGAAGACGCAGTGAAAGTATAAAATTCCGGTTTTTTTATATGCTTTATAAAAAGGTCTTTTCTTTATTAACGGGAGAAAAAATAAACGGCGGCAATTTCAGCGTGATTCCAAAAAATACATTAAAACGTGTAACAGCACTGCCGGAAATAAATACACACTATCATGCAAGTATAATTAAATCAAAACTGCCGGTGGAGTTTGTAATATGTGACAGAGCAAAGCGATATGACGGAGTTTCTAAAATGAATTTTATGTCGCTTATTCTTCATGGTCTGAAATCGGTATCTGTATTTAGTGAAATTATGTGTGTCAGACTGACTGTTTTTTCAATATTTATGCTTTTATTCAGCGTATTTGTATCAATTGTTGTTTTGTTTTCCAAGTTCGGGCTGGGCACCGCAACACCGGGATGGTCTACAACGGTAATGGGAGTTGCGTTGATTATCAGCCTTCAATTTCTGTTGACTGCAGTGATCCTGACATTTACCAGTATAAGCAAAACCCAATATACATCTGTTAATAAAGATGATTATAAGACACTCATTATGAGTATAGAATCAAAAGGACAATAAATGAGAGTTGTATTTTTAAACCCTCCGTTTAAAGGGCGTTTTTCAAGGACCTCACGCAGCCCTGCCGTGACGAGCGGCGGCACTTTGTACTATCCGCTCTGGCTTGCTTATGCTGCAGGAACAACCGAAGGCGCAGGGCATAATGTATTGCTGATAGACTCACCCGCAGACGGGTTATCTTTAGATGAAACAATTGATAAAGTCAAAAATTTTAACCCCGGATTAGTCGTACTCGACACAAGCACTCCATCGATTTACAGCGATATAGAAGTTGCGGCTGTGATTAAAAAAGCTCTTCCCGATTGTTTTGCCGTAATGGTCGGAACACATCCGTCCGCACTGCCGGAAGAGACACTGGCTCTGTCGCCCGGACCGGATGCGGTGGCTATCGGTGAATATGATTACATTATCCGTGATTTGGCAAATGCGCTTGAGAACGGCGACCCGCCCGGTAGCGTACCGGGGCTTGCGATCCGGCATGCTGATGAAGTTATCCGCACCGGTGTAAGAGAGAAGATCGAAAATCTTGACGACCTGCCGTTTGTGACATCGGTTTATAAAAAGTATCTAAATTACAAAAATTATTTTTTTGCCGCCGCAAAATATCCGATGTTAATGATAATTACCGGCAGAGGTTGCCCCTTTGGCTGTTTTTTTTGCGTCTACCCTCAAACCTTCCACAGCCGGCGCTACAGGGCGCGTTCGCCTGAAAATGTTGCAGATGAGTTTGAATATATCAAAGAGAATTTCCCGGATATAAAGGAAATAGGCATAGAAGATGACTGCTTTACCGCAAATCAGGAACGTGTAAAAAACATTTGCCGCCTTCTGATCGAACGTAAGGTAAATATGGTTTGGTATTGCAACGTAAGAGGCGATGTTGATTATGAGACCTTAAAGCTGATGCGCGAAGCCGGCTGCCGTTTGGTGACCGTCGGGTTTGAAAGTGCAAATCAGGACGCACTGGATTTGATGCACAAAAACGGTAAAGTGGAAAAATACCTCAAGTTTATTAAAGACGCACATAAAGCGGGCATGATGGTACACGGCTGCATAATGTGCGGAACACCGGGTGATTCAAGACAGATCCAGGAAGAAAACTATCGCTTTGCCGTAAAGAGCAACTGTGACTCAATGCAGTTTTATCCCCTTTATGTATACCCGGGAACGGAAGCTTACGAGTGGGCAAAGGAAAAAGGGTATTTGCGCACGGAGGATTTTTCAAAATGGCTGAAGGATGACGGCAGCCATAACTGCGTTACGGATATGGAATCAATGACTGCCGAAGAAATGGTCGCTCTGTGTGAAAAAAACTTAAAGCGTTATCATTTAAGACCTCGTTATATACTTATGAAACTTGCGCAGGCGTTTCGCGACCCGGCGGAAGGATGGCGCAGTATAAAATCGGGATGGCAGCTGATTAAAAAAATAATCGGCGCAAGAAATTAACGGGCGCAAGAAATTAACGGTAAAAAAGCAACTTCCCGCTTAAAGATTTTGCACTTGACATGAGGTGCATGTCACCTTTATAGTTAGGGAGGTCAATTTCCTCAAAAGATCGGGATTTGCCGAAGGTGTTCACCTATGAAATATATAAATAAAATGTTAAGTGCGTTTCGCACCGGTATACTAAAGGACATAACGGATTCAAAACACTTTGTTTTTATTGTTTCCGGAATTCTCGGTGCTATTTTTTTTATGTATTTTTTCGGTGTCAGAGTTCTCGATCCGACATATGTGGACTGGTTTTTGACTCCCATGTATTCCGACAGGTTTCAGCACTACCTCGGCTGGGTCGCCTATAGAAATTCCGACTGGTACTTCCCGATCGGACTGCATCACGGCTCTACATATCCTCTTACGGAATCGGTAATGTATACAGATGCCATTCCGATAATTGCAATCCCCTTTAAAGCGCTTTCACCCGTTCTTCCGCAGACATTTCAATATTTCGGCTGGGTAGGCCTTCTCTGGTACTTTTTGCAAGGCGGCTTCGGCGGTCTGATCGTAAAAAAAATATCGGGATACACGAGCTACAGTATTATATGCAGCACGTTTTTTACAATGTCATCATTTATGGCATACAGGATGCTTAACCACACCGCTTTGGCCGCACACTTTCTGATACTTGCCGCAATTTATTTATGCTTGACAAAGGATGAAGGCAGAAGCACTTTGCGAAACTGCGTCTTATGGGGGATCCTGCTGGGGTTTACCACCGGTGTGAGTATTTATCTGCTCGCAATGGTATTTGTCATCATGTGTTTTTATTATCTTGATGATTTATTCGAGTATAAAAAGTTCTTAAAAACAACCGTCGGAGTCGTTGTGCCGGTTTTGGCAGTGTTTATTGTACTATTTTTCATCGGCTTTTTCCATTCCTCCGCTTCAAACAGTCAAGGCGGGCTTGGAGATAACAGTACAAATTTAAATCAGCTTATAAATTCCAATGCATCCTATGCGGATATAGGAGCATCCTACTCCGATTTTTCAAGAATCATTAAACCGCTGCCGCTTGTCATCACCGAAGGCTGGGAAACTTCAAGCAAGCAGACAGAAGGAAATGTTTATCTCGGCCTCGGCATGATAATATTTCTGCTTTTGGCACTTTTTGCTTTTTTCGATGATTTTCGCGGGTATAAAGACAGATTATCAGACAAGAGAACACTTAGAAGAGTTATTTTTACGATCGTAATGTTTATCGCATTTTATATAGTGGCACTGAGTCCGAGAATAACTCTCAATGACAGGGTTCTCTTCGACTACAGGCAATTGCTGCCCGGAAAAGTGATAATACTATGGGACATTTTTAGAGGAACCGGGCGATTTGTCTGGACAAGCGCATACATACTTATGATAACTGCAATTTGGGCCGCCGTTAAAATGTTTAAGAAATCAACACTTATATTTATTGCAGTAATATTAGTATTGATCCAATACCAGGATGTTACGGGATTTATGTGGAGCAAAGGTGAAAACTTCAGAAAAGAACAGGTATATGTAACCGATTTGCAATCGGAACTCTGGGACAATATAGCCCGGGATTTTAACCATATGTTTTATGTGGGAGGAACGGTCAACAGAGACAGTATTCTAAAATTTGCCGTCCACAACGGGATGACCGTAAATGACACCTACCTCGCCAGAAAAGACATCGGAGGCATCGAAGCTTATAAAAATCACGTGTTAAATGAGCTGCATGAAGGTCACACGGAACCTGATTTTGTCTATATATTCGAAGACATACCTGCAGATT
>Ga0123356_10007043_pt1 | contig 11272 bp, 12 predicted proteins | sample TergutEmb28metaG_2_FD_92546 | JGI IMG/M metagenome (GOLD analysis project Ga0123356, IMG submission 92546) | Embiratermes neotenicus P3 segment gut microbial communities from Petit-Saut dam, French Guiana - Emb289 P3 | ecosystem: Host-associated > Arthropoda: Insects > Digestive system > Gut ... | reverse complement strand
GAATCGTCTGCCTGGGGTCCCCGGCGGTCAACCGCCAACTTCCGCGAGCAGGCGATCCATTATCGCGCTCGCCTGTCGGGCATAACTGCCGCCGAACAGGTTGGCGTGGTTCAGCACGTGGTAGAGGTTGTACAGCTCGCTGCGCAGCGCCGCGCCGGGCGTGAGCGGTGCCGCCGCCTCGTAGGCCTGGTAGAACGCTGCGCCAAAGCCGGCAAACAGCCGTGTCATGGCGACATCAGCCTCGCGATCCCCATGGTAGACCGCCGGATCGAAGATCACCGGCTCGCCGCCGGCGGCAGCCATCCAGTTGCCGCCCCACAGGTCCCCGTGCAACAGCGAGGCCGGCGGAGTGTGCGGCAGCAGCGCCGGCAGGAGTTCGAGCAAGCGCTCGCCGCGCGCCGCCAGCAGGCCCGCAAAGCCGTTTAGCGCGGCGAGCGCCAGCTGCGGGCACAGTCGCCGCTCGCGCCAGAACTCCACCCAGTCCGCGCTCCAGGCGTTCAACTGCGCGGTGCGGCCGATGGTGTTGTCACGCTGCCAGCCGAAGCGCGGCGCCGTCACCGCGTGCAGCGCCGCGAGCCCCGCGCCGAGACGCCGCTGGCAGGCGTCGTCCACCGGCCCCGCCTCGATCCACTCGAGCGCCAGGAACGCCGCCGAGTCCGTTTGCCCCAGCGCCCGAACCTGCGGCACGCGCAACGCGCGGGCGCCGCCGAGCTCGACGAGTCCGTCAGCTTCGGCCTCGAATGCGCCACGCGCACTCAGCGCGCCGACCTTGACGAACAGAGGCGCGGCGCCGGCGGGCCAGCGGTAGCAGGTGTTGATGCTGCCGCCGGCTACGCTGCGCTCCGGTGCCGGTGCACAGGGCGCACCGGTGAGCGCGCGGATCTCGCGTGCGATCGCCGCGAACGCTGGCACGCCGTCACGCCGCGGGCCGCGTGGCCTCGATGCCCGGCAGCTGCGCCAGACGCTCGCCCTGACGGCGCAGCAGGGGCCCGAAACCCAGCCGGTCGTAGAGCCCGGCCAGCGCCGCCATGTCCGGCGGCCGCCGCCGCAACCCCTCGGCCGTGACGCCGAGCGACAGATCGCACGCGATGCGGGTCAGGCGGCGCGCGAGATACACCGACTCGCGATGCTCGGCCAGGCGTGCGCCAAGGGTGGCCGCGCCGCGCAGCGGCAGCAGGGCGATGCGGGCGAGGTCGGCATATAACTCCTCGAGCGAACCGAAGGCCTTCATCAGCGACGCGGCGGTGCGGTGACCGATCCCGGGCACGCCCGGGATGTTGTCCACGTCATCGCCGGTGAGCGCCAGGTAGTCCGCGAAGCGCTCGGGCTGCACGCCGAAGTGGCGCTCGATGTCGTGATAGCCGAACTGGCTGCGCGCGCCGTAATCCCAGAACAGGTCGCCGTCGCGCATCAGCTGGGCAAGGTCCTTGTCGCGCGTGATGAACGCCGCGCGCACCCCATGCGCATGCATGGTGGTGGCCAGCGTGCCAATGATGTCGTCGGCCTCGTACTCCGGATCCACGAACTCCGCCACGCCCAGGTGTCGGCACAGTTCGCGGCAGCGTTCGAACTGCCAGGCGAGATCGGCCGGCGCACGCTCCCGGTTGGCCTTGTAGGGCGGGTAGATGCGGTTGCGGTAGGACAGCGCGCGGCGCTGGTCGAAGGCGACCGCGATGTAGTTCGGGCGCACCCGCTCGATGAGATCGCCAAGAAAGCGCGCAAAGCCGAACACGGCGTGCACCGGGTTGCCGTCGCGGTCGCGCATGTCCGGCAGCACCGAGCGGTAGGCGCGAAACACGTAGACCGAGGCGTCGACGAGAAAGATCAAAGCCGCGCGGCGCTCCTCAAGGACCGGAGCGCCACTTTACAGGCGCCGGCCGCCAGCGTCACCGCTGCATCGTCGCGGCCGCTTCTCCCGCCAGGGCAATCGAGCCGGGCAGATCTTCGGCAGGCGATGTTGCCGGGAGGTGTGCTATCGAAGTCATCCCGGCCGCAGACCTTTGGTCCTTCAGGACAGCCAGCGCTGGATGCGGTCGTGCAGCGGGCTCGAGCGCGGGAAGTGCGCCACCAGATACTCCATCTGGTCGGCGAGCACCCGCCGCCCCTTGAGGAAAATGTATTCCGCGTAGGTGGGCGTGAACGGCACGGCGATGAGCTGCATGCGCGCCTGCTCGGGCGTGCGCGAGGCTTTCTGATTGTTGCAGCGGCGGCAGGACGCCACCACGTTGGTCCAGCTGTCGGTGCCGCCCTGGCTGAAGGGACGGATGTGATCGCGCGACAGCTCGCGCGAGGGGAAGCGCAGGCTGCAGTACATGCACAGATAGGCGTCGCGCCGGAACAGCGTCTGGTTGTTGAGCGGCGGCACGTAGTCGTGGCGCGTGTTGCCGGGGTTGCCAGTGTGTCCGACCGTGGCGACGATTGAGTTCACTTCCAGCACCGTGCGCCGGCCGGTGCGCGCGTTGACGCCGCCATACAGCTCGTAGAGCAGCGAGCCGCACGTGTAAGCGACCTGCTCCTGATGATAGAGTCGCGCAGCCTCCTTGTAGTCGATCCACTCGAGCGGCATGCCGGCGACGTCCGTGCGCAGCACCAGCTGCGACAGTCCGCGCGCCGCCGGAGTCGCGACGATGCGCAGGTCGTCCAGGAGACCGTGATCGGCTTGCTCGAGATCTATCCCGTGCATGGCGGCTGTAAGATACGGCAATCTTGTGCAACAATTCAACAACGCAAGACCCTAATTCGATTAAGGATTTTTTACCGCGTGGCCACTCTGCCACGCAGCCTCACGAGGGGAGTGAATGTCAGCAACGATTGGCGCGCTCCGCGAGAGCGCGCCGCACGAAACGCGCGTCAGCCTGGTTCCCGAAGTCACCGACAAGCTGGTCAAGGACGGCGCGCAGGTGCTCCTTGAGCGCGGGGCCGGCGAGCGGGCCGGCTTCCCCGACTCTCTTTACAAGAGCGTGACGTGGGCGGCGTCCGCGGATGAGGTGCTGCAGGGGGCGGACGTCCTGCTCACGGTGCAGCCGCTGACGCTCGAGCTGATCGATCGGCTCAAGCCTGACGCGGTGGTGGTGGGCTTCATGCAGCCGTATGCGCGCGCCGCGGAAATACGCGCCCTCAAGGCGCGCGGCATCACGAGCTTTGCCATGGAGCTGGTGCCGCGCATCTCCCGCGCCCAGTCGATGGATGCCCTATCCTCGCAGGCGGCGATCGCCGGCTACAAAGCGGTGCTGATCGCGGCGAGCCACCTGCAGAAATTCCTCCCCATGCTCACCACCGCGGCGGGCACCATCCGTCCGGCGCAGGTGCTGATCATCGGCGCAGGCGTCGCCGGACTGCAGGCGATCGCCACCGCACGCCGCCTGGGCGCAGTGGTCGAGGCCTACGACGTGCGCAGCGCCACGCGCGAGCAAGTCAGGTCGCTCGGAGCGAAGTTCGTCGACACCGGCGTGAGCGCCGAGGGCACCGGCGGCTATGCACGCGAGCTCACCGCGGAGGAAAAAGCGCAGCAGCAGCAGGTGCTCGAGGCGCGCATCGCCGCGGCTGATGCCGTCATCACCACCGCCGCAGTCCCGGGACGCCCGGCGCCGAAGATCATCGCGCGCGCAGCGATCGAGCGCATGCGTCCGGGCTCGGTGGTGGTCGACATCGCCGCCGAGCAGGGCGGCAACTGCGAGCTCACCCGCGCGGGTGAGCTTATCGAGCACCAGGGCGTGAAGATCGCCGGTCCCGTGAACCTCGCCGCCGACCTCGCCTACAACGCCAGCGAGATGTACGCCCGCAACCTGTTCAACTTCCTCAAGCCCGCCCTCACCAGAGGCGAGCTGGCGATCGACTGGCAGGACGAGGTGTTTGCGCAGGCGTGCCTCACACGCGGCGGCCAGATCACCCACGAAGCGACCCGCAGGGCGCTGGAGGGCACATGACCGGGATGGTGGCGCTGTATATCTTCATGCTGGCGGCCTTCACAGGCTACGAAGTCATCTCGCGCGTGCCGGTGATCCTGCACACGCCGCTGATGTCGGGCTCGAACTTCGTGCACGGCATTGTGCTGGTGGGTGCCATGGTCGCGCTCGGCTACGCCCATACCCCGTTGGAGAAAACCATCGGCTTCCTCGGCGTGCTGCTGGCGGCCGGCAATGCCGTCGGCGGCTACGTGGTCACCGAGCGCATGCTGGAGATGTTCAAGGCGAGTGGCGCGCGCCGCAGCGGCAGCAGGGAGAGCCACTGATGCCGCAGTGGGTCTCGGCGGATCTGCTGATCCAGGCGAGCTATTTCGTCACCGCCGTGCTGTTCATTATGGGGCTCAAGCGCATGAGCTCCCCGGTGACCGCGCGCAGCGGCATCCTGTGGGCCGGCGCGGGCATGGCGGTCGCCACGCTCGTCACCTTCCTCTACCCGGGGATGTCCAACTACGAGCTGATCATCCCGGCCATGCTGGTCGGCGGGGTGGTTGCATGGTGGAGCGGCAAGCGCGTCGCCATGACCAACATGCCGCAGATGATCGCGCTCTACAACGGCATGGGCGGCGGGGCGGCGGCGGCGATCGCGGCCGTGGAGCTGTATCGCGGCGGCACCGAAGGCTTGGTCACCACCACGCTCGCGGTCGCCGGCGGCATCATCGGCGCGGTCTCTTTCGCTGGCAGCGCCATCGCCTTCGGCAAGCTCCAGGGCCTGATCACGCGCAGCATCCGCTTCGGCGGTCAGCAGATCCTCAACCTGCTGCTGCTCGCCGCCGTGCTCGTCCTCGGGGCACTGGTCGCCACGCACGTCAACGCCGCCCCGGCGGTAGTCACGGGCTTCTTCGTGCTCGCCCTGGTGCTGGGCGTCACCATGACGCTGCCGATCGGCGGCGCGGACATGCCGGTGGTGATCTCGCTCTACAACGCGCTCACCGGGCTGGCGGTGGCCCTCGAGGGCTTCGTGCTCAACAATGCCGCCATGATCATCGCCGGCACGGTGGTCGGCTCGGCCGGTACGCTGCTCACCCAGCTGATGGCGAAGGCCATGAACCGCTCGCTCGGCAACGTACTGTTCTCCGGCTTCGGCGATACCGGCGCGGCGGCCACCGGCGAGGTGACCGGGAGCCTGAAGCCGATCGAGGCCACCGATGCCGGCGTGATGATGGCCTTCGCCAGCAAGGTGATCGTGGTGCCCGGTTACGGCATGGCGGTCGCCCAGGCGCAGCACAAGATCTGGGAGCTGTGCCAGCTGCTGATCGATCGCGGCGTCACGGTGAGGTTCGCGATCCATCCCGTCGCCGGCCGCATGCCCGGACACATGAACGTGCTGTTGGCGGAGGCCGGCGTGCCCTACGACCTCATCGCCGATCTCGACGAGATCAACGCCGAGTTCGAAACGGCGGACGTGGCCCTCATCATCGGCGCGAACGACGTGGTGAATCCGGTTGCACGCACCGACAAATCGAGCCCGATCTATGGCATGCCGATCCTGAACGCCGACAAGGCGAAGAACGTCATCGTCATCAAGCGCGGCAAGGGCGCGGGCTTCTCTGGCATCGAGAATGCGCTGTTCTATCTCGACAACACGCGCATGTTGTACGGCGATGCCCAGAAGGCGGCGGCGGAATTGATCCAGGCGATCAAGGCGGTTTGAGTCGTGCGCGTGCATCGCCGCAACGTCCTGAAAAGGTTGGCGGCGTTGCCGTTGCTCTCGCTCGCGCGAGCCCTGCCCGCCCGGAGCGCGCCTGCGGGTACGCCGGGCGCGCGCGTGCGCCCCACGGACGCCGCGTGGCCGGGGAGCGGAGAGTGGCAGAAGCTCAACGCCGCGGTCGGCGGCACGCTGCTGCCGGTACAGCCGCTGTTTGCAGCCTGCGGGTCGGCCCCCGATGGCGCCGCCTGCCAGGTGGTGTACCGGAACATCCGCAACCCCTTCTACATCGGCGATCAGCCGGCAGGCACCCAGGTATCAGGGTGGCTGGATGCGTGGACACCGGCGGCGAGTGTCTACGCGGTCAGGGCGCGCAGTGCCGCGGATGTTGCCGCCGCAGTCGACTTCGCCCGCACCCACAACCTGCGCCTGGTGGTGAAGGGCGGCGCTCACAGTTACCTCGGCACTTCCAACGCGCCCGACTCGCTGCTGATCTGGACGCGTGCGCTGAACGCCATTGCGCTCGAGCAGGCGTTCGTCGGCCGGGGGTGTGAAGGCAAAGTGGCGCCGGCCCCTGCCGTGAGCGTCGGTGCCGGCTGCACCTGGATCGATGTGTACACGGCCGTCATGACCCGGGGTGGACGCTATGTACAGGGGGGCGGCTGCACCTCGGTCGGCGTTGCGGGTCTCATTCAAAGCGGCGGCTTCGGCAGCTTCTCCAAGGGCTTCGGGAATGCGGCCGCCGGCCTGCTCGAGGCCGAGGTGGTCACCGCTGACGGTAAGGTGCGCATCGCCAACGCCTGCACGCACCCGGATCTGTTCTGGGCACTCAAGGGCGGCGGCGGCGGGACCTTCGGTGTCGTCACGCGCCTGACGCTCCGGACACACGAATTGCCGGAGTTCCTCGGCGGCGCCGGGGGCACCGTCAAGGCAAAATCGGATGCGGCGTTCCAGCGCCTGATCGCCCGCTTCCTGGCCTTCTACGCCGAGAGTCTCGCCAATCCCCACTGGGGCGAGCAGGTCGCGGTGCAAGCGGATAACTCGCTCAAGATCTCGATGGCGCAGCAGGGCCTCTCCCGCGAGCAGGCGCGCGCCGTGTGGCAGCCGTTCTTCGACTGGATCGGCTCGTCGGCCGACTACACGGTGACGGACGAGCTCGGCGCCTCGGGCCACAAGGCGCAGAGCTACTGGGAGATCCAGGGCAATCCCGGCATGATTGCGGACAAACGCCCGGACGCCAAGCCCGATCGCGGCTGGTGGCAGGGCGATCAGGACCAGGTGGGCGCTTTTCTCCATGGCTACGAGTCGCTGTGGCTGCCCGCTTCACTGCTCAAGCCGGCCGGACAGCCGCGCCTCACGCAGGCGCTGTTCGCCGCCAGCCGTCACAAGAACGTCGGGCTGCACATCAACAAGGGGCTCGCCTTCGCGCCGCCCGATGCCATCAGGGCATCGCTCGATACCGCGATGAACCCGCGGGTAACGGAGTCGTTCGCGCTGGCGATCATTGCCGACGGCGAGCGGCCGTCGTATCCCGGCATGCAGCGCCCGCCGATGGATCTCGAGGCGGCGCGCAGGAATGCGCGGGCGATCGACCTGGCAACCGCGGAGCTGCGTAGCGTCGCACCCGAGCCCGGCTCGTACCTCTCCGAGAGCAACTACTTCAATAAGAGCTGGCAGCAGGCCTACTTCGGCCGCCACTACCCACAGCTGCAGGCGATCAAGAAAAAGTACGACCCGCAGGGACTATTCATCGTGCACAACGGCGTCGGCTCCGAGGACTGGAGCCCAGACGGCTTCACGCGCATCGCGTGAGTCTCACCATATGAAGCACCCCCATCCCTTGCGCTCGAGTGGCTGGCAGCCGCGCGGTGGGACCGCCCACGGCGCGCGCCGCGCGGGCCTCACCGTCGCAGTCCTCTGCGTGGTCCCCGCCCTGCACGCGGCGCCGCCCGCCGGCGAGCCGCCACAGAAAGCGCTGACCACTGCGGAGGTGCTCGCGGCGTCTGCGCCCGCGGACTGGCGGCCGCTCGATGCCCAGAACACCTTGTACCTGGAGCTTGCCTCCGGCCGCGTGGTCATCGAGCTGAATCCCGAGTTTGCACCGAACCACGTGGCGAACATCGCGGCGCTGGCCCGCGGCAGGTACTTCGACGGCCTGACGATCTACCGTGCCCAGGACAACTACGTCGTGGAATGGGGCGACCCGGAGGGCAAGAAGCCGGTCGGCACCGCGCACCGCACGGTGGCTGCCGAATTCGAGCGTGCGCTGCGGGGAGTGTCGATCACCCGGCTCGCCGATCCCGACACCTATGCACCCGAAACCGGCTTCGTGGACGGCTTCCCCGTGGCCGCTGATCCGGCCGTGGGGCGCGCCTGGCTGGTGCACTGCTACGGCATGGTGGGCGCAGGCCGCGACAATGACGTCGACAGCGGTGGCGGCACCGAGCCGTACGTGGTCATCGGCCAGGCGCCGCGGCATCTCGATCGCAACGTCACCCTGTTCGGGCGCGTAGTGACCGGCATGGAGCTTTTGTCGGTGCTGCCTCGCGGGACCGGTCCCCTCGGGCGGTACGAGTTCGCTGCGCAACGCGTGCCCGTCAGGTCCGTGAGAGTGGCCGCGGACGTGCCGCCGGCACAGCGCACGGAGCTCGAAGTGCTGCGCACGGACACGCCGACGTTTCTCGCTTACGTCGAGGCACGTCGCAACCGCCACGAGCCGTGGTTCAAAGTGCCCGCAGGACGCGTGGACGTGTGCAATGTGCCGATCCCGGCGCGCGCGCGCGCCAGCGGCACGCCGCCGAAGTAGCAGCGCGTGGGCTAGCCAATACTAATGATGCGGGCGCGGCGGCGGGGCATGCGGCGCGGCGGAGTGCCTCAGGCGCTGGTCGCGCGCGTGTTCCAGCATCTGCTCCCGCTCGGCGGGGCTCGCCCGGTTCCACTGCTCGCGCAACATCTGGCGGCGTTGGGGCGGGAGCTGCTGAAAGCGGTGAAAGTTCTGGCGCACCATGGCGCGCTGATTCGGCGGCAGCGCCTGGAATCGCTGCCAGCGCTCGCGCAGCGCCTGCCGCTGTTCGGGCGGCAGCGCGCGCCAGTGTGAGAAGCGTTCGCGCGCCTGCTCGCGCTCGGCGTTGGACATGCCCAGCCAGCGTTCGCTCCCATGGGCGAGCGCCTGCTGTCGCGCCGGCGGCAGCGCGCTCCACTGACTGCCGAAGCGCGCAAGCAGCCGCTGCTGATCCGTCGAGAGACTCGACCACGGCACCGGGGCCGCCGCAGCAGCAGGGGCCGGCGACTGCTGCGCCACCGATGGGCGAGCGGCAAGGGGCGCGACCAGGAGCAACGCCGTGACGAGCAGCGCGCGCAGCTTGCCGTTATTCACTCTTTGTTACTCCGGACGCGGCCGAGGCGCTCGGTGGCAGCGCCTGTTGCGGCGGTGCGGGCGGCGGGAGCGGCGGGCTGGGCGTGGCGTCCCGCGTCTCCGGCTTTGCGTTCGGCGGTTCGGGCTGCGAAAGGTAATTGGGATTCACATCGGCGAGCCGGTCGACGCTGCCGAGAAACTCGAGGAAGCCGGGATCGGGGTCCTCGGAGGGAGGTTTGCGGACGTCGTCGCTGCGAGCAGCGGCGCAGTGCAGCGCCAGCGCGATGACCACGGCGAGGCTCGTCCGGCGTCCCCGCATCAGCCGATCTCGCCATTGCCGTCTGTCTGGGCTGCCGCCCACTCATAGAAGTTGCCGTCCCATCCCTCCATCAGGTCGAGCGCATCGCTGTCTGACAGCAATGCGCTGTCGGCCAGAAGGTCCACGTCCTCTGCGGCGGGAGCGCGTCCGTCGAACAGCGGCCGCTCAACTCGCGGCTCGTGGTGCCACAGCATCAGGCCCACGAGGGTGGCAGCGACTGCCGCCCCCGCGGCCGGCATGAACGTGGAGCGCCATCCGCGCGGGCGCGGCGCCGCAGCCTCCAGCGCGGCCTGGCGTGCCTGGTTCAGGCGCGAGCGCGTGCGAGCGTCGATACGCGCTACGCTCTCTTCCAACACACTGCGTGCGTTGCGCTCGAAATCGGTCAGTGGCTCCGTCACCCTGCTCATCATACGTACAGATCCCCGAGTTGCGCGCGCAGTGCCTGCACTGCGCGAAAGTAATGCGTCTTGACGCTGCCCTCCGAGCAGCCCATCGCAGCCGCGGTCTCGGCCACGTCGAGCCCTTCGAGCGTGCGCAGCAGGAATGCCTGCCGCTGGCGGTGAGGCAGCTCCCCGAGCGCCTTCTCCAGCGCCCCGACGGCCTCATCGAGCTGCAGGCGCTTGACCGGCTGCGGCTCCGGACTCTGCGCCTGCGCGATCGGATCGGGCTGCTCGTCATCGTCCTCACGCCGAAACGGCAGCCACTGGATCACGCGCCCGCGCACGCTGCGCCGGCGCTGCATGTCGCGGATGCGGTTCTCGAGAATGCGATAGAAGAGTGGCTTCCACTCCTCCGCCGGCCGGTGCGCATACGCTCGGGCGAGCTGCAGCATCGCGTCCTGCACGGCATCGAGCGCGTCGTCCTGGTGCCTGAGCGCGGCCTGGGCAATCCTGAATGCCTTGAGCTCGACGCCGGCCAGGAATTGGTTCAGCGCACGGGAGCGGGTCTTGTCTTCAAGGTCCGTCAGGTCCACGTCGCCGTGTATTGCGGCCGGCATGCTATAAGGCGAGGCGAGCGTAGCAAACTCGGACATGGACTGTATAACGCGGGCGTGCGTGACCTGGTTGACGGCTGAACGCGCCCTGAATGCGGCATAAGACACTGATTTAACTCAGACGTACGCCTAAGTGCCCAAGATTTTCCGGGTGGCGCTCGACACCCCCCTGCGGCGACTGTTCGACTACCTGCCCCCGGGTACCACGCAAGGCACGCCACCGGCCATCGGCACGCGGGTCCGCGTCCCCTTTGGCCGGCGGCGCCTGGTCGGGGTGATCATGGAGGTCTCGGACTCCTCGGGTGTCCCGGCCGCACGCCTGAAGCCGATCCTGGAGGTGCTCGACCCGGTGCCCGTCCTCGATGAGCCGGTGCGGCGGCTCCTCGAATGGGCGGCGGAGTACTACCACCACCCCGTCGGGGAGATCGTGGCCGCCGCTTTGCCCAAAGCGCTGCGGCAGGGCGCCGCCGCGACCGCGAGCGAGGAGCGCTGGCTCCTCACTGACGCCGGGGCTTCGGCCTGCGCGGCGGGCGAGCCGCGGCGCGCGCCGCGCCAACGGGCGCTGCTCGCTTTTCTTCACGAGCACGGCGCGAGCACGCCCGCAGTCCTCGATGCGCAGCTAAGCCTCTGGCGCGAAGCAGCGCGGGCGCTCACGCGCCGCGGCTGGATCGTGAGCACCGAGGTCGCGCTCACGCCGCCGGCCGGCGCGCCGACGGTCCGGGCGAGCGGACCGCAGCTGCTGCCCGAGCAGAGCGCGGCGGTGGAGACGATCGTCGCCGCCCTCGACCGGTTCGGGACCTTCGTGTTGCACGGCATCACCGGCAGTGGCAAGACCGAGGTGTACCTGCGGCTCATCGAGCGGGTGCTGCTCACGGGGCGGCGGGCGCTGGTGCTGGTGCCGGAAATCGGCCTCACGCCGCAGCTGCTCGCGCGCTTTCGCGAGCGCTTCGAGACGCCGCTCGCGGTGTTGCATTCGGCGCTCACCGACCACGAG
>Ga0123356_10007042_pt1 | contig 11273 bp, 8 predicted proteins | sample TergutEmb28metaG_2_FD_92546 | JGI IMG/M metagenome (GOLD analysis project Ga0123356, IMG submission 92546) | Embiratermes neotenicus P3 segment gut microbial communities from Petit-Saut dam, French Guiana - Emb289 P3 | ecosystem: Host-associated > Arthropoda: Insects > Digestive system > Gut ... | reverse complement strand
CCATTTGAAGCCTTTATTTTCAGACTGTTCCTGTCGATATTCGGACTTAACCCTTCGATATAAATCTCATTTTCGCCCTGAATCAATGAATAATTAGCGGTGTGATTCAACTCCGCACCCTGAAAAAAGAGTGTAGCTTCGTTCAGTTTTGCCTTTGTCGCTTTCTTCTCCTGTGCCAATCCGCTAAAGGGAATAATTGCGGAGAGGGAGATGATTATTGGTAATAATTTTGTTTTCATAATGTTATTTTATTTTTTAAAAACTTGTTACACTTAACTGTTTGGCAATAGTATGTATGCCTGTTGATATTCTGCGTTTTTGTTCAGGAGAGGCTTTTTTTGAGCCTGTTTTATACCGGCGCATAAGAGAGGCATTAATACCCATTCTGGTTGCCAAAGCGCTTACATCAAAGAAATCGTATGTTTTAAAAAATCCTGACAAATCATACAGGTATTCTATTTCGGAATACTCTTTTAGCGGTAAATAATCATCCCATTCGCCTGTTTCTTCTACATGTTCGTAAGCCATCTCAATAGCTTCCTGTAAACTTACTTTTGCTTCTGCCTCAGTTTCGCCCGTACCGTATATGCCGACAACCGACGGAATATAGATAGAATATAAGCCATCTTTGCCTTTTTCGATAATTGCTTTTAATGTTTCCATCTCTATTTGTTTCTTTATAAAGTTTATATTTTAAAAAGAGTAGGGTTATTTAAGCCCAGCCCTTTTTTTCATACTTTAAAATGTTCCGGTCGGTACTTCTTGTCTTTTATGTTTACCTACCGGAATGAAACCCGGTTTTATCGGGTGCACACTCTTTTTTTGCTTTTTTGTGCTTTTTAAGTACCACCCGTCTGCTTCAAGCAGTCGATATAATTCTGAAAATTTCATACAAAAAAACTTTTGATTTTTGACACGCCAAAGGTAGCATATTTGTTACCGATATGCAAATGTTTTTATGATTATTTTTACTCAAAACAGAAAATTTAACACCCATTGTTGCCCGTAGTGTGCCAAACATGAAGTGCGCTCCGTTCGGCATCGCGTCTTTCGCTATGTCTAAGCTAAAGGCAAGCTCCGGCTTGCATATCTCCAAAAAACAACATAACTTTGTCCAAAAAACAATGAGTGAACGAGCTGGATTAAACGCGAAGTATGCGAAAACGCGAAGAAAAATTAAAACTTTGCGCCTTTGCGTTCTTAGCGTTAAACTAAAAAAATAAAAAACAGGTTTATGGATAAAGAACAAAGTGCTGAATCTTATTTGCTTGAAGTAGAGGATGTTTCGCTTTTTTTTAATAATGGAGAAAAAGATGAAGTGCGGGCGCTCAACGGCGTATCTTTTAAGTTGAATGCCGGCGAGACGCTGGGCGTTGTCGGCGAGTCGGGTTCCGGCAAGTCGACGCTTGCGCGTGCTATTGTCGGATTAGTCGAGCCAACAGGCGGGCGCGTGTTTTTTGAAGGAAGAGACCTCGCTCTGCTTTCCAAAAAAGAGCTTCCAGCAATAAAACGCAACATGCAGATGATTTTTCAAGACCCGCACGACAGCCTTGACCCGCGCATGACGGTGTGCGAACTGATTGTCGAACCGCTACGTATCTATAAAAAACGCGGATTAATCAAAATAAGCGAAAAAGAGATTATCGAACGCGCTAAAGAGTTGATGAGAAAGGTTGGACTTCAGGAAGTTTACATCAACCGTTTCGCACACGAATTTTCGGGCGGACAACGCCAGAGAATCGGTATTGCACGCGCTTTGACGCTGAATCCGAAACTGATTTTAGCCGACGAGCCGGTAAGCGCGCTCGACGTATCTATTCAGGTGCAGATTCTCAACCTGTTTAAAGATTTGCAGAACGAGCTTGGGCTGACCTATCTCTTTATCTCTCACGACCTTGCGGTAATAAGGCATATTTCAAACCGTATTATGGTGATGTATCTGGGTAAGATTGTCGAATTTGCGCAAGCCGGCGAACTCTACCGTAATCCGCTGCACCCTTATACGGAAGCGCTTTTGTCTGCCGCACCTGTTCCCGACCCGGAAAAGGAGAAAACCCGTCGCCGCATTTTACTCGAAGGCGACCTCAACAGCGCTGTTACAAAACGCAATGTTTGTTTTTTCTACGACCGTTGTTTCAAACGTAACGCACAGTGTCTGAAGGCTATTCCTGCGCTTAAAGATGTAGGTGAGGGGCATTATGTTGCCTGTGTGTTGTATGATTAATGGCAATTCGGCGACAGCGGTATTTTTTCCACCCTGCTTACATGCCGTCCGCCTGCAAAATCGGTAGTAAGAAATGTTTTTGCAATTTCTATCGCTTTTTCTTTAGATATAAAACGTGCGGGAAGTCCTACTATGTTGGCGTTGTTGTGTTCGCGAACTAATCGGGCAATCTCCGTCTCCCAGCAAAGCGCTCCGCGCACGCCCTGATGTTTGTTTACGGTCAGTACTATGCCGTTGCCGGTTCCGCAGATGGCGATTCCCAAATCACATTCACCTCTTTCTACGGCTTTAGCCAACGGATGTGCAAAATCGGGATAATCAACGTTTTCGGTTATATCCGACCCGAAGTTTATGATGGTTTTTACTTCATTTTTTAATTCTTCCATTAAAAAAAATTTCATCTCCACCCCAGTATGGTCATTTGCAATTCCTATTGTCAATTCTTCTAATGCTTTCATATCTAATCAAATCGCCTTATTAGTCAATTCCTCTTTAAAAGCAGGTAATTCCACTTTCTTTTCGACCGACCGCGAAGTCAGCGCCTCAAATTTATACCCCTCTCCGATCAAAAACTCAATCGCTTTCGGAAGCGCATATTTCATATTTTTCTCTGCTTTAAGCGAATCGTGGAAAACGATTATGGATCCGTTACGGGTATATTTTTTTACTATATTCAATACAAAATCACCGCTAAGCGAGTTGTTATAGTCGCGTGTTATCACATCCCACATAACTATTTTGTATTTTTTCCTCAATTTCAACAGCTGCCTGAAGCGGAATTGACCGTGAGGCGGTCGGAAAAGCGAACTTTTAATGTACTTGCCTGCTTTTTCTACGTTTTTTGTGTATTTTCCGGTAGAGTACATAAATCCCTGCAAGTGGTTGAAAGTGTGGTTTCCTACCTGATGACCGGCGTCGATTATACGCTTGAAGAGTTCCGGATATTTCCGCACATTATCTCCTACGCAGAAAAAGGTGGCTTTGATTCCGTATCTCTCAAGCGTGTCGAGTACGAAAGGAGTCGCCTCCGGAACAGGACCGTCATCGAAAGTCAGATACACTGTCTTCTCTTTTTTTGGCAGCCGCCACACGGCGCTTGGGAAAAAAGCCCTGAAGGCTTTTGGTGTTTGTTCTATCAACATCTCTATTTCAACGAATTGAATATTTTAGAATATTCTAAATATATTGGATAATTTTCATCAGCAAACTCTTTGTTTCCTGTGTTTTCAAAAAGGCGCAATATCTCGGAAGATATGTCTAAATGCTCTCTACATTCGTATGCCGCGCTACGCAACTGTCTTGGAGTCAATGAGGAGAACCATTTCAAATACTGGAAAGAGTTTGTTAGCATTATTTTCATGATTTCGTCCCCTTTCTCGTTTTGTTCAAGCTGGTAATACTGGCTTGCAAGAATCAGTGAAACGGTCGAGTTATGAGGAACTGTTTCGCCGGGGATAACCTTCATGCAGTAGTCAAGAACGGTCAGTGCGCTGTCTTTTTTGCCTTCGTTGATCAACGCGCCTGCTAAACGTGAAAACATGTGCCGGAGAGTTGAGGTCATGCGGAGATTATTCTCGTCGAGATAAACGTCAGGATTTTCTATACCTCCCCATTTGAATTTATTCATCATGTTATCATACATTGCTTCGGTGTTTACCCGGTTGGCGCCCTTGATGGGAACCACGCGGTATGCCATACCTTCGAGCTGGAAATAATCCTGCAAGCCCATATAACTGTCGCTGCCAACCGTTACGGCAAAGTATATCGGACGTTTCCAGTCGTTGTGCTGCAACATGTCGAGGATTACCATTTCGTGTTTACCTATATAGTTTTTCTTGCTGAGGTCGATATCCATCCTGTTTACAATTCTTCTTGCATTTTCGGGATTGACCGTTCCTGTATTTACCGCCGTTGCGGAGTCTACCGGCAGGAAGAACTTTTTGGTAGGCAGGAACTCAAGCTCATCGTCATCATAATATTGCCGTTTGAAGCGTTCACGCAGGCTTTTTCTCAACCGTTGCGATTCGGGATCGCTGCACTTCAACAGGTCGATAGCCGACTTTACGCTCATTGGTTCCGAAATCATATCAAGCAGGTAGGCGGCGTCTAACTTGCCGTTAGAATAATGGTGTTGCTGTAAGGATATCGGAAGCGAATCCGATTCGTAAGCCTGCCGTTTCATCTGGTCTACATACCAAGCCATTTGCAGGTAGCTGAGGTTGGTCACACGGGTGTCGGTACGCACACCTTCTACCTCCATGTTGTACCACAGGGGGAAAGTATCGTTGTCGCCGTTAGTAAAAATAATTCCGTTGGGGGCTAATGTCGCAAGATAGTTCTGACCGAAATCGCGGCAAGTATACCTTCCCGAACGGTCGTGGTCGTCCCAGTTTTCGGAAGCCATGAGTAACGGTACCGGCAAGCATACCACAGTTGCTAACAGCGCCGAAATTTTCCTCTCCATGATTTTTGATAAAAATTCAGTAATGCAGAGAACACCCAGCCCAATCCATATACAAAAAGCGTAGAAAGAGCCGGCGTAGGCGTAATCACGTTCACGCGGCTGGTATGGCGTCTGATTAAGGTAAAGCAAAATAGCTATACCTGTCATAAAGAAAAGGATAAACGTAACCCAGAAACTTTGCATTCCCCTTTTTCCTGTCGAAAGCTGATAGAAAATACCCAGTATACCCAGCAACAACGGCAGGAAATAGTAGGTATTACGCCCTTTATTATTCATCAAATCATCGGGCAAATAGGTCTGGTCGCCAACTAAATATTTGTCAATAGCGTCGATACCGCTAATCCAGTTTCCGTGAGTAATTTCGCCATGTCCCTGAATATCATTCTGCCGCCCTACAAAATTCCACATAAAGTATCGGAAATACATAAATCCTACCTGATATTTGAAGAAGAATTTCAGGTTTTCGCCAAAAGTGGGAACAACGGCAGATTCGGTTTTGCTCATGCGCTGATAACTAATCTGTCGCCCCTCTATGTTCGCCCACTCTTTATATGCTGCAATATGACTTGCCTGTTTGCTGTGCATACGCGGAAAGAGCATATTGAATCCATCTTCGTATTTGTATTTTTTCTTACGGTCGGAGATAATATATTTATCTTTTTCATTGGGAGAAGTTTTTATTTTTTTAGACCAGACAGCCGAACCTTCATCATAGTCTATTTCCCAAGTTCCGTTTTTCGCAACACGTTTATATTCAGCTGCATAACAAGCTCCGTAGAGCAACGGAGTGTCGCCATACTGGTCGCGGTTCAAATAACTTTTCAATGAAAACACATCGTCGGGAGAGTTTTGATCCATCGGAGGATTTGCGGCTGAACGTATTACAATCGTAGCATAAGATGAGTATCCTAACAAAATAACTGTAAAACAGAGAAGCGTCAAATTCATTACAGCCATATTGACCTTGTATTTACCCCAGAATAAAAATGCGGTTAACGCCGCAATCAGTATAATACCCAACAATATATGCCCGCCAAAGAATGGAATACCCAATAAAGTAACCGAAAGGATGAAGGCGATATTTATCCGCGTTCTATTTGCCTGAGCGCTCTTTTTGCCGGTATTCTTAACCGGTTGTTTAGTCTGCTCCTGATTGTTGTAACTCTCCCAAATTCCCCAGACAAGGCAACCTGTTATTAATATGGCATAAAATAAGGTTCCGAAATCGAAAGGCATACCCAAAGTATTCACAAAGAAGAGTTCAAACCACCCTGCAACCTCCACGAATCCCGGAATCAATCCATACAAAAGAACAGCTAAAAGTAAAACCGAAACGCCTAAAGCTATCAATGCGCCTTTTGTAGTCGGCTCATATTTTTTGTAGTAATAGACTAATACTAAAGCAGGTACGGTCAACAGATTGAGCAAATGCACCCCTATGGAAAGTCCCATCAGATAGGCAATAAGCACTAACCAGCGGTTGGCGTATGGCTTGTCGGCAACATCCTCCCATTTAAGGATAGCCCAAAATACTATCGCCGTAAAAAACGAAGAATAGGCATAAACCTCGCCCTCCACCGCCGAAAACCAGAAAGTATCCGAGAAAGTATAAGCCAGCGCGCCTACAATACCGCTACCGATGATACCTGCAATCTGACCGTTGCTGAACTCCGTACCGTTGCCAACCACAATCTTGCGCGCCAAATGTGTGATTGTCCAGAAGAGGAACAAAATACAGAACGCGCTACATATAGCGGAAAACGCATTAACCATAACGGCAACCTGCGAAGGGTCGGAAGCAAACAGCGTGAAAAAACGCGCCGTAAGCATAAAGAACGGCGCTCCGGGCGGATGACCAACTTCCAATTTGTAGGCAGAGGCAATAAACTCGCCGCAATCCCAGAAACTTGCAGTCGGCTCAATAGTCATCAAATAAACAACAGCCGCAACGGCGAAACTAATCCATCCGAAAATGTTATTAAATAATTTGAATACTTTCATAACATGGTAAATTGAAAGTTAACAATAAAAAAACGACCGCAAAGGTAATTCTTTTTTGTGAGAAAGTTGTATTTTTATATGAAATATTCTTTTTTATACCCTTATTTACAATAATACTTCGCCCTTATTCAACAACTTTTTCACCGGCAAAAATATCCGCTCCAACAGACGTAAATCTTCAGTGATGATCTCTGCATTGGCGCTCATTTCCTGTGAAAAAGGCAGCGTTTTCTTGTAAGAAGTGACTATACTGACGGGGTGACTCAAAGTCACCCCGTCAGTAACTTCCACCTCGCCGGTGGTCTCCAACGCTATTTCGACAATATAATGATTATCAACCGGAACAAGAGAAATATTTTCGACCACCCCGCGTACAATGCCAAATTCCTCGTCGGGATAATTTGCCAAATAGATATTCGCCTTTTGTCCCTTTTTTACTTTCCCTGAGCGGGCAACCGGCAGCAGCGCTTTTCCCATAATTCGCTCCTCCTTTTCGGGAATAACCGAAAAAATGCTCTCGCCTGCCATTACGTTTTGATTCTCTGCCCAATAACTTGTAAATGTAATTCGCCCTGCAAAGGGAGCAATCAATACGAAATTCATCTCCCATGTATTGATTTCGTTGAGCAACATTGTTATGTTTGTGTTTAACTCGGATTCCAACTTGCTTTTTTGGTCTGAATATTGCTGTTGATAATCCAAAAGCATTTCCTGCAATTCCGACATTCGGATTTGGTGGTTTTCCATCGTTGCGTATGAACTTTCCAATGCAATGCGGCTTTGCAGGTATTGGGTTTGAGTGGTTTCAAACTCATGTTTTGAGAGAAACTCTTTTTTCATAAGCAATGAGTCGCGTTTATATTGGTTGCTTGCAATTTTATGTTGACGTTTAGTGATATCATGTTGCCGTTTCAGTCCCGAATAGTAGTTTTGGTAACTGTTGATACGCTCTTGCAGGGTTGCAATTTTCTGAGGGTAATAGTCCAATTCGATAAATTTACGGCAGTTGTGCAGAGAGCGGATAAAAGAGATGTAAAGTCCCTGCACGTTACCGAGTTGCAGCTCCTCGTCAATATCAAATGAGATGACGCTGTCGGGCTGTTGCAACAACTCAGGCAGTTTGCTTTTGAGTGTCAGCATGGACTCGGTGGAGGCAGGGTTTTCGATAACTGCCAAGTAATCGCCGGCTTTCACTTCGCACTTGTCGCTGGTGTACAACTCTTTCAACCGTCCGTTTGTTTTTGCCACGAGCGAGGCGGGCGGCGTAGAGCTTGTCAAAGTCATGGTAGCGGAGATGGTATCGGGATATTTGAAAAACCAGCTTCCGACAAATAACACGAATACAATTGCCGAAATCACAATAATTCCCCAGCGTAATATCCAGTGCGGCACATCGCCAAGTACCTCCTGTACTTCTTCGCTTCGGAGTTCTATAAAGCCCCCTAAATCCCCCTCAGGGGGACTTGTTGAGGCATGGTTTTTATTTTCTTGTTCTTTTGCTTTTGCCATTTTGTTTTATTTTATTTTTATATGGGCGACCACAAGGGTACGCCCCTACATCATTTCACACGAACCGCAATCATCCGTCAGGCACACCCCCCTGAGGGGGGCTTGGGGGGCTTTTTCAACTCCCCAACTCCAACTGATTCCTTATCAACTGATAATAAATCCCATCCTGCCGTATCAACTCACTATGCGTGCCTTGTTCGGCTATTCTCCCTTTTTCAAGCACAATAATATTATCGGCATTTTGCACCGTACTGAGGCGGTGGGCAACAACGACGACGGTTTTCCCCTGATAAAACTGTTGCAGGTTATCCATGATTACCCGCTCGTTTTTAGCGTCTAATGCGTTTGTTGCTTCGTCGAAAAAGAGAAAATCAGGGTTTTTATACACAATCCTGGCAATCAACATCCGCTGGCGTTGTCCCTGACTGATGCCGTTGCCCTCAAGACCGATTTTGGTGTTGTAACTCAACGGTAAACCCTCTATAAATTCACGAATATTCGCCGTTTTCACGGCATGCAGAAGGCGTTCCTTATCAATAGTCTCATCGCCCACTGCAATGTTGTTGGCAATAGTGTCGGAAAAGATAAATCCCTCCTGCATTACCGCTCCGCACTTTTGTCGCCAGAGGCGGGGGTTGATGTTTTTTACTGGGGTTTCGTTGATAAAAATATCGCCTTTATTGGGACTGTAGAAGCCGAGCATCAGCTTGACAAGGGTTGTTTTGCCGCTGCCGCTGGCGCCGACGATGGCGGTTATTTTATTTTGCGGAATTTCAAGGTTGACGTCTTCCAGCACATAATCCCTGTCTGCGCCGTCGTAGCTGAACCAAAGGTTTTTCATGCGGATAGTACGATCTTCGGGCAGAACGGAGAGTTTTGTGAGGGAACTCATCTCCTCGTCTTCCTTGTTATGAATTTCGCCGATGCGTTCCAAACTGATTTTTGCATCCTGTAATGATTGAATAAAACCAATAAACTGCTCAATCGGACCCGTAAGTTGCCCGATAATATATGTGAGCGCCATCATCATACCAAGCGTCAAATCGCCTTTGACTACTGCGTTGGCAGCCATAAAAGAGATAATAATACCTGTGGTTTGACTGAAAAAAACAGAACCAATCTGTTGAAATTGCCCTACCGCCAATCCTTTTATGCTGACTTTAAAGAGTTTTACCTGAATCCGCTCCCACTGCCAACGCTTCTGCTTTTCGCAGTTGTTGAGTTTAATCTCCTGCATGGCGGTGACAAGTTGAAAAAGATTGCTTTGCTCGCCCGAAGCCAATGTAAAGCGTCTGTGATCCAACTCTCTGCGGTATTTCATAAATGCCAATACCCAAAGAATATAAAAGAGGTTGCCAAACAGAAAAACAGCCAAAATCGTCAAATCATAATAAGCAAGAATAAAGCCGTAAATAATAAAGTTGACAAATGAAAATAATGTATTGAGCGACGAGCCGGTAAGGAAACTTTCTATTCTGCCATGGTCGCCAATGCGCTGCATAGTATCACCCACCATTTTGGTGTCGAAATAGCTGACAGGCAAACGCATTAGCTTTGCTAAAAAGTCGGATATCAGAGTGATATTGATACGCACACTGATATGAAGCAGTATCCAGCTGCGGATAAAATCGACCGACATTCTGGATACCGACAATACCAACTGTGCAATCAATACCATCATAATAAAACTGAGGTCGCCGACGCGGATACCGTTGTCGACAATTGCCTGTGTGAGGAATGGGAAAATCAGTTGCAAAAGACTGCCGACCATCATTCCAAGAATCGATTGTAAAAACTGACTACGATAAGGGTAAAGGTAGCGGGAAAAGTAGCGGAGGTTTTTGCTTGATTTTTTGCTTTCGTCGTCCGATTCGTAAAAGTCGGGGGTGGGTTGCAACATCAATGCCGTACCAACGTCTTCTCCCTGCACTTTTGACGATAGCCAGCAGCGGAGAAACTCTTCCTTATTCATGTCCAACTTTCCAAGCGCAGGGTCGGCTACGGAGATGATGTACTCTTTGTTTCGTTTCTTCTTTATGTTGTAACAGACCACAAAATGTTGTTGATTCCAATGCAGAATACACGGCAAAGCAGCATTGTTGACTAATTGCTCAAAGGAAATCTTTACACCCACCGTGCGAAAGCCAATACTCTCAGCCGCATCGCAGATGCCAAGCATTGATACGCCCTCGCGGGTAATAAACGACCGCTCACGCAAGGTTTGCAGAGAGTAGGTGCGTCCGTAGTATTTTGCTATCATGCGGAGGCAAGCCGGACCGCAATCCATGGCATCAAGTTGGAAATAATGTGGAAATGTTTGAAACATAGCTAATAAATTAAACACCAGATTTCATTGATGCCTTTTGTTGAATGACCGGATTTGAATAACAGTAATTTATCAACCATGCTCGTTGATGGACATAAGATAGAGTCGGATATGTTTCTTCCAACAGTTTTGAAAAATAGTAGTGAGAACTAGAAAAAGAGAGTTCGGATACTTGTTTTAATAAACCAGTCATTAAATAAAAAAGATTGAATATTTTCATTTGAATATTTTCTACCACCTCATCTTTTTTCTCTTTTTTAAATTTTATCGCGATTTTATTCAATTCTTTTGAAACAAAGAATAATGACTTTATACGAAATTCCCTGTTGTTGGAGTTCATCAATGATCCCTCACGTTGGAAGTAATTATAACAACAAAGTTCAATTAAAGAGACTTTTGAGGCGTTTAACATTGCTTTTACACACCACAATTCATCTTCATGTATAATTCCCTCTTTGAAAAAAATTTTATTTTTGATGATCAACTCCCGTTTCATGAAGAAAAGATAGACTAATGGAGGAAATGTATTATCTTTCATTAATTTATTGTAACAGATTTCTCCTGACATACAAGTTGAATGATAAAACTCTTCATCTCGTTTGAAAGGGAATCGTTTTTCTCCATCCATGTAAATATATGTGACATTTCCCAATATAAGGTCACTTTGAGTTTTCATTGCTTGATTGTAAAGTGTTTTTACGGCATTGGGCAACATCGTGTCGTCGCTGTCCGAAAACAAGATGTATTTT
>Ga0123356_10007041_pt1 | contig 11273 bp, 10 predicted proteins | sample TergutEmb28metaG_2_FD_92546 | JGI IMG/M metagenome (GOLD analysis project Ga0123356, IMG submission 92546) | Embiratermes neotenicus P3 segment gut microbial communities from Petit-Saut dam, French Guiana - Emb289 P3 | ecosystem: Host-associated > Arthropoda: Insects > Digestive system > Gut ... | reverse complement strand
TGACCTAGTGCCGATGGGGCCGTCGTCACTGATGGGCGACGGCCTTACCCTCGGCGGCGAGATCGGCGCCGTCATTAGGCGAGTTCAAAACAGTCTTTATCTTATGCTGGGCTATACCGTACCATCTAAGGAGGCTGGAAAACCTCCGGTCAGTTGTCGGGCAGGCATCGTGGAATTGTTTTGTCCACACACGCTGATCGTCAATAGGGATGGTAACCGGTTCGCTGATGAGTCCTTTTTTCAGGGCATAGTCCCGAAGCTTCGCCAGTTCGACGCGCTGAGGCACAAATACCAGAATATCCCGTGTTACCTCATTCTCGATCAGCAATATCTGCGTCAATTCTCCTTCGCCAATCAGCCAGTGGGATCGCCGGTCCCCGACGCTGTTCCACGCGCGGCCAATCTGGCCGATCTCGCCGGAAAGCTCGGGATCAATACTGCGGCGTTTCTCGCTACCATAGATCGATTCAACGATTTTGCGCGTTCAGGCGTCGACCAGGACTTTCATCGCGGCGAACTGAAATGGAAGCTCGCTTCGACAAAGAGCCAAACGGGCGGAAATCCAGCACTCGGCACGATCGAGGCCCCGCCGTTTTACGGAGTAAAGCTTCTGCCGAGCGTAGCCAACTCTTCGGGTTTGCTCGCGGACTGTAATGGTCGAGTGATCCATCAACGGCAGCGTCCAATAAAAGGGCTGTACGCAAGCGGCGTCGTAGCCGTACGCGACGAAAGCGGCGCGGGATATCAGGCCGGCCTAAACCTCGCGGCGGCAATGACGTTCAGCTATCTCGCCGTGCAGCACATGGCGGCCGGAGCGAACTGACGTCGCGCTCAGCAATGGTAGGCGTCCCGCTCGATAAGAACGGCCTAAACGCCGGCCTGCTTGGCGGCGAGATCCGCCGCATAACTCGGCAGCGCCAGCGCCGACAATCAGAAGCGGGACTTGCGCGTCAAACCTTTCGCCATTGGTCGTAGAGTCGACCGTCATCAAGAGGATTCACTGCTTGCATGCGGCTTCCGGTCGGCGCAGATATTTGCCGCGCGCGGGGCCGACGATGTTGCCGTTGTCATAGACAAGTTCGCCCCGCAAAAAGGTACTCTTTACGCGGCCGTGAAACTCGACGCCCTCGAAGGGAGTGTAGCCCTGATGCGATTCAGACTGCATGGCGTGCACGACAAAGCTGTCGTGCGGGTCGACGATCGCGATGTCGGCGTCATAGCCCAGCGCGATATCGCCTTTATTTGCCAGACCAAAGCGCTGCGCCGGCTTCCAGCTCAAAAGTTCAGCCATGTGATTGTACGACATGCCCCGTTTGCTGCCTTCGCTGAGAACGCCCGACAATAGATATTCGGTGCCGCCAAACCCCGCTTTCGCTAGCCATATATTGGCCGGGTCGTCCCTCGACCACTTCTGCTCGGCCGAACAGCAGGCATGATCGCTGACGATCCAATCGATCTTGCGGTCAAGCACGGCCTGCCAAAGCGCCTCAACGTCCTCGCGCGGCCTTATCGGTGGATTGACCTTTGCCTGTACCGCGCATTCGCAATCGGTATCTAGCAGAAGATGCCCAACCGTCACTTCGCGGCGAAAGGCGATATGCGGAAACACCTGTTGCATGATCCACGCGGCGTCCACGGCCTTGCGCGAACTTAGGTGCAGCAGATTGATGTTCAGGCAGTTGGTTTCGTTCGCGAGATAAGAGGCAATCCAAATCGCAAGCCCCTCAGAGTGTGCCGGGCGTGCTGCGCTGTAGGCCCGCAGCCCGCTGAGCTTGCCTTCGCGCTCAACGATCTTCGTATAGGCATTGAGAATATCGGCCAGTTCGCAATGCAGGCTGACGCTGATGTGTCGAGCTATATCGGGAAATTTCTCCATCAGCCGCCGCGCCGAGCGCATGATGAACTCGAAATGCGCGATGTCGTAGCTCTCCCCAGGTCCGATCATCAGAAAATCGCTCTGGTGCGACGAGCGCCCGTGCAGTCCATAGCCGCCGTAGAACATGAAAATTTTGAACGACGGGATACCGTGCTCAGTGACGAGATATTCCATCTCGTCGATATGACCAGACTCGATCGGAGCGAGATGAAAACCATAGTCGACCCAGAAGTTCCCCTCCGACTGCTTGTACACTTCAGGCATAAATTCGCTGTAAGGGCCGCCGCGGTTGAGGTAGTAATGACCGGTGCGTAAGTAGTTTAGGCTCGAAGTGACGCCGCCCATCGCTGCGGCTTTGCTCTCCGACACGGCGTCCTGCGCTAGCGGCGCGTAGATGCCGATATGCATGTGCGCATCGACGCAGCCCGGGAATGCCAGACGATTTTTTGCATCGAAGACAACCTTCGCCCGCTCGGCCTGAATTTCGGGCGCGAGCCGAGCGACCTTTCCATCTTTGACCACAATATCGAGGCAATCGACCGCCGTCTTGTTGGGGCGAACCACGCGGGCATTCTTGATGAGGAGGTCGAAAGGCTTTTCCATACGAGCATTCCTTGCGTCATTGCGATTATTTTCGATGTTGAGGCGCCCGGCAACATGGGCCGCGGTTGTCATCTCTCTCCGGCTTCACAGTCCGTGGGCGCCGAAGGCGTCTCATACTGTTTGCCGTGCGCCAGCATCTCCGGTGTTCCGATGAGGTCGTTGAGCGCACCGAAATCGAACATGCGCGCGCGGAACTGCGCGGTAGTGCCGTTTGTTTTAAGCGAGCCGTAGAATTCCTCCGCCGTCTTGGCCAGTGCTCGCACGATAGCGCCCGGAAAGATGACTAAAGCGAAGCCGAGTTTCTGCAACTCATCCGCCGAGAGGATCGGCGTCTTGCCGCCTTCGACCATATTCGCCATCAATGGTGTCGTCTTACCCATCATTGCTCCGATGCGGCCGAGCTCGGCGAGTTCGCGCGGCGCTTCGATGAACAGCATGTCGGCGCCTGCCTCGCGATAGAGCGCGGCGCGTGCGATGGCGCGATCGAAGCCCTCGACGGCGACCGCGTCGGTCCGCGCGATAATCAACGTATCGGCCGACGTACGTGAATCGACTGCGGAATTGATCTTGCCGGCCATTTCCCTCGCCGAGATCAATGTCTTGTCGTTGAGATGGCCGCAGCGCTTCGGAAAATCCTGGTCTTCGATCTGAATGGCATTGGCCCCGGCGCGTTCGAAGAGCCGCACCGTGCGCTGGACATTGAGCGCATTGCCGTAGCCGGTGTCGGCGTCGACAACGAGATGGGCATTCACGCGATCACGGATGACTGCGATGGTATTGGCGACTTCATCCATGGTGACGAGGCCGATATCGGGTCGGCCGAGCCGCGTATAGGCAATGGCGGCGCCGGACACATAGAGCGCCTCGAAGCTTGCCTTCTCGGCGATCAGCGCGGTGAGTGAATCGTAGACACCGGGCGCGATCAGGATCGGCGGGCGCGCAAGGCGGGCGCGCAATGTCGTGTCGGTCATGCGTTACAATCCCAGATATACACGTTTGAGATCCGGATCGGCGCCGATTGCGGCGGCGGTGCCGGACATGACGAATTGTCCTTCGGCAAGGATATAGGCGCGGTCGGCAACTTCGAGACTTTGCACCACATTCTGCTCGACCAAAAGAACCGCGACACCCTCACTGTGAATGCGGGCGATCAGCGCGAACAATTCTTCGACCAGACGCGGCGAGAGACCAAGCGATGGCTCATCAAGAATAATGAGCCGCGGCTCGGCCATCAGCCCGCGGCCGATGGCAAGCATTTGCTGCTCGCCACCCGACAGCGTGCCAGCGCGCTGTGATTGCCGCTCGGCAAGTCGCCGGAAGATCGCAAACACGCGGTCGCGGTTTTGCGCGCGGCGGTCGGCGGCGCGGCGATAGCTACCGAGATCGAGGTTCTCGCGCACGGTGAGGTTGGGGAAGATGCGGCGGCCCTCGGGCACATGGATCAGGCCGCGGGCAACGATCGCCGCCGGCTTCTCACGTTCGATCGCATCGCCACCGAAGCGGATCGCGCCCGCGCGCGGGCGCACGATGCCGGAAATGGCGCGGTTAAGCGTCGACTTGCCGACGCCATTGGAGCCGAGCACGGCAACAATCTCCCCGGTGCCGACATCGAGGTCGATCCCGTGCAGCACCTCAGTCTCGCCATAGCCGGCCCGCAAGCCTTGCACTGCGAGGAGGGCGTCAGTTTGCACCCGCGTCTCCGAGCTTAGCCGCCGCGCCGTGACCGAGATAGGCCTCAACCACGCCCGGATCAGCGGCCACTTGCGATGGTGTGCCTTCGGCGATGATGCGGCCTTGCGCGAGCACGAAGACATGCTCGGCAAGGCTCATCACTGCCTGCATCACGTGTTCGATCATCACGATGGTAATTCCGCGCTTACACAGCGCGCGAATAACCGGCACGATGTCGCGGATCTCGGATGGGTTAAGCCCTGCCAGGACTTCGTCAAGCAGCAATAATTTCGGCTCGGTGGCGAGGGCTTTGGCAAGTTCAAGCCGCTTTCGCCCAGCGACGGTGAGCGTGTTTGCCGGCCGGTCGAGCATCGCGTCGAGTCCGAGTTCGCGCCCGACCTGGTCCGCTGCAATGACGGCCGCCTCACGCGCCGGACGGCGCAGATGCGCTCCGACCAGGATGTTCTCGCGCACCGTGAGCCCCGCAAACGGCTGCACGATCTGAAAGGTCCGCGCGATGCCACGCCGCGCCAGACGGTGCGGCGGCTCGCCGGTCACGTCCGCGCCACAGTAACGGATCACACCGTCGCTCGGCCTGAGAAAGCCAGAGATGAGGGCAAACAACGTCGTCTTGCCAGCCCCGTTCGGTCCGATCAGCGCAGTGATGCGGCATTCCTGCGCAGTGAGCGACACTTCACTCACTGCCATCAGGCCGCCAAAGCGGTGCGACACGCGCTCGACTGCCAAAAGCGGCTCAGCCATGTCCGGCCTTCGCAATCGTTACCGGGCTCATCAATCGACCGCGCAATTGCGCAAGCCCGCCAATTAGCCCGCGCGGCGTGAACCAGATAATCAGCACCAGCACACAGCCGTAGACGACGAGATCGAGACCGGGCGCCTCTCCGCCGGTCACCATCTGCGCGCCCTCGCCGAGCCCTCGCACCACCAACGCGCCGAGCAGCGGCCCGAATACCGTGCCGACGCCGCCGACGATCGGCGTCAACAGCGCCTCGATCGAGATCCAGCTGCCGTAGGCGAGACCGGCATCGATGAAGAGGAAATACTGCACATAGAAGCAGCCTGCCGCCGCGGTGATTGCCCCGGAAATAACCATCGCCGTGAGCTTGATCGCGGTCGCATTCACACCGAGCGCCGTCGCCGCGTCCTCGTTCTCGCGCACCGCAATCAGCCATGCGCCCAAACGCGAGCGCTCGATGAGCCGGGTGACAATCAGCGCGATCGCCACCAGCGCCAGGATCATCCAGTAGAAGGCTGCGCGAGTTTGGAATTGCAGGGCCGCAACGTGAAGGTCAAGCTTGACCAGCGTGCCGACCCCGGCGCCGGTGATCGGAGCGACGCTCGCCAAGATCCGCAGCACCTCGGCAAAGGCAAGCGTAACCAGCGCAAAATACGAGCCACGCAGGCCGGAGCGGAATGTCATCCCGCCGACGACGGCACCGACCAGTGCGCCGCCCGCAATGCCGAGGCAGAAGGCAAGCCACGCATTGACGCCATAACGCACTTGCAGCACGGCGGTGACGTAGGCTCCGGTGCCGAAGAAAGCGGCGTGACCGAACGAATATTGCCCACCGTAGCCGCCGAGCACGTTCCAGCCCTGACCGGCCAGCGCGGTCATCAGCGCGACGATGAGGAAATTCAGCGTCACATTGGAGACGCCAAGAAGCGGAACTATCGCCATGACAATGATCACAATGAAGACCGGCGCGAGTCCCTTCATGCCCGCGCTCCAAACAGCCCGCTCGGCCGCACCAGCAGCATGATGATGAAAAGAACGAAAATGCCAATCTGCCCGAGCGACTCGCCGAAGAAAAGGCTGGTCAGACTCTCCACCACGCCTATCAAAAGCCCGCCGACCAACGCACCAGGTATCGAACCCATGCCGCCCAGCACGACAATAGTAAAGGCGATGAGCACGAAGGCATTGCCGGCGCTCGGATTGACGTAATAGCTCGGGATCAACAGGCAGGCGGCGATCGCGACGCAAGCCGTGCCAAGGCCAAAGGTCATCGCATAGATGTGAGCGACATCGATGCCGGCGAGCTCGGCGCCGAGTTTCTCCTTGGCGACGGCGCGTATGGCGCGGCCGGTATCGGTTGCGGTTATGAACAGCCAGAGAGCAGCGGCGACGACGAATACCGCACCGAATCCGATCAGTCGCGGCACAGGCAGAAAGGCGAATCCCAGGTCGATGCCGCTGAAGGCATAGGGCAAATCGATGGTGCGCGTGTCGGCGCGGAAGACAAATAGCAGCGCGTTCTCGATGATCACGGCCAGCCCGAGCGTCACCAGCAGCATGTTGCGGTCCTCGCCGTGCGAGGCTGGGCCTATGACGAAGCGCTGCAGCGCATAGCCGATCGCAAAGAAAGTCGGTGCCAGCAGGAATGCTGCCAAATAAGGATCGATGCCGAGCAGGCGATAGGCGAAATAAGCAGCGAACATGGCGGCGGTGAGCAACGTGCCGTGCGCGAAATTGATGACGTGGAGCACGCCATAGATCAGCGTCAAGCCGAGCGCGACCAGCGCATAGACAGCGCCGGTCAACAAACCGTTGACGATTGCGGCGATCAGAAGCGATGGCGAGAGCACGAGCTCGACGCTGTTAGAGGACAAACCCACGGGGGACGCGTAGCGGCGCCCTCCTCGACAACTTCGGCTACTCCGGCATCGGGAAGATCGGTTTCGCGTCGGCGAACTGCTTCGGCAGGATCACCTTGATGTCGTTGTCCTGCACCTGTGTATTGCACGGCGCCGCCCCCTGGTTCTGGCCGTTGACGAATCTGGTCGGCCCGTACGGCATGATGTGGCCAGACCAGATAGAACTCTCGAGCGCAGCAATGATCCTCGACCGGTCTGCGGAAGCCGCCCGCTCCAGCGCATCGGCAATCAAGCCAACGCAGCTGTAGTTGAGATAGACCTCGTAGGTGAAGAACTGGCCCTTGGCTTCGACCAGCTTTTTCAGCTTCTGCGCATTGTCGCTTAGTGGATTAAACCAATGATTGCAGTCCATAATGTACTTAGCAGCGTCCGGGAATTCCTTGACGAACTTATAGGACGAGGCGGCGCCGCCGAGCACCGAGTAGATCGCCTTCGGGCGAACGTGCTGCTGCCGCATCGTGCGGGCGAGCAGAACGTACTCATTATAGTAGTTGGCGGGGATGACGAGGTCCGGATTCTTCGCCTTGATCCTGAGCACGATGGTGTTGAAGTCGCGTGTCGGCGTAGGATGCGCGATGGTGTCCAGCACCTGGAAGCCCTTGCTGGGAAGCTGGGCATTGAGCAGTTTGGCCAGGCCCGATCCGAACAATGAATCCTCATGCACGATCACAACGGTCTGCGCGGGCTTGCCGGCCCCGTTATTGATGGCGACGAGATTGTCGAGCGCGGTCGTGGCAATGACGCCGAAGCCTGGTCCAAAGCGAAACGTGTTCTTGAGCCCGCGATTGACGATACTGTCGGCAACGCCGACGTCGACGACATAGGGCAGGTCGTATCGCGCGGCCGCCTGCGTCGCGGCAAGGCAGATATTGCTGGCATAACCGCCGACGATGCAGGACATGCCCGCCGAATTCATCTTCTCGACTTCGGCGGTGCCGCCCTCTGGCGTCGATTGCGCGTCACCAAGCGTCGGATCTATCTTGGCGCCGCCGAGCGACTTGATGCCGCCCGCGGCGTTGATTTCGTCGATCGCCATCTTCGCGCCGAGACGACCCTGCTGGCCGGAATAGGACAAAGCGCCAGTCACTGGATGCAGCACGCCAAGCTTTACCGGCGCGCCTGCGGCCCGCAGGACCGACGGCATGGCGATGCTGCCCGCTGCGGCAGACGCCGCGCCCAAAGCCGTGCTGGTCAGAAGCCGGCGGCGGCTCAACGGAAACTTAGTATCCGACATGGTGTACTCCCTCTCCTAGCGCGGCGCCCTGACGTCCAGCGGTCGTTCCTGGTGATCAAGCCGTCGTTGAAGCTGTGTCGCCATTTCTCGACCGGCGCGCAATGGGCGACCACATTCTCCCGCGTGCCCGAGCGGACGAGGTCGAATTCGAAAGTGTAGCGATCCGGCGCTTGCAGCGCGTGCAGGTGCACGATCCGGCCGTATTGATCGTAGAACTGCCCGCTTCAGTTCGATCAGCGGCGTGCCTGCACGCACGCTTCCGGCAACGTCGGGCGACGCCAACCTGTCGACCTTTGATCCTGGCGCGTTCGACTAGGTCGAACAAAGGCCGCGACGCTAGCTCCTGCTGCGTGAAGGTCAGTGAAATGCTCTGCGGGACATAAGCGGTCAAATGCGAGAATGGCCCACCGTCCACCGAGCACACGCCCACCGAAGGTTGCAGCATTTGGTCCGATGGAACACCGAGCGCTTGCGCTACCGCTGCTTCGGTAGGCGCGTGGGCAAACGACGCGAGCGTGATTGCCGTGCGCCGGCCCACGTCGGCGAGACCTGCCAGCATGCCGGAAATATCAGCGATCATCGGCGCCAGGACTCCTCGATAGACCAGTCGCGTGCTGGCGCTGCGCCGCCGCTCGATCAAACGCTCGCAGGCAAGCTCACCAAGCGCACGGCGGATGGTCACCCGCGACACGCCGTGAACTTCCGCGAGCTCATTTTGCGTCGGCAGCTTGGCGCCGAAGGCGATGGCGCGGGTCAAGATGCGATCGCGCGGGATTACACAGACTTGCTTGACCTTTGCCTCTCCAAGCCAACCGCGCAACACTACAACTCCCCACCTCCGCCTAACCTCGGAGAGCCGCTTTACTTGGTATTCTTTAGCATACAATATCACGTCCGCTCGACAAGTCCGGTGGAACGAGGCGGACGCGCTCTCGATGAGTGAGCCACAAAGTTTGATCGATCGGCTCTGGGCGGCGCATGAGATCACGCGGCGCGAGGATGGCGCCGCATTACTCTGGGTCGATCGCCATTACGTCCATGAAGGCTCTTTCCACGCCTTCAACCAGATGAAAGCGCGTGGCCGTTCCGTTGCCGAGCCGGAACTGACCTTCGGCGTGGCAGATCATTACGTGCCAACGCGCGGCCGCGCCAAGGGCATCGCTGATCCCGAACTTGCGACGATGGTGCGCAATCTCGAGAGCAATGCGGCGGAGAGCCGTATCACATTGTTCGGATTGCGCGACCCACGCCAGGGGATCGTGCATGTGGTCGGCCCCGAGCAGGGACTGACACTGCCCGGCCTGCTGATCGTCTGTGGCGACAGCCACACATCTACGCATGGCGCGTTCGGTGCCTATGCGTTCGGGATTGGCGCCTCCGAAGTCGCCCATGTGCTGCTAACACAGACGCTGTGGCAGAAAAAACCGAAGCGCATGCGAGTTTCCGTCGAAGGCCGCGCAACTCCCGGCGTCGGCGCCAAGGATATTGCGCTAGCCATCATTGCCCATAACGGCGCCGATGGGGCGCAAGGCCATGCCATCGAATTTTCCGGCAGTGCCATTCGAGAGCTGACGATCGAAGGCCGCATGACCTTGTGCAACATGTCAATCGAAGCCGGCGGCCGCTGCGGCCTGGTGGCGCCCGACGCCTCGACGTTCGCTTATCTGAAGGGACGTCCCTATGCACCTAGAGGCGCAGATTTCGATGCGGCAGTCGAGGCCTGGTCGACGCTTGCTTCCGACGTGGATGCCGAGTTTGATCGCGACGTCACCCTTGACGCCGCCATGATCGCGCCCATTGTCACGTGGGGCACGACGCCCGATGACGGTTTGCCGATCGACGCGCACGTTCCCGATCCGAAGCACGAACCCGATGAGGCGCGTAAAAAATACGTCGAGGAGGCGCTTGCCTATATGGGTATTGCCCCCGGTACGAGGCTGACCGACATAGCCATCGATCGCATTTTCATCGGCTCCTGCACCAACGCGCGCATCGAAGATCTGCGTTCTGCCGCCGCCGTGCTCGCCGGTCGCGTCAGCAAGGTTCCGGGACTGGTCTCGCCCGGTTCGTCGCTTGTGAAACGGCAAGCCGAGGAAGAAGGACTCGATCGCATTTTTCGAGATGCCGGCCTCGAATGGGCCGATTCCGGCTGCTCGATGTGCGTCGGCATCAACGGCGATATCGTGCCTGCCGGCGAGCGCTGCGCCTCGACGACCAATCGCAATTTCCGCGGCCGGCAGGGCCGCGGCGCGCGCACGCACCTCATGTCGCCCGCGATGGTCGCCGCCGCCGCGGTAACCGGGCATCTCGCTGATGTACGCCCGCTGCTCGCCGGACGAAAACTCTAGGGAACCAACACGTGGAAAAATTCGTTCGCCTCTCCGGTAAGGCCTGCCCACTGCCGCGGCCCAATCTCAACACCGATCAGATCTTGCCGGCACGTTACCTGAAATGGCCGCGCGCCAAGGGCCTCGGCGCGGTATTGTTTCAGGACTTGCGTTTCGATGCTGCGGGTAGCGAGCGCACGGATTTCCCGCTCAATTTTCCAATCTGGCGCGACGCCAAGATTCTCGTCGCCGGGCGCAATTTCGGCGGCGGTTCATCGCGCGAAGCCGCCGTTTATGCGATCCTCGATCATGGCCTGCGCTGCGTGATTGCGCCGTCATTCGGCGACATCTTTGCACAGAATGCGGTCAAGAACGGACTGCTGAGCGCGGTTGTCTCGGAACACGATGCCGTGGAACTTGCGGCCGCAGTCGCCGCTGATCCATATCCTGACGTCACCGTTGATCTGGAGCAGCAGACGATATTCTCTGGCAACCGCAGTTACAGCTTCTCGATCGATCCGGCGAGCCGCAATCAGCTCCTCAATGGCTGGGACGATGTTGACCTGACTGAAAGTTACAGCGCGCAGATATCGATTTATCGCGCCACTGACCGTCTGCGCAGACCGTGGGCAACAGCCGCAAAACCCTAAGCACCGGAGCGATGCGTGGTGCAGCATTCCTTCCGATAAAGCTCCTTCTTGGAAGGCTGAAGCATTAGGAGCTCGAGATGACAACAGCGATCGATAGCGTCGAGTTGACTCGGATCGGCCCCGGCACCGTTATGGGTCAATTGATGCGTGAATACTGGATCCCCGCATTGATCTCCTCGGAACTTGCGCGCGATGGTGCCCCGCTCCGGCTGATGCTCCTTGGCGAGAAGCTCATC
>Ga0123356_10007040_pt1 | contig 11274 bp, 7 predicted proteins | sample TergutEmb28metaG_2_FD_92546 | JGI IMG/M metagenome (GOLD analysis project Ga0123356, IMG submission 92546) | Embiratermes neotenicus P3 segment gut microbial communities from Petit-Saut dam, French Guiana - Emb289 P3 | ecosystem: Host-associated > Arthropoda: Insects > Digestive system > Gut ... | reverse complement strand
TCCGGTCCGAGCGATGCGCCACAGCTGTTTTACAGGTCGGGGTCGGCCGCGCCCAGGCAGCTTACGGACGTGAACAAGGAGCTCCTGGCGGGCAGGACCATCGCACCGGTCGAGTCGTTTACCTTTGGCAGCAACGACAACCGGTTTGAGGTGGAAGCGTTCTTGACCAAGCCGATCGGGATGACTGCGACTTCGACGTATCCCATGATTACGGTCATTCATGGGGGCCCGCATGGGGCGAATGGGCCGGCATTCAATTTCAGAAACCAGGTTTATGCGGGACACGGCTATGCGGTGCTGAATGTGAACTATCGCGGCTCGACAAGTTATGGCCAGAAGTTTTCCGACGCCGTATTCGGAGATCAGGATGGAAACGAGGGGCAGGATGTGCTTTATGGCGTGAGCGCGGCGGTGCGGCGCTATTTGTGGATCGACCGCGAGCGGCTCGGGATTGAGGGTGTGAGCTATGGCGGCCAACTGACCGACTGGCTGATCACGCAGACCAATGAGTTCAAGGCGGCAATTCCGACGGCGGGAATCACGAATCTGATCAGCTACAACTACATGACTTACTACAACCAGTATGAGGAGATGGAGTTTGGACAGTTTCTGCATCAGGGGAATCTGATGGATGTGGCGTGGGAGCGGTCGGCGCTGAAGCATGTGGCGGCGGCGCATACTCCGACCCTGATCATGCATGGGGAGAATGACAATGATGTACCCATGGCAGAGGCGGAGCAGTTTTTTATCGCGCTGAAGGATGTGGGCGTGGAGACGGTGCTTGTGCGGTATCCGCGGGAGGGGCACGGGCTGGCGGAAACCAAGCATCAGATCGATTCGCTGGACCGGTCGATCGCGTGGTACGAGAAACATTTTCCGAAGGCGGGAGAACAGGGTGTGACGAATGTGCAGCCTTGAGAATCCGGACTTCGCGTACCTCATTGGTTCAGATTGGAACCATTCGACACTTCCTGTGACTTTGCTGCCTGGGCGGAGCCCACGCGACAGCCGGCGAGTCGCGGGCGCTGCCGGCGTTATGAGTCGAGGGATCGAGATCCCATCATGCGACTCCGTGTGTAGAATAAACTCCAACGAGCGCGTGCTCTTTCTCAGGGCGCGGGAATAATCCTCGGCGTCGAGGTTTTATCTATGAGCGACAAAGCGGTGATTGATCCACAATCCACCAATATTGATTCGATTTTGCACGAGCAGCGGAAGTTTGAGCCGCCGGCTGAGTTTGCGCGGCAGGCGCACGTCAAGAGCCTCGAAGAGTATGAACGGCTTTACAAGGAGTCGGTGGACGATCCCGACAAGTTCTGGTCGCGCGCGGCCGGTGAGTTGCACTGGTTCAAGAAGTGGGACAAGGTGCTCGAGTGGAATTGTCCGTGGGCGAAGTGGTTTGTCGGCGGACAGATCAATCTTTCCTACAACTGCCTCGACCGGCATGTGGCGAGCTGGCGGAAGAATAAGGCGGCCCTGGTTTGGGAGAGTGAGCCGGGCGAAGTGCGCACCTTGACCTACCAGCAGCTGCATCGCGAGGTGCAGAAGTTCGCGAATGTGCTGAAGGGGCTCGGGGTAAAGAAGGGCGACCGCGTTGCCATTTATATGGGCATGACGCCGGAGCTGCCCGTCGCCATGCTGGCCTGTGCGCGGATCGGAGCACCGCACACGGTGGTGTTCGGAGGATTCTCCTCAAATGCGCTGGTTGATCGCATTCACGACTCGCAGGCATCGGCAGTCATTACACAGGATGGATCGTACCGGCGCGGGTCGGAACTGAGGTTGTTTCCGGCGGTTGAGGAGGCGCTGAATTCATGCCCGTCGGTCAAACATGTAGTCGTGTACCAGCGCACAGGAACGCCGATCAACATGCAGGCGGGACGCGATCACTGGTGGCATGAGCTGATGGCAAAGGCTTCAGACGTGTGTCCGGCAGAGCCGCTCGATGCCGAGCATCCGCTCTACATTCTCTATACCTCGGGGACGACGGGAAAGCCGAAAGGCGTGGTGCATACCACCGGCGGATATTCGGTAGGGACGTACTTAACGACCAAGCTCGTCTTTGATTTGAAGGAGGAAGACACCTACTGGTGTACCGCCGACATCGGATGGGTGACCGGGCACAGCTACATCGTATATGGGCCGCTGCAGAATGGCGCGACGTCGCTGATGTATGAAGGGGCGCCGAATTTTCCCCAGCCGGACCGTTTCTGGTCGATCATCGCACGACACAAAGTGAATGTGTTTTATACCGCGCCGACCGCGATCCGCACCTTTATCAAGTGGGGCGACCAGTGGCCGAGCACGCACGACATGTCGAGTCTGCGGCTGCTTGGGACCGTGGGTGAGCCGATTAATCCGGAGGCGTGGATGTGGTACCGGGAGACGATTGGCGGGAACCGGTGTCCGATTGTCGATACCTGGTGGCAAACCGAAACCGGCAACATCATGCTGACGCCTCTTCCGGGCGCGATTGCCACCAAGCCCGGGTCGGCTACTCGAGCCTTCCCCGGTGTCGTGGCGGACATCGTGAACATGGAAGGGAAGACGGTGCCGGATGGGTCGGGCGGATATCTGGTGATCAAGCGGCCGTGGCCCGGGATGCTGCGTACCGTGTATGGCGATCCCGACCGCTATGTAAAGAATTACTGGTCGCAGATTCCGGGGATGTATTTCACCGGTGACGGCGCGCGCAGGGATCAAGACGGATACTTCTGGATCATGGGCCGCGTCGACGACGTGCTCAACGTGAGCGGGCACCGGCTGAGCACGATGGAAGTCGAGTCGGCCCTGGTTGCCCATGATGCGGTGGCGGAGGCAGCGGTGGTCGGGCGTCCGGATGATCTGAAAGGGCAGGCGATTTCGGCGTTTGTGACGCTCGAGCAGGGAAGGAATCCATCCAGCGAACTGAAAGAAGAGTTGCGCAAGTGGGTGGCGAAGGAGATTGGGGCGCTGGCCAAGCCCGACGACATTCGCTTCACCGATACTCTGCCGAAGACGCGCAGCGGCAAGATTATGCGGCGCCTGTTGCGCGAGCTGGCCAGCAGCGGCGAGGTCAAGGGCGATACCACGACGCTGGAAGACTTCAACGTGATCGCCAAATTGAAGGAGCACGAAGAGGGTTAGTTTTAGTACGAGCAACGAAAATTTTTGCCACCGAACACGGATTTTCACGGATCTGCCATTGAGGGTTTGATCCGCCGAATCCGGTTATGCGGTGGCTTTTTCATTTGGTCGAACGTAATTCCCGAAAAGCCAGTTTTGTCTTCCAGTGCGCCAGCCTGCCAATCGCGGGCAGATGAGGTGATGAATGCCGGTGAATCCGGACAGCTTGCTCAGCCATCGCGTCGTCGGCATGGGCGGGCGGCGATCGCCCACACCGGCGGCTCGTCACCGGCTGAGCTTCCGCGACAAAGGTCGGGGTAGCTTCGCCGCAATTTGCAGGCTCGAGAGATTCTTCGGGAAGGAAGGAGCTACTGTGTGAGCCTGATCGCGAGCTGGCGTTCGGGCTGGGTCATTTCCCCCCACAGCTTCTTGAGGTCGGCCTGAACATCCTGATTGTCAGGATCTCTGCGGAGGGCCTTTGCGAACCAGCGATAGGCGGTGGGCAGGTCGTGAGGCGTGCACAGGCCGGCCGAGTAAAGCGCGCCCATTTCAATCATGGCCCTGGGATTCCCCTGATTGGCGGCAGGTTTCAAGTAACGCATGCCGCGGTCGCAGTCTTGCCGGACGCCACGTCCATAGAGATATTTCTGAGCTTCGGCGACCGGGTCGACAGCTCCCGCAGGTTTGGTTTCGGCGGGAGACTTGGTTGCTGGCGGCACGGACTCCGGTTTTGGCTCGTCAGTTGTGTCGGACGCGGCGGCTGAGTCGTTGGACGGTGGTTTGGCGGCTGCAGCCGAATCTTTCGGAGCCGACGCCGGCAGCTCGTCCGGACTTGCGGGCGCGGAGGCTGTGCCCTCGGCAGGCTTACTGGTGTCGGCAGCCGCGGGACTTGTTGGCGTTTCGCTCGGCGCCGCGTTGACAGGCGCAGGCGGAGTTGCGGAGTTTGTATTCGCAGGAGTTGAGTCAGAGGTAGGCGCCTGCGCTGGCTGCGCGGCGGCGGGCGGCTGCGAACTGGGTGCGGGCGCCGACGAGGTCGCATCAGCCGCCGGCTGCTGAGTCGCGGCCGGAGGTTTGGCAGTCGAGTGCAGCCATGCGAATCCCTGATTTTTCCAGCGGAGGTAACCGAGTCCGACGGCCAGCGCGAGAGCGACGATGATGAGAAGGAACTTTCCCGCCCCCGAGGACTTATGGTCTTCCTCCTCGAGCAGGTAATCGAGGTCGCGGGAACTGCCGTCTCGCGGATCAATGCTCAAGCCGCCGCGTTTGCGAGGTCCGGGATCATTCAGCCCTAAGAACGACGGGCCGCTGATGGATGGCGTGTTGTGGAAGACCGGCGCACGGCGAGACGGCTCAGAAACCTGCACACGGGTCGCCGGTGCTTCCTTGGCGGGCGCCGGAGTGGCGGCGGCTCCTACCCGCTGAGGCTGGGTCGTGGCCGCTTCCGACGCGCTCAACAGCGTGCTGCCGCACATGCCGCAGAAGCGATTCTGGTCTGGGTTCTCGTTGCCGCAACGAGGGCAGCGCATGCGCCTCCTGTCTAATGATAGCTTACGATATCTTCCAGCTTCGGTGCAGTATGGATGCGGGGACGTATCTGCGAGGATGACGGGAACGAGAACCAGTCCACCCGAAACCGGACAACTTACGAGGAACGGCTGTCAGCCTAAAGTATTGAAAGGAAATGGTTGTAATTCCTACTGTGGGGAGGGGAGCTTGGCAAAAACCGAGCCCCAATCTCAACCCGCGATCCCGGACGCACCGATCGATTTGGAGGAATGAATCAAACCTGACCTCGCCTGGCGGGCGACGATCAGTCGGGCTGCGTATCCGTGTCGTTACCGTCCTTTGGCCCGAGCGCAGGGAGGTACCGGCCGAAGTTCAATTCGAAGTCGCTTCGAACACCGTAACCGATATTACGGACCTTGGCACGGCGCGCCTGCGCACTGGGCCAGGCCAGGATTGGGAAAAACAAGTCATTGCTCGACTGAAGCTCGGCAGCTGTCGGCTTCCCGAAGCGATTGATTTGGGCCTTCGCCGCGCCTAGCGCTTCACGATCGAACGAGGCCAGACGCCGGACGAGCGTATCGACAAACGAGTCGAGGTCGTGATCCTCCAGTGTGCGGTTCACCCAGCCATAGCGTTCGGCGATATCAGCATCGAAATCGTCGCCGCTGAGGACGATCTCAAGTGCGCGCGAGCGGCCGACCAAGCGGGGGAGCCATTCGAGCGCTCCGCCGCCCGGGACCAGTCCGACGCCGATCTCGGGGTTGCGAACAGGGCGCTTTGTCGGCTGGCGAAGCGCATGTCGCAGGCCAGCACGAACTCGTTACCGATGCCGCGCGTGCGGCCGCGAATCTTGGCAATGCTCACGACGGGCGTGGACGAGAGGCGCAGCACAAAGTCGCGCCAAAGGCCCAGCACCTCTGGCCGTTCCGCTGCCTTGGATACGTCGAGATGAGCGATGAAAAAATCGGGATTTGCCGACTGGAACACTACGACCTTCACGGACGGGTCCGCTTCCACGTCGGGTCATTAGCGCTCCCAATTCGACGATCGTTGTGGGAACAAACATGTTGATCGGCGGGTTGCTGAAGGTGATCGTCCACCGGCCCGGATAGGTGCGGTCCGTGTTGAACTGCGAAGGGTCAGACATGTCGCATCTCCTGCTCTCTCGATCCGAAACGATTCTATATCTCAGGACTAACAGTTGATTGGCGTTAAACGGACATTTCACTCAAGTTCTTGGTCAGGCGCAGGAGGGCGCGACCTGCCACGGGTGGGGTTCGATCAGGGGTTCGCTTTCCCGCGCCCAAAGCACGGTCGGATCGCTTCCCATTCGTTGTGCAATCTCCATGACTCTATCGGCATTAGCGCCGCTTCTTGCGGGGTTGTCCTGTTCGGTCCGAGTTGCTAAAGGGTTTGTAATCCGCTGGACGCGGGAGGAACCGCACCTGCAACCTGTCGTTTCAGGGCCCACTCTTTTCGGCTTTGCTCACGATAGGATGGTCGGGGAGACCTGCGTGTCCCATTCACCGGAAAGCCAAAATCCACACCCTGTCGCTGCCACCGCGATAAGGGGAGAGCACCGCATGACTTGCAATGTGCAGGGACATTCGCTCGAGGTGCTGCGTATCTCTGCCAAAGTTGCGAGTGGGCCGGAGCTGGTGTTTCTGCACGAAGGGTTGGGATCGGTTTCGCATTGGAAAGATTTTCCAGCGAGGGTGGCGGCCGCGACGGAATGCGGGGTGACGGTTTATTCGCGGTATGGTTCGGGGAATTCCGATTTGCTGGCCGAGGCCCGTGCCGTTTCCTACATGCACGACGAAGCGCAGCTGGCGTTGCCCCAGCTTTTGTCGCAACTTGGAATTGATAACCCCATTCTTGTGGGGCACAGTGACGGAGCTTCGATCGCGCTGATCTATGCGGGGTCCCATGATCGGGTGCGAGGGTTGGTGGTTCTTGCTCCGCATGTGTTTGTCGAGGATTTAAGCGTGGCGAGCATTGCCGAGGCGAAGGTGAAGTTTGAGACGACAAACCTGCGCGACAAGCTAGGCCGGCATCATCGCGACGCCGGGCGGACATTCCGGGGATGGAATGACATCTGGCTCGATCGGCAGTTTCGACGGTGGAATATCGAAGAATACCTGCCGCGAATTACCTGCCCGATTCTCGCCATTCAGGGACTCGACGATGAGTACGGGACCATGGCACAGGTGGAGGCGATCCGGCGGCAGAGCGGCGGCCCTGTGGAAGTGCTGGCGCTCGCCGAGTGCAGGCACTCGCCGCAACGGTTTCAGCCGGAGGCGACGCTGGCGGCGATCGCGAAGTTTGTGCGGGTTTCTGGTGGCGGCGAGTGAAACAACGGTTCGATGCGGGCCCGGCATCTTGTGTATCGACGGAGGTTCCTGTGAGACAAATTGTCGCCCTGGCGTTTGTGCTGTTGATGGGTTTCGCGTCGCTGGCCCAGGAAGAGCAGACGGGTCCTACTGAGCTTTCGCCGGAAGCGGCACAGGCATTGCTCGTCAAGAAGGTTCCGCCGGAGTATCCCCCGCTGGCGCGGCAGGCGCGCATTCAGGGGACGGTCATTTTGAAGATCGTGATCAGTAAGGACGGAGACGTTCGCGATGTCCAACTGTTCAGCGGACATCCGATGCTGGCGCCGGCGGCGATAGAGGCAGTGAAGCAATGGAAGTATCAGCCGTACACCGAAGGTGGGGAATCGGTTGAGGTTTCCGCCACGGTGCGCGTGAACTTCAGCCTGGCGGGCAAGCCTGCGCCGACGGGCACGGTGGGAGATGCTCCAGGTGGAGTGGTGGGCCGTGCCGACACTCCTGCTGGATACGAGCGGGTCTCGGAAGCGAAGATGCGTACGCTGCGCATACAGAAGATCGACCCGCTGTATCCGCCACTCGCGCTTCAAGCCCATATTCAGGGCCTGGTTGTTCTTGACCTGATGATCAGCGCGGCGGGCGATGTTGAGAATGTGAGGCTGGTGAGCGGGCATCCCACACTGGCGTCTGCCTCTGTGGAAACGGTGAAGCAATGGAAGTACATGCCCTACGTGAAGGACGGAAGCGCGGTTGCGGTCGCGACAAGAGTGCGGCTGAGCTACACGCTTTCTGAAAACGGCGAGGGGGTGGTGGGCGAGCCGCCGATCGAAGCGATGAAGCTGACGCCAGCCGGCCAGACGCCTCCGCGGCTCAACCTTCCTCAGCGAGTACGCGTTTCCGCAGGAGTTAGCGAGGGACTGGTGGTCAGCAAGGTCAACCCTGAGTATCCGCCGGATGCGCGGGATCAGCGCGTCCAGGGCACGGTGATCCTGCATGTGAACATCGACAAGGAAGGAAACGTGTTCAGCGTGGAACTGGTCAGCGGTCATCCGCTGCTGGCGCCAGCAGCGATGGAGGCTGTTCGGCAGTGGAAGTACCGGCCGTATGTATTGAATGGGGACCCGGTCGAGGTCGATACGCAGGTGAGGGTGAATTTCACGCTGGTGGAGTAAATTCCCGCTCCCGGCGGGAAGAGGGGCACGCATCGCTTTGACGGTCTTGCCGCGCGACTCTAACTTGTGCCCTTGCCGGTTTCATTCCCTGTCCCTGTTCAATCGGGGACGCGGCTGCCGCTTTTGAACGCCTTCTGTACCAGCGTGTAGCGCGCGGCGCCGATCAGGCCGCAGTCGTCATTGACGATGATTTGTACCGGCATGTCTTTGAGGATGGATTCCATCCGGCCTTTGTCCAGGAACGATTGCATGAAGATCGGGTCCCGCATTTTGGTCGCAATTCTCCCCGCGATGACCCCGCCGATGTAGATGCCGCCGGTCGTCATGTAGCGCAGCGCACAGTTTCCGGCTTCGGCTCCGAACACGCTGACGAACAGCGACAGGGTTTGTTCGCAGATCGCTGCCTTTGCTTCCATGGCTAACTTCGAAATCAGGGGCGAGGGATCGGGCGCGGCCGCCAGCTGTTCGCGCAGCCACGACGGTTCTTCCACCTTCTTGGCGTCGCGGAAGAAGCTGTAGATGTGGTGGATGCCAGGGCCGGAGAGGATGCGCTCGGTACTGACGCGACCGTACTCCTTTTGCAGGTACGCGAGCAATTCGATCTGCAGCGCGTTTCTCGGCGCGAAATCAGAGTGGCCGCCTTCGCAGGCGAAGGGATGGTGGCGGAATCCGTCCCAGTAGAGCCCGGCCATGCCCAGGCCGGTCTTGGCGGAGATGACGGCGCGGTTGCCCTCAGCATCTTCCGAGCCAGGGCTGATGGTGATGAAATCTTTCGAGTCGAGCGCGTCGATGCCGTAGGCACAGGCTTCGAGATCGTTGAGCAGGCCAACGCTCGGCAGCTTTAGTTGGGCGGCGAGTTCTTTCGCGTCGATGATCCAGTCGAGGTTGGAGATCTTGCTGCGCCCGTGACGCACCGGGCCAGCCGCGCCGAAGCAGGCACCGTGCACCGGGATGCCTTCGGAACGGGTGAACTGCGGGAGGATTTCGGCGAGGCCTCGATAGTCGTGGCTGGGGTAGGTTTTTTCGACGACGCGGTTCAGGCGGCAGCCTTCGGTCTCGTAGGCGGCGAGGCGGGTGCGGGTGGCGCCGATTTCTCCGGCGAGAATCATGGCTCGATTTTCCTCCATTGGCGGTTGTCGGCCTGGAGCAGCTGCTCGGACTCGGCGGGGCCCCAGGTGCCGGCGGCATAGTTGGGAAACTTGCGCGGAGGCAGTGCTTTCCAGACATCGAGAACCGGGTCGATGACGCTCCATCCGGCTTCCACCATGTCGGCGCGCTGGAACAACGTGGCATCGCCAATCATGCAGTCGTACAGTAGCACTTCGTAGCCGGTGTAGGCGTCGGCGCCGAAGTATCTGGAATATTCAAAACTCATGTCGACGGAACCGACGCGCAGGACTGGGCCGGGAATTTTTGCGCCAAAGCTGAGGGAGATGCCTTCGGCCGGCTGAATTTGAATCACCAGCGTGTTGGTGGGCAGCTTGTGGAATGGCGCGTTGCGGAAGAGCTCAAAAGGCGTGCGCCTGAATTGAATGGCGATTTCGGTGTGGCGCTCGGCCATGCGCTTGCCGGACCGGAGGTAGAAGGGAACTCCGGCCCAGCGCCAGTTGTCAATGTCCAGCTTGAGGGCGACGAAGGTTTCGGTGCGCGATTCCGGGTTGACTCCGGGCTCGGAGCGGTAGCGCGGAACTTTTTCGTCGCCAATGACCCCGTCGCCGTATTGTCCACGCACGCTATTTTTGAGAACTTCATCGGAGTTGAGCGGCTGCAGCGAGTGCAGCACTTTGGCTTGCTCGTTGCGGACGGCGTCGGAATGAAACGAGACCGGAGACTCCATCGCAGTGAGGCTCAGCAGCTGCATGACGTGGTTGGGGACCATGTCGCGCAGGGTGCCGGCGTTGTCGAAATAGGCCCCGCGGCGCTCGACTCCGACGGTCTCGGCGTTGGTGATCTGTACATGATCGATGTAGCGGCGGTTCCAGATGGGCTCGAAAATGGCATTGTCGAAGCGGAAGACCATGATGTTTTGCACGGTCTCTTTGCCGAGGTAGTGATCGATGCGGAAGATCTGATTTTCCTCGAGGACTGCTTTGAGGTCGCGGTTGAGGGCCTTGGCGGAATCGAGGTCGGTACCGAAGGGCTTCTCTATGACGACGCGGCGCCAGTGTCCGTTCCCTTGTCTGGAAAGGCCCGCAGCGCCCAGTTGTTGCACGATCGGAGCGAAGAACTTGGGAGCGGTCGCCAGGTAGAAAAGATAGTTACCCTCCGTGTGAGACTCGGCATCGACCACAGCGAGCCGGTCGCGGAGTTGGAGGAACGTGTTGGGATCGCCGAAGTCCCCCCGCTCGTAGAAAAGGCGGCTGCGGAGCCAGTCACAGGCCGGGCCGTCGTGGGCGGGAAGAAATTCACCGACTTGCTTGCGGAAGCCTTCGACGTCGAGATCGTCGACCGAGATTCCGAGGACAGCGAACGCGTCGGGAAGCAGCTTGGCATGGACAAGATTAAACAGCGCGGGGATGAGCTTGCGCTTGGTCAAATCGCCGGCGGCGCCGAAGAGCACAAAGACACACGGGCCAGCCACTTTGCCGGCGAATTCGGGAGGTGTCGCGGAAATGTCCGGAATCGTGACAGGCATGCTGGACGCTCAATGGTTCCCCAGAGAGAGTGGCAGCATTCTAGGCGAAATCGGCGGCATTTCCCAGTGCACGGCCAAGGCAAGGCAAGCCGTTTGTGTCCAAGGAGCTCCACTGGCCTGGACAATCGCTGAAAAAATGCGACCATGACAAGACCGAACTGGGCCACCATGGTCGCCGCATGACTTCCCCTATCCCAATAAGCGGCATTTCCGGAGCAGTTCCCTCAGATTCTTTTTGAAATTTCGCGAAACATTGCGGAGCCTTCTCAGGTGCCCTGTGCTTGGAGATCGGTACCCGGATGGGCAAAGTGGACGCTGTCGCCGTTGATATTGGTGTTGCCACTGCTTTGTCTGGTGGCAATCGTTCTGCGTGTCGCGATGCGCGGACTGCCTCCGCGGACCAGGCACGAGTGGACCTCGCTGCTGACTACGCTGCTTACCGTGAGCGGAATGTTGACCTCGACCGCAGTCGTCGTGGTGCTTTCATTCCCTCCCATGCCGTCGCTGGTAGGCACAGGGTTGAGCGAACTGG
>Ga0123356_10007039_pt1 | contig 11274 bp, 8 predicted proteins | sample TergutEmb28metaG_2_FD_92546 | JGI IMG/M metagenome (GOLD analysis project Ga0123356, IMG submission 92546) | Embiratermes neotenicus P3 segment gut microbial communities from Petit-Saut dam, French Guiana - Emb289 P3 | ecosystem: Host-associated > Arthropoda: Insects > Digestive system > Gut ... | reverse complement strand
TGGTGTCGCCCCTACTGTGCTTTAAGAAAATCTTCGGTAAAGTGCGACAGAACAGTCTTCAGCTCTTTTGAAAGCTCGGGGCAAAGCTCGCCGGTGGTTCTGATTGTGTCTAAGATATTATTATGGTGCTGTTCCATATGCTGAATCAGCTCGGCTTCATAAGCGGCAACCTTGTTAACAGCTACTTTTTTGAGAAGCTTATTAACAACTGCAAAGATAATAATAATCTGATTTTCAACGCTCATGGGGGCGTTTCTGCCCTGTTTTAAGACTTCAACTATGCGCTCGCCGTTGGCAAGGCGGTTCTTTGTGTCGGTGTCTAAGTCTGAGCCGAATTGTGCAAACGCCTGCAATTCTTTATATTGTGAATATTCAAGCTTTAATGTACCGGAAACTTTTTTCATAGCCTTAATTTGCGCGTTTCCGCCGACTCGCGATACCGAAATACCGGGGCTTATTGCCGGGCGGATTCCGGCGTTGAAAAGCTCGGTTTCGAGGAAAATCTGCCCGTCGGTAATTGAAATAACGTTGGTTGGGATATATGCAGAAACGTCGCCCGCCTGTGTTTCAATTATAGGAAGCGCGGTTAAACTGCCGCCGCCGAACTCTTCGGTCAGGCGCGCTGAACGTTCGAGCAAGCGGGAGTGGAGGTAGAAAACGTCGCCGGGGTAGGCTTCACGCCCGGGAGGACGCTTGAGAAGCAGCGAAAGCGCACGGTAAGCGACAGCGTGTTTGGTGAGGTCGTCATAGACTATAAGGACGTCTTTGCCTTTGTCCATGAAGTATTCACCCATAGCACAGCCGGCATACGGCGCGACATATTGAACAGGCGCAAGCTCCGACGCACCCGCCGCAACAACGATAGTATAATCAAGCGCACCGGCTCTTTTAAGTTCTTCAACGACAGTAGCGACAGTTGAAGACTTCTGCCCGATTGCGACATAGATACACAGTACGCCTGTCTTTTTCTGATTAATAATAGTATCAATAGCGATTGTGGTCTTCCCTGTTTGACGGTCGCCTATTATTAATTCACGCTGACCGCGCCCAACAGGAATCATGGAGTCAATCGCTTTGATGCCCGTCTGCAAAGGAACATTAACGGTTTTACGGGCGATAATCCCCGGCGCGATTTTTTCAATCGGGCGGGTTTCGGCGGCGCTGATTGGCCCTTTGCCGTCGATGGGCTGACCCAGCGCGTTAACTACGCGCCCGAGCAGGTTTTCACCCACAGGTACAGAAACAATGTTTCCGGTACGCTTTACGGTGTCACCCTCGCGTATGCCCATATCACTTCCGAGCATAACCGCACCGATGAAGTCCTGCTCTAAGTTGAGCGCCATGCACTGCACGCCGTTATCAAACTCAAGAAGCTCACCGAGCATACATTTTTCAAGCCCGTGCAGACGCACGATACCGTCGCCCACGGTAACAACCGTACCCGTGTCCGACAGACTTATTTTCGCCCCATAATTTTTAATTTGGTCTTTAATCAGGGCAGTGATTTCACCCGGACGTAAATCCATAATACGTCTCCTTTGATTTTCATATTGTAGGGAACGCATTTATGCGTTCCGATGGTTTCTGCGACGGAACGGATTAATCCGTTCCCTACCCTACAGAACCGTATCTGCGATTTCTTTTTTCAGGGAATCAAGGCGGTGTCTTACACTGCCGTCCATACGGCTTCCGCCGTAGTCAACAACTAAACCGCCGATGATGTCCTTATCGGTTTTTTCGGCGAGTTCGATTTGCCTGCCGGTGATTTGCTCCATGCGTGACACAAGCTTCGTCCGTTGCTCTGCGGTCAGCGCGAACGCACTGGTGACTGTTACCGGCGTAATCCCGAATTTGTCGTAGTATTTTTTGCGTAAGTCGCGGTAGATATTGCCGTAACGCCCCAGTCTTCGTTTCTCGGCTAAGACGCAGAGGAAGTTAAACACGTAAGGCGAAACTCTGCCGCCGAAAATGCTTTTCAGCGTAGCTAACTTATCCTCGTTTGAGATAGAGGGTGCAAGGCAATATTTGGCGAGCTCCGGCGCTTCCGTCAGCGCGTCGTTGATTGCGCCGAGTTCGGAAACAATTGCCGCAAAGCCGGCTTGCGCGTTGCCGTGTTCTTCCTCGAGCAGTTCAAAAAACGCGGAGGAATATATGTTTTCTATTGAATTTTTCATAATTCGCCCCCGCGTTAAATTTTAACAAGGAATGAATCTATCAGCGCGCTGTTGTCTTTTTCGCTGATTTCTTTTTCCGCGACAGCAGAAGCCGTCATAATGACAAGCTCGGAAATTTGATTCTTGATTTCATTTACCACGCGCTTCTTTTCAAGCTCGATGTTTTCATCGGCTTTGGCAAGAATACGAGTCGCGCTGTCGTTGGCTTCGGAAATAATTTCCCGCTCCTTTTCGAGTGCGCGCACTGTCGCTGCGGTAATTATTCTCTCCGCTTCATTTTTAGAATCGGCGAGCAGAGCAGTGTATTCCAGCTCTTTTTCCTCCGCGGACAGCTTGGCAGCTTCGGCGGCGGCGATTTCAGCCGCGACGAGTTCTCTGCGCTTTTCAAGAATCGCAGTTACCTTATTGTGCAGGAACTTCCTGTACAATACTAATAGTATAATCGTGTTGATGAATGTAAAAATCACCGTCGTGAAGTTCAACCCGACAATAGGTGAAAAACCGTGCATAAAATCAGTCCTTTCTGTTTAATATTATGACTAATTTTTAGCCCAGCGAGGAGGAGAAAGGACGTGTGAACATAACCATCAGCGCGAAAATAAACGCGTAGATACCACTGGTTTCGCAAATCGCGTCGCCGATAATCATGGTTCTTGTAATAACGCCGCTTGCTTCCGGCTGTCTGCCTACGGCTTCAACTGCCTTGGAGCCGACAATACCTTCACCAAGTCCGGGGCCTATATTCGCGAGCATTGCTATACCTGCGCCCATTACTTCTGCAGCTAAAACCACAGATTTTGCTTCCAATAATGCTATTTCCATAATGAAAAACCTCCGAAAATTTTGTGTTTTATTTAACCCTGTTAAAGGGGAAAAACCAATTGTTCATTGTCAATTGTCAATTGTTCATTGTGCGTCCGGTGAACGGTCAGCCATGAGGACATAAACCATTGTGAGCGTCGCGAAGATATACGCCTGCACTACCGCGCCGAATAAGTCGAAATACATCGAAAGCACCGCCGGCAGGAAAATTGCGAAATATCCCATCGCCCAGTAGATTATACCCATTATAATAGAACCGGCTAAAATGTTCCCGAAGTGACGGAAAGACTGCGTTAGCGGGTTTGTAATTTCGCCTATTAAATTTATCGGCGCCATCGGGATTACCGGCTCAAGTAGGCTCTTGAGCGGGCCGAAGAAGCCGCCGGTCTTGAGTTTGTTGCGCTGAACAAGGAAAAATGTAATTAAGCCCCATGTACCGACCACCGAAATATCGGCTGTCGGGGAGCGCATACCGAGAAGCCCCGCAAGGCTGTTAAACATTGAGAAGCAGAGAATCGTCGCTATGTAAGGCACGTATTTTATGTATTTTGCGCCCATCGCGTCTTTTACCATGCCGTTGAAGAAGCCGACTAAGGCTTCAGCGGCGACCTGCGTTTTGGTTTCCGGCTTGACCTTCAGGTTTCTGCCGAGGAGGAAGAAAATCGTACCGATAATGAGCATTATGACCCACTGGACGGTAACGGAAGTCGTGAGGTTAAAGGAAATCATACTGTCGGGGGCGCTGGAAATCCCGAAAAGCTCAATAGGTATGACTACCTGCGCGCCGTCTACAGCGAAGCCGCCATCGTCTTCCTCGGCAAAGGAAGCAAAGGCTGTAAAGTTAAACATGAGCGCAATAACTATCAGTAATAATGCTTTTTTCATTGTTAAATCCTTTACACGGTTTTATTTCGCGGGCGATTTGCGCAGTGCGCTATAATCGCCCCTACACGGTTTTGTTGAAAATCGCTTTGATTTTGTAATAGAAGCTCGGATATAATAGTGGTATTAACGCCGTGAACAGGTTAATCAGCCCGAAAGACGCCATGAACCAGTAAAGCGCGAACATTCCGAGAAAGCGGGCGGCATAAACGAATCCTGCGAAGCTGCGGGCGCGTGCCGCGCGGGCTTCACCCCTGCGCTGAAGAAGCCGACCCGATGCCATGCCTATAAAGTAAAAGTTCAGCGCGCTGACAATGTTGCCGAAAAGCAACCCTGTAAACAGTGAAAAGCCTATATTTTCGCCGCTTTTTAAGAAAATGCCGTAAAACCCGCAAATTATAAGTACAAGACCATTTATAATAAGGAAAAAGGGCAACATAGAGCGGAGTTCGGTGAGCGCGATTCGCTCGCCTTGGTTGAATTTAATTTTAATCATAATAGAAGTCGTTTTCTTTTTTGTCGGGCTTCAGAACAGGCTTGGGGTCGTTCGAGCCGTACTGTGCAATCAAACGGCACAGATACGAAATCAAGGAAGCCGACATTGTTATAACCCCGAGCAGGACAAAAACTATTTTTGTCCAGTCTGCCCAGTTCATCTTGTCCGCGAGCCAAGTTCCGCCGCCGATGAAAAAAAGCAAAGGCACGGCAATCACAAAAGCAAGGTGACTGGCGATTATATAGGCGGACAGCGGGTTTTCTTTCTTTTCGTTATTATTGTCACTCATAAATCAGTCTGTCAAGGCGCCAGCCCTCGCCGTCTGTAAAGGTCATGGTACGTTCTACAACTTCGCTGTTGCTGTTGATATTCAGTTCTATTTTCAGCGAACATTCAACGTCGGAAAGCGCCACTAAGGCAAAGCTTGCATCCTCCCAGTTAATCGGGAATTCTTTGTCCGTGCGGGGATAGGGGTGGAAATCAAGTGCGAAGCGCTCGTTTATTCCGAGGGTGAAGTTTTGGGAATTTTGCCGTTTTTCAGCATAGATTCTTCCGTAATCGCTGTAATACGGCTCGCCGTCGTCAAGGCGGTTGTTAATAATTCTTGCAGCTTCATCTGCGACAAAGGTTTCACGGACGATATTTTCAATGTCTGAAAAAGCCCTGTAATTAACGCCGTGGATGCTGACGCCGCCGTCAACGTAGAAAAGCCCGTCTTCGGGAGGATTACCCAGCGGCTTATCCTGATTCGCGTAGGGTTCGGGAAGCACCGGAAGCCCGTGGGTTATATATAGTTCCGTAATTGTGATGTTATTTTCAATCAAGCGCTTCGCCGCGCTGTACATCTCGTCCAAAAGGTCGGGCGAGGGCTTGTAGGCAGAGGAGTTGACGGGTGGGGGGGTATGCGAAGGCTCATCCGTCGAAACGCTCATAAAAGCGAAAACCGCAACACCTATGGCAAGCAGGGCAACGAACACTGTGGCTATAAAGGCAGGTTTGCTACTGTTCATAATATGTTTTTTCCCTTTCTGTGCTCAAAAACAAGATTCTGAACATTACTATTATCCATTATACATTAAGCCGACAAACTTTTCAAGGGTTTATTCAAAAAAAAATAAAAAAATTTTTAAATTTATATTTATTCTATCTCAAAAGGGGCAGAATATGAGCATGATGACTGAAAAAATTACCGAAATAGCCGCGTCCCGATGGGAACTTCGTCCGATTAGCGCGCTTTATGCCACCCTGCGGCGGACTCGGCGGCAGCTTGCCCGAAACAGTAATATTAGCGAAAAACGCCTGCTCGAAAAAGAACTCGGTATGCTGATAAGGGCGCACAAGGGCTTTCACATACACCAAACGCCGGACAAAAAACCTGTTTTGGGCGGGGTTGTGAGCGCACTGAGGGTTATAAACGAGGAAGAAATAATAAGCGTCGTGTCAAAAGTTGCGGCGGTGAAACCTTTTTCCTCTATGGATATAGACAGCTTGATTTGGCAGGCGAAGTTCTGTGTAATCACGGAAGCCATCGCCGGCACGGATAACGACTGCGGAGGTAAGCTCGGCGCGCTGACCGACCTTGACCCCGAGGTGCTTTGCGCCGCCTTGAATCCTGTGGAGGCGCTCTACAGCGAGGACGAGCTGTATCCGAAATTAACTGCGGAAACCCGCGCAGGCTACAGACGCATGACTGCCGAAACCTCCATCGCAACCGGAATAGAGGAGGCACGATTGTCCCGTGAGTACATGAATCGGCGGGTTGATAACCATATCGGCGAAGTAATCGTTAAAGACTACCGCCGCGTTTTTCCTTTTGTCAGACTTAAAAGCTATCTGCTGTCGCTATTTTTGCTTGGGGGGCTGCTGACGGGTTTTTTCGCTTATTTTTCAGTGTGGTGGGCGGCTTTTTTAGTTTTTCTGCCTTGTCTGGCTGTTATAAAGCCGGTGCTTGATTACATCGCCGTGAAGTCCGTGAGAGGAACGGGGCAGGTTCCGCGCCTTGCGCTGAAAGGCGAAGTCCCGCCCCGCGCTAAAACCCTGTGCGTGATTTCGACGCTGATTACATCTGAAAAAGATATTGTAAGCGCCTTAGAAAAGCTCAAATACGTAAAACTCAAAAACAACGCCGAAAATATAAAGTTCGCACTGCTCTGCGACCTCAAACCTGCCGATGACGCTAAAACCCCCGAAGACGAAAAACTGCTTGAAATTGCAGAAAAGCATTTTAAGGGCAGTGAGTTCGTCATGCTTGTGAGGGAGCGGATATTTTGCAAAACCCAAAATAAGTGGCAGGGTGAGGAACGCAAGCGGGGCGCGATTTTAGCGCTGGCAAGGCTTCTGCGTGACGGCGAAGAGCGCCCGAACGGCTTCCGCGCGGTTTTCGGCAGCAAGGCGTGTCTGCATGATATAAAGTATATCATGGCGCTTGACTATGATACGATTCCGCTTATGGACAGCGTTTCCGAGCTTGTGAGCATTGCCCTGCACCCGCTTCATAAAAACAAGGGGATTATCGCCCCCCGAATCACCACAACGCTTGACAGCTATCTGAAAACCGGCTTCTCCCGCGCTATGAGCGGCAACGGTGGGTGCGCGGGCGCGTCAAGCTACGACTGCTTTTCCGGCGAGATGTATCAGGATTGCTTCGGTGAGGGGATTTTTACGGGGAAAGGGCTTATAAATGTCGCTCTGTTTTTAGAAAAATGTCAGGACGATAAACGCTTCAAGCCTGAGCGAATCCTCTCGCACGATATTTTAGAGGGCGGCTGTACCGGCGTGGTTTATGCGGGAGATGTCGAATTCAGCGACGGCTTCCCCGATACGTCAAATGCTTATTTCAAGCGTCAGCACAGGTGGCTTCGCGGCGATTTGCAGAATTTCGGGTTTATTTTTGAACGGCGGTGCGTCGGCGGCATACGGTGCGCACCCTACAAAGGGTTCTCCCCTTTGACGAGATGGAAATTACTTGACAACGTGCGAAGAGCAATAACGCCGCTGTTTGTGCTGGCGTGTTTTGTCGCGTCTGCGTTGTTGCGGGCGATTGATAATCGCCCCTACGTTTTGGCGTTGGCGGGGTTATTGGCGATTACCATGCCGTTTTTAATGGGGTTTTTCCCGTCTGTAATACGCGGGCGGAGATTCGCCTTTTACAGAAGATTCTACTCACCCGTTATTTCGCAGACAAAGCAGTTACTGCGGCAATGCATACTCGAAATCATGTTCGCGGTCAAGAACGCGCTTGTCAGCGCAGACGCGCTCGTGCGTGTGCTGTGGCGTATGCTTATTTCAAAAAAACGTCTGCTTGACTGGACGACAGCGTCCGCCTTAGAGGGCATGAAGACCGGTTTCTCGCATATGCTCATCGCCGGAGTTTTTTCGGCGGGTTTGCTTGTTCTTTCGGTTATTAACGATAATCTGCTTGTTTTTATTTTGAGCGTTAACTTTCTTTCTGCCCTGCCGCTGACGCTTTATATCGACAGGACGAGCGGCGCGGTGAAGCCTAAGTTCAGCAAAGCCATGAAGCATGAGCTTACTGAAAACGCCCGTAAAATGTGGCAGTTTTACGAGGATTATGTCACGGCGGAGCATAATTTTCTGCCGCCCGATAACGTGCAGTACAGCCCTGTTTACCGCGTTTCCGCACGGACAAGCCCGACGAATATCGGAATGTATCTGCTGTCCTGCGTCGTCGCTAAGGAATTCGGCTTTATCGAGCGAGAAGAATTTTCCAAACGGGTTTTTGAAACACTCACAACAATCGAAAAACTTCAAAAATGGCACGGCAACCTGATGAACTGGTACGAAACCGAGGGGCTGAACGTAATCAGTCCGTTCGTGTCGTCAGTAGACAGCGGGAATTTTGTCTGCTGTCTTGTGGCGCTGAAAGAGGCTATTGAGGACAGCGGACTAAAAGCGCGGGTTGAGAAATTAATGCGCGAAACCGATTTAAAGCCGTTTTTCAATAAGGCGCGGAATTTATTTTCCATTGGCTTTGACATGGAAAGCGGCGAGCTGAGCCGCCATAATTACGATTTAATTATGTCCGAGGCGCGTATGCTGTCGTATTACGCGATTGCAACCGGACAAGCCGAGAAAAAGCACTGGCGGTCTTTAGGGCGGGTCATGGGTAGGTCAGGCAGATACGCCGCACCCGTGGCGTGGACAGGCACGATGTTCGAGTATTTTATGCCGGAATTGCTACTCGGCTCAAAGGAGGGCAGTATGGAATATGAGGCTTTGAGGTTCTCCCTGCACTGTCAGCAGAAGCGCGGGCGGGAAACAGGACTGCCTTTCGGGCAGTCTGAGAGCGGGTATTATGCCTTTGACGAGGCGCTGAACTATCAGTATAAGGCGCACGGGGTTCAGACAGTCGGGCTGAAAGGTGGCTTAAACAAGGAGCGGGTAATCTCGCCTTATTCGAGCTTTCTGTCGCTTGCTACCGACCCAATCGGCTCGTATAATAATTTGGCTCGGCTCGAAAAACTCGGCGTCAGCCATAATAAATACGGCTTTTATGAAGCTGTGGATTTTACCAAGCACCGTGTCGGCTCGGGGTATGCTGTCGTGAAGTCACACATGGCGCATCACGTCGGCATGTCGCTCGCGGGAGTCTGCAACGCACTGCATGACGGAAAGTTGCAAAAGCTGTTCCTGTCTGACCCCGACATGAAGCGCGCAGAGGAGCTTTTGGAGGAAAAAATCATGGCAGGCGAACCGGTTTTGGCAACCCCCGAATGGCAGGAGGAGCAGACTTATCGCATAAATTCCACGGAATTTTCGCAGTTCAGCCCGGCTGAAATCCACGTCAATCCGCTGTCTAACGGCTTATTAACAACGCTCGCAACCGATATGGGAGTAAGTACAACGTTATTCAACCGCAAATCCGCGTTTTACAAAACCGATGATTTATTAAATCCGCGGGGGACGCTGTTCGCGTTCGCTGAAAACGAACACGCTATGCCGTTTTTAAATCACCCGCATGTAGGGTGCGGCGTCCCCGACGCACCGTCACAAAACGCCGAAAAATCCGTAATTTTCCTGCAAAACAGCACGGAATATTATCTTAACAGCAGGAGCTTGCAGTTAGGTCAGCAGGTGTATCTGCACCCCTGCAAAGCTGTCGAAATACGGCGTTTCGCCGCCGAGAATTTAAGCGGCATGAAGCGGCAGTTAACCTTGGCGGTTTATTTAGAACCCGCATTGGCGAAGTTCCGCGATATAGCCGCCCACCCCGCTTTCATGGATTTATTCCTGAAACTGTTTTATGATGAAGAAAATAAGCTAATAATCGCCAGCCGCAAAGATAGAACAGGTGACGCTGAAACTGTAATGGCAATAGGCTTCAGAAGCCCGGAAGACTTCACGTTTTCTTTCAACCGCGAGGAAGTAGTTGAGCGAAACGGCGGCATGTTAAGCGCACTGAAAAAAGCCTGCGAGCGGGTAACCGACACGACCTCCGTGCCTTGTCCCTGCGTGCTTATAAAGGCTGATTTCCCCCTTGACGCGTTCGGAAAAAAAGACGCAGAGCTGTTTATTTGCTACGGGGAAAGCGAGCGGGAGGTTATTGCCTTAGCGCATGATATGAGAAGCGGCGAAGCGAAAAACCCAAGCGAGGAGGTAATCTCGCCGCTTGTGCGCGAAACTATGTACGGGCGCTTTACGGCGCGCATATTGCCGCATATTCTTTACGCGCCGAAAATCAACGCTAAAGCCGTAATGAAAAACAATCTTGATTTGCGGGCGCTCTGGCGGCTGGGAATTTCGGGCGATTTCCCAATCGTATTGTTTGATTTCTACAGGCAATCAAATGGCGCAGACGCAATTGTTGAAATGAAAAAAGCGTTAAGCTTATGCGGGGTTGAATTCGACCTTGTTATGCTGTACGAGAACGAAGCACAGAGATGTTTGGCAGAGCAGTTAAAGCGGGAAATCGGCGCGGAAGCCTATGTAATCGGTAAAAATACAACCGAGCCTGACCTGCTGAATTTACTTCGGGCGGCGGCGTGTTATACACAGCGCTCGGACGAGCTGGCGCCGAATACTAAAACCAAAATAAAAGAACCGGAATTCTTGCCGGTTCTGAACTGTGAAAAACCAAATGTAGGGTGCGACGTCCCCGGCGCACCGAAAAAAGAAAACAGATTTGAAAATGAGAATTATATTATAGAAGAAAACCCTGATATTCCGTGGTGTAATGTGTTAGCGTCGAGCCGTTTCGGGTGCTTGGTGTCTGACCGTTCACTGGGCTTTTCGTGGGCGCTCAACAGCCGCGAAAATAAATTAACCCCGTGGAATAACGATTTGCGTTCTGACAATAAAGGCGAGATGCTGATTATGAAAACAGGCGATAGTCTTTATGATTTAATCGACGGGAGCAGAGCGGTCTTCGCGCCGAACCGCGCCGAATATCACGGCGTTGTTAAGGGTATTCACGCTAAAACGACAGTCGGCGTTTTTGAAAAAGGCTTAGGAAAAGAAATAATCTTAGAGCTTGAAAACCGTTCTAAAAAAAGCAGGACTTTTCAGATTGCCTATTACACCGAGCCTACGCTCGGCGTCAGCAGAGAAAACGCAGGGCTTTTAAAGCCCGAGGTAAAAGAAAACACGTTGATTTTCAGGAATCCATCGGGAGTTTTCGCGGGAGCTATGTTGATTTATGCAGACAAAGAAGCTACGTTTTTGACCGAGCGCATGGCTTTCTTCGAGGGCGATTGGAACAAAAAAGAAAATGCGCCCGCGCACGACATTATAGGTGCGGTGATTATAAAAATCGAGCTGCCGCCTAAGCACAAGGAAAAGATTAAATTTATACTCGCGTTCACCAAAAACGCGGAAAACCCGCTCACTATTAAAAACGCCCTGCTCTACAGATTCCCTGCGCCGCTGATTGAAGCTGAGCGG
>Ga0123356_10007038_pt1 | contig 11275 bp, 9 predicted proteins | sample TergutEmb28metaG_2_FD_92546 | JGI IMG/M metagenome (GOLD analysis project Ga0123356, IMG submission 92546) | Embiratermes neotenicus P3 segment gut microbial communities from Petit-Saut dam, French Guiana - Emb289 P3 | ecosystem: Host-associated > Arthropoda: Insects > Digestive system > Gut ... | reverse complement strand
TTCTTTTGCTATTAGCCTGTCCAGCCCTTTTAGAAGCGAACCGCCGCCTGTCATTACAATTCCGCGATCGACAATATCCGCGGCAAGTTCCGGCGGTGTTTTCCCCAGAGATGATTTAATCTCATCAATTATTTGTGTTATAGGATCTTTTAGGGCTTCTCTTACTTCAACAGAATCGATTTCAAGCCTCCGAGGGAGCCCTGTTATTGCATCATTTCCTTTTACTTCCAGCTTTTCGATTGTTTTATCCGGGGAAGCATTTCCAATTTCAATTTTCAGCCGCTCTGACATGTGTTCACCAATAATAAGATTGTGAACACTGCGAATGTGCTTTATGATCGCATCGTCAAATTCATCTCCGCCAAGACGAATAGCGCTTGTAACAACCATGCCTCCGAGTGAGATTACCGAAATTTCGGTTGTCCCCCCTCCAATGTCGCATATCATGTGGCCCGCAGGTTCCCTGATGGGAATATCCGCGCCAATTGCGGCGGCAAGGCTTTCTTCGATAATAAAAACTTCCCTTGCGCCGGATTTATACGCGCCTTCTTCCACAGCGCGGCGTTCAACCTCGGTTATACATGACGGCACGCCAATTACCATCCGCGGTTTAAAAAAACGATACCGGGGAAAGACCCTGTCAATAAAATAGCGAATCATTTTTTCTGTAGATTCAATATCCGCAATTACCCCATCGCGCATAGGCCTTATTGCAATGATATTTTCCGGTGTTTTCCAGAGCATACGCTTTGCGTCAGCGCCTACGGCGACAATTTTTTTTGTGCCGCGTTCAACTGCCACAACAGAAGGTTCATTTAATACAATGCCCTTGCCCTTCATATATATAAGAGTGTTACATGTTCCAAGATCTATACCAAGATCGGAATTACTGCTGCCAAACATACTACCTCCAAATCAAATTTTTAAAACAATCTGTATAAATGCAACCGCATTATAAGCAGACCTTAAATATTAAGCCGCGCCCTTGCTTTTGCATGAGCAGGATCCTGCCTGAATGCAAGCCTCCATTCAGAACGAGCCCTTGTCGCATCACCTTTCAGGCTGTAAAGTTCACCTAATTGAAAATGAACTTCGGCATTTTCTCCTGAATTATTCAAAATACTAATATAAACATTTTCTGCGCTTTCATAATCGCCTGAATTCTTATATACATCGGCCAAAAGAAAACTGGCTATCATCACAGACTTTGCATCAGGCGAAATATTGATGCAGCGTTTAAGATAATCAGATGCCATTTTATATTCATTAATTGCCATATAAGAACGCGCTATTGACAAGAGCAATGTGTCTGACGGCGTATTGGCCGAGCCAAGAGCTTGTGAAAAAGCCTCTACACTGCCTCGGTAATCGCCGCAGGCTGCATACGAAAGCCCAAGATACTCAAAAATATCCTGAGCGTCATAGGATAAATCCTTTGCCATTTCCAGATATTTTACTGCGAGATCTGCATATTCAGCGCCTTTGTAATAATATGCTTTACCAAGAACATAGCAAACCCGCCCGTCAGATAAAGATTGTTTATTTAAAAGAGCCTTTCTTAAAGAGATTATACATTCATCTATATAGGCAAGAGTATTATATTGATTTATCTGCGAAATTCCCAATTGAAAAGCCGAAAACCCATTAATAGTAAGCAGAAAATAATCCATGGGTTTATCTACAAGCGCATTTTTACTGAAAATATATGCTTGTTCAAAATCCCCTGCATTCCAAACCGCTAAAAATTCCTTTTTTTCGTTGTTTGCATTCTTTTTGATTTTTGAAAAAACCGGTATTGAAACAGCGGCAACTAAAATTACAATGGCCAAAACACGTATAGCTTTGACTTTGTACAACTGTTTTTTATAACCGGAGCGCATTTTAATATTATACATAACTTATATTTGTATTTAATATGATTTTTGATACTGTGTCAATTAAAAAAGTGATAGTTTTAAATAAAAACAAGCGATAAACCATAAGCCGGGTTCTGTGCTCAAAAACCAGAGGCTTTTGAGCTTGGAATTTTGTAACGCAAAACTCCAGTGAAGCCGTCCCTTTTTTGGGCCTTTCACTGCTGCCATCTGTCTAAAAAAGCCGTTACCGGCCCTTTTTAGCAGTCTACCCGCGCTTAACCGGCGGGCCGCCGGTTCCGGAAACTTGGCTTTTAAAGCCTAATTTCCGGCATAATGGCATCGCCGCGCTGCGGCGGGCCATTAATAACGCTGCTTGACTTTGCTCCTGATGAGGCTTGCCATTTTTCAGTAAAGCCGTAAAACAGGCTCCAGGTTTCGCCAATGGCAAAACTCGCGCATATTTCCCGGAATACTGAAATCTTTCCGGCAGCGTTGCCGCCGCCGAGGTGGGCTCTTACCCCGCCTTTTCACCCTTACCCTTTTGCCAAATCAAAGATTTAGCAAAAGGGCGGTATATTCTCTGTGGCGCTTTCTGTCCAATCCAGCCGCTTAAAATTACCCGCATTTTAAGCGGCTGAACTGTCCCGGGAATTACCCGGCATCATGCCCTGCGGAGCCCGGACTTTCCTCCCGGCGGCTAACTTTTATAAAATGCCAAAAACCGTCAGATTTTAAAACATTTAAAGCAGTTAAACGCCGGGCGGCAGCCTGGTTTATCGCTTATAAATATACTCTAATATCATTCCTCATAATCAATGTTTGAGGATTCTTCTTCTTCATCTTCTTCATACTCGTCTTCTTCCATATCGTCAAGATCGGAAAGCGCGCCTGTATCTTCAGTGTCAAAGAAGCTTTCTTCACCATCGGCAGTTTCTTCGTAAAAAAGAATACGCGAACAATAAGGGCAGAAAACAAACTCCTCGCCAAGGCGGACCCTGTTTGCAAACTCAATTGGAAGGATCATATGGCAGCCCATGCAAACATTGCCTTTGATTGCAACTATGCCTACGCCCATTTTATTCTTGATTATGCGCTCAAATTTAAAAACTACCTCTGTATCAAGATTCTCCGTTAATTTGCTTTCTTTTTTACGCAATGCTTCAATTTGTTTTTGCTTTTCTGTTGTTTCCGCCTCAATCCCTTTAAGGCGTTCCTTTAATTCTTTCTCCTGCTGCTCAATAAGGGCTGTATGCTGCTTAATCTGCGCGTCAAGCTCGCCAAGAACCCTTTCTTTTTGCTGCAATTCCTTGCGGTATTGCTGTTCTTTTTCCGAAGCATCGCGAATTTCCTTATCAAGCGCTTCATACTCACGCTGGGTGTTGATCACATCCATGTTTTTTTCAGCTTTTTCTCTTATGAATTCAGCATCGGTCAGGAGCTTTTTAAATTCAGTTTCTGCCCCTTTTACCTTTTCGTACTCCTGATTCTTATCAATAAAGGTTTTCTTTAATCTTGTAAGGAGTTCTTCCTGTGTGCCCAGTAATTTGGGAATTTCCCTAATGCTGTTTTCCAGGTTGATTTTCTCGCAGATAATATCCTGCAGAGAACGCAGTTTATCCAAATCGTCTTCTGTTACCATGTTTACTCCTTCATAATTTAAAATATCATAAAACAATATCTGGATCAATGATCCAAATAATCTTTAAGTTTGCGGCTTCTCTTTGGATGCCGCAGCCTGCGCAGCGCCTTGGCTTCTATCTGCCTTATCCTTTCCCGCGTTACATTAAAATATAACCCAACTTCTTCCAGGGTCAACGAATAACCGTCGTCCAGGCCAAAGCGCATTTTAAGCACTTCCTGTTCACGGGACGGCAGTGTGGAAAGAACTCCGGCAAGCTGCTCCTGCAGCAGGGTAAACGCAGTCTGATTAGCGGGGCTTTCTACGTCCTTGTCCTCTATAAAGTCGCCTAAAAGTGAATCGTCTTCTTCACCAATAGGCGTTTCAAGGCTAATAGGCTCCCGCGCCACATTCTTTACGGTTTTTACCCTCATGGCAGTCCAGGTTCCGCCTAGTTTTTCCGCAATTTCATCATCTGTAGGTTCCCGCCCCAAGGTCTGTAAAAGCTGCCTTGATTCGCGGACTACTTTGTTTATCTGTTCGATCATGTGCACAGGCACACGGATTGTCCTTGCCTGATCTGAAATGGAACGTGTTATTGCCTGCCTTATCCACCATGTGGCATAAGTAGAAAATTTGAACCCTTTTTGATATTCAAATTTTTCAACTGCTTTTATCAGGCCTATATTACCTTCCTGAACCAGATCAAAAAAGTGTAATCCCCTGTTTGTATATTTTTTTGCAATTGACACTACGAGCCTAAGGTTAGCCCTTATAAGCCTGTCTTTTGCATTTTTCATCATTGTCCGTCCATGGCTTATTTCTCTCGCCATTTGATTTATGGCATCAGTTGACTCTTCAAATTCAAGCTCCAGCGACCTTAACTTTTTCTGCGTAACCTGTATAAGCCTGATTTTTTCCTTAATTTCATCGGAAGAAAGCCCAAGCTCATTTTCAAGCTTTTCGCGCTCGTCTTTGATTGTAAGGTAGCGCCCCAAAGTCCTAAGCTCCTTGATGGAACCTACCTTAAGATGTTTTTCCAGACGTTCCTGTTCTTTTATGTATTTTTTTATTTTTTTTGCCGCTATAATAAATCTATCGGAGAAAGCCTGTATTTCTTCCGGATGTATCTGGGTGTTTTTAATTACCTTCATTATTCGTTTTCGGATTGCGGAGCAATCTTTATCTTCAAGGTAATCCGCATCGCGGGCTATTAACTGCTTTTTAAGATCAATGTAGTTTCTAAGATCGCCCATTATTGTGCGTAATGTCTCTTTATAAAATTGATTTAAACGGCGGCATTCTGTCATGTGATCAGAAATTTCTTTCTTGGAAAGATTAAGTTCGTGTATATCCCTTTTGGAAAAAGCTTTTTGCGCAATGTGATAAAACTCGGGTATTACCATACCAGATTTTTTTATTACATTTTTAACTATATTTTCGCCTTCTTCCATTTGCTTTGAAAGCTCAATTTCCTGATCCGCATTTAACAGATGTTCTCTTCCGATTTCACGCAGGTACAGCCTTATTGGATCGTCAATCAGAGACGATTCTTTCTCGTTTGGATTGGTTCTCTTTTTTGCAGAACTGGCCTTTTTTCTGTTTTCATTATCATCTTCATCCACAGAACCATCATCTTCCACCAATTGAACATTGTTGGCTTCCAGCAGTGCAAGAACCTGTTCAATTTTATCAGAATTGGTTATGTATTCAGGAAGAAAATCAGAAAGCTCCTCGTATGAAAGAGTGTTTTTCTCTTTTGCGTATTCAATCAGTTTTATTATTGCCGGATCTGCCGCTGCCAATGCCGCATCTCCCGTCAGCCCTATGCCTATCTTATTCCCGGAGAGGGCTTCATCCTTTTTCTTGTATAACAGCCAGTTCAATGGTTTTTTCGAAATGCGGTTGGCAAGCGGGGAAATTCTTTTACGATTAAAAACCGTCAGGTTAAACATACTTATATCTTCCTTCAAGTTTGCGTATTTGCGAATCTATGAACATCTTCTCTGAAAGCAATTCATCAATCATATCCGCATCATCACTGTCTGCGGCACGTTCGCTATTCCTAAGCTGCGCGCCTATTTCTACCAGTCTTTTCTTTAGTTTCTTTTTCTTGATCGCCTTTATTCCGTCTTCCATCAATCTGTTAGGGTCAATTGCGGCCCTTCCGTCTGATGTTTCGCTTTTAAATTCCGGCGAAACCCCTCTGCTTACAACAAAATTCCGCAAAGGCTCATTTTTAATTCTCGCAAGTAAAGCATCAATCCCGCTCTCTTCATAAACAAAACACTCTTCCATCGCGATAAAGAGTTCCTTCGCAGCAGGATCCTCAATCTCCTTAATCTCCAGAGCTGCTCTGAACTCAGGGTACAGTTCCATATTTGCCGACACAACGGTTAGCAAAAACAGTTCATCATTCATGCGAATCGGGCGGTTTTGCGTAACGCCGGAATTTATTCCATTGTCTTCCTGCCGGGAAGGGTATCCCGTTTTCCGTTTTGAAAAATCCTTTTGAATCGCGCTGCGCTCTACCCCAAAAGCATCTGCCGCCAGTGTAATACAGGCATCTCTTTCAACTTCGGAATCCAACGCTTCAAAATACGGAAATAAAAACGCCAAAGCCCTGGTTTTTCCGCCCGAATCCAAGCCGTACTGGGATCTGCTGCGGGAAATCAGGTATTCAAAGTCATTTATAGTACATTTAACGATTTTATTCAATATCTGCGGGCCGAATTTTTGTAAAATATCGGCAGGATCCTTAAATTGGGAGAAACTTTTTTCTGAATTAACCTGATTTTGCAAACGGTTTTCTTCTTCAGGGGAACCTGCTGAGTCAGCAAGGCGATGCGCTTCATTTTCAAGCCCTTGTTGAAGCAGGGCAACGGCACAGGAAAGGCCGTTCTTCCGGCATATAATAATTGACCTGTATACCGCTTTTTGCCCTGCTTCGTCAGTATCAAAAATTAAAACTATCTTTTCCACCCAGCGGCGCAGAAGGCTTGCCTGCTCATCTGTAAAAGCTGTCCCAAGGGGAGCAACCGCATTTGTAATGCCTGCCTGGTGCAGGGCAATAACATCGATATACCCTTCTGCAAGATATACCGTCTTTGTTTGACGGATTTCCGGCAATGAAAGATCGAATGCATATAATGTTTGCCCTTTTTTGAATATTTCCTGTTCAGGGGAATTTATGTATTTTGGCGGTTCTTTGCCGTCTCTTTGCATAACCCCTGGCATCGTCCTGCCGCCAAAAGCGATAACTCTTCCCTGCCTGTCCGCTATGGGAAACATTAGCCTACCGGAGAAAAGCGCCATTGTTTTGTAATTAGACGAAAACAGCCTGGACTTTTCAAGAAAGTCCGCAGAATAACCTTTTTGTATTAAAAATTTATATAAAAAATCCCTGTCAGAAGGGGCAAACCCCAGCCTGAAACGGTCAATCATCTCTTCGCTGATATGCCTTTCTGCAAGGTACTTCAGCGCATCATGCCCTGTTAAACCTTGCTGTTTGTTGTCAGGTTCGGCGCCGGTTATGAATTTCCCTCTCAAAAAATGCTGAAACGTTAATGTTAACCTGCGGTATAATTCAAATAATTCTTCTCTGCCAGAATGATCCGGTTCATCTTCTGCTGCGCCTTCTTCATAAACAATCTCTATTCCATATTTTCGCGCAAGTGTTTTTAACGCTTCAGGATAGGAAAGTTTGTCCATCTCCATAACAAACCCTATTATGCCGCCGCCTTTGCCGCAGCCAAAACAGTGGTATGTTTTTAAATCGGGGTCTACTTTGAATGAAGGGGTTTTTTCCTGCCCCCCTCCGTGAAAAGGGCATCTCCCCCACCAGCGGCCTCCTTTTTTATCAAGGCGCACATAGTCATTCACAATTGAGATTGCATCAAGGCGGTTATTTACTTCCTGAATGGTAGATTTGGCTATAAAACTCATGGGCGGCCTTTTGTAAATAGCTGCCCCGCCTTTATATGTTCGTCCAGTGTTTTTGAAAAATAATGCCTGCCGCTTGTCTCGTCATTTAGGCGGAAAAAAAGATAATCATTTTTTGACGGTTTAAACGCCGCTTCCAGGGCGATTGCACCGGGCGCAGAAATTGGGCCGGGAGGCAGCCCTGGCTTAATGTATGTATTGTAAGGATCCTTAATTTCAAGATCTATGTTGTAAAGCACCGATGGATGCGGCTTACTCTGAATCTCTGTAATTATATACTCAATTGTTGCGCATGATTGCAGCGCCATACCTATTGCCAGGCGGTTAAAAAAAACTCCTGCCATTATTGGCGCTTCCTGGACTATCTGGTATTCGCGTTCGACAATGGAAGCAATGATTACTTTTTGGTTAAGTTCTTCCGGGGTTAACAAGAGCGCAGATTCATCTATTTTTTCGATTCTTTGAAAAAAATTATCTGCCATTGATTTTATTACAAGTTCAGCCGGATAACCGGCAGAGAACAGATATGTGTCTGGAAAAAGGTAACCTTCCATGCTTGTGTTTGGAATCCTGTAACGGCTGATAATTTCATTGTTTTCTGCTGCTGCAAGAAAATCGCCGGAGGCGCAAATACCTGCATCCTGTAAAATATTGGCAGCTTTTCTTAAAGTTACTCCTTCCGGTATTGTAACCCTGTACAATATTTGCCGCCCAGAAACAAGTATCCTGTTTATTGCTATTTGGGTTGCCGGTATTTCCAGCCTGTATGTCCCTGTTTTTATTGACTCTTTGTAATACCTGCACAGTAAATGCCAAAAATACCGGTTTTTAATAAGCCCCGCCCTTTCAAGCCGAAGCCCTACAGATTGCGCGCTTTCTCCTTTACGAACATCAATAAAGTAACCGCCGTTTTCATCTTTTCTTATGCCGTCCTCTTCCAAAGCTGCATCATGCCCGTAAGACGATGCATTTGGATGCCTGTGAGAGGCAGCAGGCGGCTCGTTAAAATACATTATAACAGCCAATAAAGAAGGAATAAAAACAAGAGCAATGCCAATTAGCACGGCAAAAAACCTTGCCAAATGTGAAATAAAATTTCTTTTTTTCTTTTTTTTAGCCAATCATACACCCTATACTTTTGGTAAATCGGGACTCATTATTATAATGATATCTCCAGACCTTCATAAGCGAGGGTCAATTCAATTCCCTTTATATTCATACGTTCCAAATACCATTTTGCAGACTGCAAAATATTGTACAGCTTTTGATCGTCGTATGTTGGATCATGGTGAAACATAACCATGTGTTTTATGCCCCAATTTGCAGAAAAATCGACCGCTAAACTGAATGCGCTGTGCCCCCAATTGAATTTATCTATTGCTTCGCCCAGAGTGTACTGACAATCAATGACAATTAAATCTGCATTTCTAAAAAAAGCGGCATTTTCGCTGGTTTCCAGAAAATCCCCTGCTGTAAGTTCGGAATCCGTCGCATAGATAAAACGTTTGCCGTTTTCATTTACGCAATATGCATAGGAATCCCCTGGATGATTCATTTTTTTAAAGCTGATGTTACAGCCGTTTATGTTTATCGTATTTTCCATAAGATGAAAAAATTTCTTTGCCCCCATGTTTTCCATCCGGACAGGAAAATACGGGTGTATCATCTGCCCGCCGAGAATCTTTTCGATGTCCGGCACAGGAGAGTAAAAGTCCAGTTTAACTGAAGGATCGTAGGCAGGCCCAAAAAAAGGAAGCCCTTGCAAATGATCCCAATGGAAGTGAGAAAGGAAAATATGATAATTGGATGGTTTGACTTTTTCGGCGCCATGCTCAACTCCCAGTTCACGTATGCCCGAACCGCAGTCAAAAACTATGCGCTCATTGAAATTTTCAAGCGTAATGCTTACACATGGGCTATTGCCGCCGACAGTACCGAAAAGCCATGGAGGCAGCCCTGCCAAAAACTTTTCCTTGCTTTCGGCGCTTTCTATGTCTTCCGGCGTAATTTGCTCTACGATTGCCGAAATTTTACTTTTGATGCGGGAAGGCGCCAAAGGTGACGGAAGCGAACCGCGTACCCCCCAAAAATGTATGTTCATTTACAAATTCTCCCTTGTTTGGAAATCGGCGGCTCTTTAGTCCGCATCTCAAGGAATTTTACAATCGTTTTCATATCATGCATTGCGCCAGAATTCATACCCGGACAGCCCGAAGCCGCAATTTTCCAGCTATCTTCCGAGTTAACAATGGCTTCCCAAAATGGAAAAGCCCTGCATTGCAGCGGGCGCGCATTATACACCGAACAGCCTGAATTCCATAAAATACAATCATTATTGGATTTTTCCTTTAATGAAAGAGTTTCTGTTCCCTGCCACCCTGTTACCCACCGGCAATATGTTTTTTGGAAGCCATTGGCGTCCATCTTTAACTCTGCTGCCAAATCTACCAGATCTTTTTCAGAAATAAATACATACCCGCTGTCGTACCGGCAACAGGCAGAACATTTTTTACATGAAAATCTAAGACCAGCAGAATAAAAAGGCTTCCCCATCATGGATAAAACATTTATAACATAATTTTTGTATTTTATCAACAGATTTAAACATTGCTTAAATAAGAAATAGCCTCTTTAAACAGCATTTTTTCAAAGTCTGTATCCGGCATGTCTGCTTTAACAGATCCTTTAATAGCAATATCCGCCTTTGCAAGAGCATCGGCTGCTATACGCCTGTCATACCCCATAGCAGCCAGGGCTTCCACAAGATCTTTATACCGGGAAGAAGAGACTGAACCTTCTGCAGCCTGAACAAATTTTCCCTTTAGCGCAAGGAGCATCTTTTGAGCAGTCTTTTTCCCAAGCCCTGGCACTGCTTCCAGACGGGCAAGGTCTCCTGTTTCCAGCGCATGTTCAAGGTCATCCTGGCCTATGCCGCCCAGTATTTTGAGCGCCCCCTTGGGGCCAATGCCATCAACTTTGAGAAGTTCCAGAAAAGTAGCCCGCCGTCTTTCGCCGGAGAACCCGAAAAGCCGCATCTGGTCGTCGCGGTGATACAACCAGGTAAAGACCCTGCATTCCATGCCAGGTTTAAATTCCTGCAAATCGCTGGAAGGCATGGAAATTTCCCATTCAACGCCGCCTGTGAGTAAAAACACTGCCTCGCTGCTTTTTTCGCTGACACTACCGCGAATACTGTTAAACATGGCTTAAGAATACATTTTTTTTGCCGTCTCGGCAATCAGCCGTGTCTGGTAGGCTCCTATAATTGCCTGTTGTTTGCCGCGCAGATTGCCGCGGCAAGAGCGTCTGCGGCATGATCCGGCTTTGGCGCTTTGCTAAGCCCTAAAATTATCCTTACCATTTCCTGCACTTGCTCTTTATCTGCGCGGGCAATTCCCGTTACCCCCAGTTTAATCGCGTTAGGCGTCAGCTCATGCAGAAATAAGCCGCTCTCCGCAACAGCCGCAGAAATAACGCCTCTCGCTTCTGCAACAGGAATTGCGCTGGAAACATTTTTACCAAAATAAAGAGTTTCAATTGCCGCTTCGGCAGGTTTGTATTTATTAATTATTGAACGCACACAATTTAAAATAAAAAAAAGGCGTTCAGCTCTTGGCTGACCCGCCTTTGTTTGTATAACCCCGTGATCGATATACTGTGTATTCCCTTCCAGGCACTCAACCAGCCCCCAGCCAGTAGAAGCAAGACCGGGATCAATACCAAGTATACGCCGTTTTTTAGGCGTTCTCATTCACCCTCAAAACCTTCGGGGATGCTTATATTTGAATACACATTTTGCACATCGTCGTTTTCTTCCAGCTTGTCAATAAGCCGAAGGGCTTTTGCAGTGCCGTCGTTA
>Ga0123356_10007037_pt1 | contig 11279 bp, 8 predicted proteins | sample TergutEmb28metaG_2_FD_92546 | JGI IMG/M metagenome (GOLD analysis project Ga0123356, IMG submission 92546) | Embiratermes neotenicus P3 segment gut microbial communities from Petit-Saut dam, French Guiana - Emb289 P3 | ecosystem: Host-associated > Arthropoda: Insects > Digestive system > Gut ... | reverse complement strand
CCGGATCGCTGGGGCGAGCGTGTCATCCGCTTCATTGACAGGCCGCCGCGGCTGTCAATCCTGGAGTTTCTGTACTTCGCCGGCGATGACCGCTTCGGTGCCCTGGGAGTCTCCACCTCCGAGGAGGAGTACCTGCCGCGCCGTCTCGGGCCCCTGCCCAGGCTCGAGGAGGCCGCGGAAATTCATGAGCTGGTGCGCAAGGTGCTGGAGAACGAGCCCGTGCCGGCCAGCCAGCGCCGTCTGATCGCCCCGGGTGTCACCCTGGGTGGCGCCCGGCCGAAGGCGCTGCTGCAGATTGCAGGCGAGCAATGGGTCATCAAGTTCGCCGCCGGCGAGCCCACGGATACGCCGCTCATCGAGCATGCGGCGATGTCGCTTGCGGGCACGGCCGGGATACGGGTTGCGCCCACGATGCCCGTGCGGCTGCAGCACGGACATGCGGTTGCCATCAAGCGCTTCGACCGCGAGGGGGCGCTGCGCGTGCACAGCCTCTCCGCGGCTGTTGCTCTGCGTGCAGCGGGCGAGCCCTTCGGGTATCCGGAGCTGGCGCAGCTGCTGCGGCGCCGGGGCGTGACCGACGGGGATGCCTACCTCAACCAGATGCGCGAGCTGTTTCGCAGGATGGTGTTCAACATCCTGATCGACAACACCGATGACCACGAGAAGAACCATGCGCTGCTGGTCACCGACGGCGAGCAGTACGAGCTCTCACCCGCCTATGATGTTTTACCCTCCGGCCAGGCGCTCGGCTACCAGCAGATGCGCGTCGGGGAGCAGGAAGCAGACGCGACGCTCAGCAACGCGCTATCGATGGCGCGGCTGTTCGCACTTGATGCCGACACTGCGATCCAGGAGACGCGCTCGGTTGCAAGGGTCGTGGACGGCTGGAAGGAGCACTTCAAGGCCACCGGGGTGAGCTCCGGGGATATCGAGCTGTGCGCCGAGCAGATCGACCGGCCGTTTCTTGCGGAGCAGCGTGCAGCGGTGCTCGCCCGACGGCTGCCTTGATGCGTTGAGGCAGGCCGTGGCCACACATGCGCTCTTCCCGACGCTCGTCTACACAGCGGCCTTGAGGAGCCCGGGGCTGAATGAGCGCCTGCTCAAGGAGTGCAAGCAGCTGCGCCTGGATGACGAGGCCGGCCGCGGCTGGTCGGAGCAGAACTATCCCGGCGGCTACACCTCCTACGCTTCCGCGAGCCACATGCAGCGCATGTCGCCTACCTTCGCGCGCCTGGAGCGCGAGCTGGATCGACACGTGGCAGCCTTCGTCCGTGAGCTTGACTTCGACATGAAGGGCCGCAAGCTCGCGATGACGGATTGCTGGGTCAACATCATGCCGCGGCTCGTGGTGCACGGCATGCACCTGCATCCGCTCGCGACATTGAGTGGCACCTACTATGTGCAGATGCCGCCGGGCTCCCCGGGACTGAAGCTCGAGGACCCGCGGCTGGATCGGTTCATGGCAGCCCCGCCGCGCAGCGCCCGCTCGCGCAACCGCCCCTGGTTCCTGCTGCCGGCGCGCGCCGGCAGGTTCGTGCTGTTTGAGAGCTGGCTGCGCCACGAGGTGCCGCCCAATCCCGTCGCCGCCGAGCGCATCAGCATCAGCTTCAACTACAGCTGGTTCTCCTAAAGGCACGTAGCGAAGCAGGCCGGAGCTGACAGCTCCGTCAGGTGTCGCGCAAGGCGGTGGCGACGGGCAAGCTGGCGGCCTTGATCGAGGGCAGGAAACCTCCCACGAGCGCAATGGCGAGCGACCAGCCAATGCTCACGAGCACGAGTTGCGCCGTCACCGTCATCGGAAAGCTGACGCTGCCGGCGACCACTAACTGGCCGTTGAACAGGTACCAGGCGATGCCCGCGCCGAGCAGGGCGGCGGGCACGGCCAGCAGCAGGCCCTCGGCGAGCACCGAGATGACAACCGGCACAGCGCCGAAACCGAGGGCGCGCAAGGTCGCGATCTCTACCCTACGCGCGTCAACTGCCGCATAGAGGCTGGCGAGCGCGCCGCAGGTCGCCCCGAGCGCCATCAGGCCCCCGATGAAGTAGCTGACAAAGTCGAGAACACCGCGCATCCCCGTGATGACGGCCTCGTTCGACTCCGCCTCGGTCTTCAAGTCCGCCGACAGCATGGGATCGCTCGTGATCGCCTTCTTGAGGGTGCCGAACGCGGCCGGCGACTCGAGCAGCACGTTGATGCTGGTAAAGGTGGATTGCGGAAAGGCGGCGAGAACCGTGTCCGCATCACTAGCCACGCAATTGTCAAAGAACCGGCTCTTGCTGCGGTATATGCCCACGACCTTCCAGTTGGTGCCCTGCACGCGGATCTCATCCCCGATCTCGAAGCCCTTGAAGCGCGCGCGAATGCGCTCACTCGCGATCAGCTCGCGCAGGCCGGGCTGGAAGTATCGACCCTGCACGACCTCAACCTCGGGCCAGATCTTGCGCCACTGCGGACCGGATGCGAACAGGCAGACGGCGTCACGCAGGTTCTGTCGGGTCACGCCCTCGAAGAGCGTGATGAAGACGCCCGCCGCGATGGGCTTGCCCTCGGCGTCGCGCTTGATGCCCGGCTTGTCAAGCAGGCTGCCGAGCACAGAACGGGGGAGCGAGCTCACCATGGCTGACTGAGAGCCGCTGGCAACGACCGAGACTCGATCGGCACGGACGTTGGATTGGGCTATGTATTCAACCCCCTGGCCGAGGGCCAGCATCGACACGAGCACGGCCATGACCGTCGTGATGCTGATGACCGTGACGAGCGATGCGCCGAGCCGTTGCGGGATGCTGCTGATCGCAGCGAGGGTCAGAGCCAGAGCATTGCGAATGCCACGCATGAGCGTCCCCTAGCGACTGGCGAGTGCGTCCACGACCCGCAGGCGCAGTCCGCGCCAGGCGGGAATAGCCCCGCCGGCGAGGGCGAGCAGCACGGCGCACCCGACCCCTGCCGCCATCACCACGACCGGCACAGACCCGAGGCCGATGTAGCTGCGGGCCAAGACCAGGATGCGCGCTGCGATCCACAGCCCCAGTGCCGCGCCGCCGATACACAGCGCGGCAGTCTCGGCCAGGATCAGCGCCATCACCAGCGCATCGGAGAACCCGAGTGTCTTCAGCACCGCGAGCTCCGGCGTGCGCTCGCGGAAGGATTGCATCATCAGCGCCCCGGTCGCGAACAGCAGCACGAAGAAGGCCGCCGCCGTGATCCGGTGCACGACCGCATCGAGGTCGCCGAGGCTCGCGACCTGCGACTGCGCGAGCTCGTGCTCTGACTGCGTGAGCGTCTCGTTGGGCGAGTTGGCGAACTGTGAGTCGATCGCTTGCTCGAGCTGTGAGACGCGCTCGGGATCGGCGATGCGCACCGTGGCGAGGCCGATCGTGTCGCGCTGGGCGGGCAGGGATTCGTTGACGTAGCGATAGTTGGCGATGATCGGCAGGGCGGAGTCCGGCTGCTCCGTGTTCTCCCAGGCGCCCAAGATATCGAATGCCCAGTTGCCGGAGCCGTCCTTGCGTTGCAGCGGTGATTGCAGAGTGATGCGCTGTCCGACCTTCCAGCCATACTTGCGCATCGTCTCCCCACCCACCAGGGCACCATCCTGGGTCTCACGCATCGCCCGCGCCTGCGCTGGATCGATCTTGATCTCCGGATACATCGCCAGGAATGTGTCCACGTCTGTGGCGACCACTGGGACGCTCTGAGTCGCATGCTGGTAAGTGCCGGGGAGCATGTAGCGGTACGTGGTCAAGGTGACCCCCGGCGTCGTTTGCAGCTGCCCCAGGATGGACATGGGCAGGGGCGCGCCGAGCCGCAGCCGGCTGCTCACATACAGCCGATCAGCGTGCGTTGCGGCGACTGCCTGTTTGATGCCGGTGTTCAGCCCCTGCAGGACACCAAACAGCGTGAATGCGATGATCACCTGCGCCAGGATCAGGATGGCGCGACCGCTCTTGCGGCGGATCCCGGCCCAGATGAGTGGCAGGAATTTCACCTGTCGGCCCCCTTGAGGTGATGCGTGTCGTGAGCCCGAGGCTGTGGGCTTAAGTCTACCTTCAGGGGTTGAGGGCGTAAGACCCCGCCGCCGCAGGCTGCCGCGTTTCATGGGCAGCTGGGCGCAGGCAGCTCCTCGGGGCAATGTCCTGCAGCAGGAGCAGGCGCTTGTGCCCGGTAGCCCCCGTGCTTAAGTGGCATCGTCGGGCTCCCCAACCTGACGCTTGGGCCAAAGGCAGGGCTTGAGCCCTTAGGGCTCAATTGAGACTGTACGGAAGAGCCAGCTTCCTGAAGTCTGGTAGGTGCATCCGGCCGAGAAACTTCTCGCTAGCCATCGACTCGAATGCGCTCCGTACGGACGGCCGATCTAACAGGAGCTCTAGGGGCCAAGTCCTCTCATCGCGGTGCCGGGCCTGAGCATCGACTGGGACTAAGCCGATGGCGGAGATGGTCGCGGACGGCCTGAAGCCGACGCGCCTTGAGGGTCAAACCCCAAGTGTCAGGCGTCGGCCTGCTCGCGCCGACGCACCTCCAATGCAGCTCGAAGCCCTACAGTGCACGCCGACCACAAGAGGCCCGGTCGCAGCGCACAGTGCGGGACCATGTGCAGCAGCTCGCTGATCGCCTGCGACCTGCGCGCGAGGAATCGCGGCTTGGGGTGCGAGCTGGACCAAAGGCTCCTCTGCGCTGCTCGCAGTGCATAATACGCAGCGCTTCCGACCAGCCTCAGTTTGCAAGGTGTGCCGGGCAGTGCGGAAGCGTCAGGAGAATGCATTGTCAGTCCACCCCCAGGCGGAAACCCCCACCACAGACACCCAGCATCCGGTCACCGTCCGCGAGGCGGTGCTCGGGCTGCTGCGCGCCTTCGGCATGCAGCGGATCTTCGGCAATCCCGGCTCGACCGAGCTGCCGCTGTTCCGCGACTTCCCCCCGGACTTCAGCTACGTTCTCGCGCTGCAAGAGTCGATCGCCGTCGGGATGGCCGATGGCTACGCGCAGGCGACCCGCAACGCTGCGCTCGTGAACCTGCATTCGGCCGTCGGTGTCGGGCATGCGCTGGGCAACCTCTTCACCGCCTTCAAGAACCAGACTCCGCTGGTGATCACCGCCGGCCAGCAAGCTCGCTCGATCTTGCCGTTCGAGCCGTTTCTGTTCTCGGCGCGGGCCACGGAGCTCCCCACCCCCTATGTGAAGTGGGCGGTCGAGCCGGCCCGTGCGCAGGATGTCCCGGCGGCCATTGCTCGCGCCTACTACCTGGCCATGCAGCCCCCCAGGGGTCCGACATTCGTCTCGATCCCGGTGGATGACTGGGACCGGCACTGCGAGCCGCTTGCGCCGCGGCAAGTCAGCACGGCTGTGCGCGGCGATCCCGCCTTGCTCGCACAAGTGGCACGCCAGCTCGCTCAGGCTTCACGGCCGGTCTTCGTGGTCGGTGCCTCGGTGGCACGCGATGACGCCTGGGACGAGGTGATCGCCCTCGCCGAGCGCCATCAGGCGCAAGTGTGGGTGAGCCCGATGTCGGGGCGCAACAGCTTCCCGGAGGACCACCGACTGTTTGCCGGCTTCCTCGCCGCCGACCGCGGGGCCATCGTGAGGAGCCTTGCCGGGCACGATCTGATCCTCGTGCTGGGGGCGCCGGCCTTCACTTACCATGTCGAAGGTCAGGGCCCGCATGTGCCTGCGGGCGCCCGGCTGTGCCAGGTGATCGATGATCCCGCGATTGCCTCGTGGACACCGGTGGGCGTGGCCGTGGTCAGCAGCTTGAAGCTGGCGCTGCAAGATCTGCTCGCGGGCGATGCCCCCCCGGTACGTCCCGCGCCGTCGCCGCGGGTGCGCCCGCCGCCGGTTGCCGGACAGCCCTTGACGGACAGCTATCTGCTGCAACAGCTCGCCGCTTTGCGGCCCGCCGGCAGCATCATCGTGGAGGAAGCCCCCAGCAGCCGCGGTCCCATGCACGAGCACCTGCCGATCCTCGAGCGTGATACTTTCTACACCTGCGCGAGCGGCGGCCTGGGACACGGCTTGCCGGCGGCTGTCGGTGTCGCTCTCGGCCGGCCGGGCGAGAAGGTGATCGCGGTCCTGGGCGATGGCTCAAGCATGTATGCAATCCAGGGGCTGTGGAGCGCGGTGCAGCTGTCCTTGCCTGTCACCTTCATCATCGTCAACAACCGCCGCTACGAGGCGTTGTTGCAGTTCGGGCGCCACTTCAAGCTGGACCAGACCGTCGGGACCGCCCTGCCGCAGATCGACTTCTGCGGTCTCGCACGGGCGCAAGGCTGTGCTGCCGTGCGCGTTGCGCAGGCGCAGGAGCTCGATGAGGCCCTCACGAGCGCCTTCGCAGCCTCCTGCCCAACACTGGTTGAAGTGCTCATCGAGTGAGCGCCGCCGTATCCTCCACCCGCTTCGGTTTCAGACACGAGCCCAGACGCACTTGACTCCCCAAATCGCTGCAGTGCACTCGATCCAGCTGTGCGGGGCTCGCAGCATTCAGCAGGGGTTCATCGGTCGTTACTCAGCATGCAACCATCGAGCTACACCAACAAGGTAAGCACCTATGCGATATCCCGTCCGCAGTCTCCTTGCAACGTTATGTCTGGCCGCCTTGCCACTGGCCGTCCCGGTGGCATCCGCGGGTGTCGTCGTCGGCATATCCGTGAATATCGCCCCGCCGGTCCTGCCCGTATACGAGCAGCCTCCGTGTCCGACGGTAGGCTACATCTGGACCCCCGGCTACTGGGGCTGGAGCAACGGGGAGTACTACTGGGTCCCGGGCACCTGGGTCGCGCCACCGGCGGTCGGTCTGCTGTGGACGCCTGGCTACTGGGGGTGGTCTAACGGGGCCTACCTCTGGCACGCCGGCTACTGGGGCCCGCACGTCGGCTTCTATGGCGGAGTCAACTACGGATTCGGCTACACCGGCGTGGGATTCGCGGGCGGGGAGTGGCGCGGTGGGGCCTTTTTCTACAACCGTTCCGTCGCCAACATCGGGGCACTGCACGTCGGCTTCTACAGCAGGGATGTTCCTGTGGTCGCCGCGCGGGTGAGCTTCAATGGCGGCGTGGGCGGTATTGTCGCGCGTCCCAGCGCGGTCGAGGTCCTGGCGGAGCGCGATCGTCACGTGGCCTTCACGGACCTGCAAGCCCGGCACGAGCAGGCCTCCTTCCACAACGAGGCGCTGCGTGCCGCGGTGAACCATGGCCGGCCCGCCATCGCCGCTACTGTGCGACCCGGGGAGTTCGGCGGCCATGCGGTGATGGCTGCGCACGAGGAGATGCACGGCGGGCCCGGGCCCGGTGCCGAGCATCGGGGCGGTCCGGCACCGCGGGCCGAAGAGCGGCGGGGTGGCGGGGGCGGACACCCGGCCGCGCATGAGGAGCGGCGTGAGGACAAGCGGCACTGACCGCAAGCTGATCCAGGCTGCGCTCGCCCCAGGTACGGGTCGAGCGCAGTCGTGCACTGAACAGTCACCAAGCCAGGTCTTACACCATGCGATATCTGATCTTGTCAGCGGCTCTGCTGCTCGGGGCGTGCGCAGGCAGGGAGCCCCAGGCCGACGTCGTCGTCCCGGGCCCTGCGGTTTACGTGCCCCCGCCTCCTGCGCCGGTCGTCAGCGTCTACGTAGAGCCGCCCCTGGCGCAGCCGGAACCCATCGCGGTTGCCTGGGCGCCGCCGCCGATGCTGGTCGAGTCGCCCCCGCCGCCGCCGGATCCCGCTTTCATTTGGGTTGGTGGCTACTGGGTGTGGGAGGGCAACTGGGTCTGGGCACACGGTCATTGGTTGGCTCCGCCGCGTCCGCACTATGCGTGGGTCAATCCGTACTACGAGAATCGCGGTGGCGTCGTGATCTTCGTCAACGGCCACTGGGCTGCGCCGGGAGTCGTATTCCAGCCCCCGCCGCCCGGCATCCATCTCACACTCGAAGTGGCCGCGGCTGGTGTCGTCGTAGGCCCGCGTCCCTCTGGACCCGATGGCTGCTTCGTGCCCGCTCCGCCGGGCTCGCGCCCCGGCATCATCGTGCCGGCGCCGATCGGTACGGCTCCTGCGGTGGTGACGAGCGCGCCGCCTGTCATGGCAGTCGGAATGCGAATCAGCGCTAACGTTGGTAACACCACGGTCAACAGGACGACTAACATCACGAATGTCACGAACGTGACCAACGTGACGATCATCGCGCCAGCTTCCGCCACGATCAGCGGTGCCGCAGTCAACACGTCGGTGCCGGCGCAGGCGCACCTGGCCGCGGGTCTGTCGCCGGTTGTGAGGACGCAAGCTCCCGTGCCGCAGTCGAGCACGCCGATCCCGAGCTTTGTGCACGGCAACAAGCCCAGGGCGCTTCCGCCAGCGCAGACGGTGAGTGTGGTGCGTCCGGCCGGCGGGCCGGCCAGCACTTCGAGACCGGGTGCAGCGCCTGGCAGACCGGCGAGCGCCGGGACGCCCGCGGAGCCGGGCTCGAACAGGCCGCAGCCGGGCGGCGCAGAGCCCAGCACGAGCCGGCCGCAGGGTGCCGCGGGTACCGCGCAGCCCAGCATGGAGAGGCGGCCCGTACAGGGTGCCGGGGGCACCACGTCCCCGCCCACCACGGAAAGGCGATCGCAGGGTGCGGCGGGCACGGCACAGCCCAACACGGGCAGGCCGGCGGCTGGCGGAGTCGCAGTGCAGCCCAACACGGGCAGGCCGGCGGCTGGCGGAGTCGCAGTGCAGCCCAACACGGGTAGGCCGCAGGGTGCCGGGGCCGCAGCGCAGCCCGGCATGGGCAGGCCGCAGGGTGCCGGAGGCGCGGCGCAGCCCAACATGGCCAGGCGCGAGCAGGGTGCCGGGGCCGCAGCGCAGCCCGGCATGGGTAGGCCGCAGGGTGCCGGAGGCGCGGCGCAGCCCAACACGGCCAGGCGTGTGCAGGGTGCCGGGGGCGCAGCGCAGCCCGCAAAGCCACAGGCGGGCAAGCCTGCTCCAGGCAAGGAACAGGCCAGCAAGGCTCAGCAGAAGGAAGAATCCAAGCGCGACAAGGAGCCGCAGGACAAGTGATCCGTGCTTTCGCCGCGCGGGCCGTGCTCTTGCCTATCTCGCCAGGCGAAATGCCTGGCTCGATTCGCACGGCCCATGTTGTTATGAGGCCAGGGCGTCATGAGCGAATCGTCAACTGTTCGCAGGCGCCCTCGCGGATACGCGCCTCGTGTGGCAGCGTCCCGGCTGCCTCGTCGAGCCGCTGGAGTCTTCGCGGTCCAGGCCCCGCAGAGCACGCAGCTTGCGGGGCCTGAAAGCTAGCGGATCACGGCAGTACCTGGCGCAGCCACGCGGCAATGTCACACACCTCCTCCGGGCATACGTTGTGTGCCATCAGGTAGGCGTGCCAGCGAACCCGGTAGCCCGAGGCCTCCAGCAGCTGCCGTGTTTCCTTTCCGTGGAACGGCGCGACCACCGGGTCCTGTTTGCCGTGAGCCATGAAGATGGGCGTCTCGTGGTTGGCCGGGGACTGCTCCGCAGCGAAGTGCGCGGTGAGCGGCATCCAGCAGGAGAGCGCCACGATGCCTGCGAGGGCCTGGGGATAGCGCGTGCCGGCGTAGACGGCCAGCGCGCCCCCCTGAGAAAATCCCCCCAGCACGATCCGGCGCGTGTCGATGCCGCGTTCGTTCTCGCGGCGCACCAGCCCGGCGATGTTCTCGTACGAGGCCCGAATGCCCTCCTCGTCCTCCTGCAGGCGCCGATCGATTCCGGCCAGGTCATACCAGGCGCGCATCACCATCCCGCCATTCAAGGTGACCGGGCGCATGGGTGCATGGGGGAAGACGAAGCGCAGCGCACGCTCGCCCGGTCGCACGAGTTGCGGGACCATGGGCTCGAAGTCATGGCCGTCGGCCCCCAGTCCGTGTAGCCAGATCACCGTGCCGCTCGGCGCCGGCCCGGTCTGTACCTCCACCCACTCAAGCGACATGCTCAGCCCTCACGACACTGCCGGCTATCCGCGCGCGCGTGCAACTTACACGCGGCTGCGACGCAGGGGCAAGTGTCGGCTGGCAGTGTGATGGCACAGCTGTCCACCATGCCGGGGTTTCCCCACCAGCGCGCTCCGCGCAAGCTGCGTCCGCGCTTGCGCCCGGCGGCTCGCCGGGACCGGCTGCGCTGCCTGCGCGCATTCTTGCAGGCACCCGCGTCGATCCAGCTGCTGGTCCTCATCACCTGTCTGGTGACGCTGTGGCTGTGCACGAACTGGGTCTATCAGGTGCTGCGCAAGCCCACGGAATTGCTGTTTCCGGTCAGCGGCGTGCTGGGCAAGACGCCGTCCCAGACCTGGCATGAGTATTCTCCGTTCTTCAGGAGACACTCGACGCGGGTGGTCACACCGCAGTTGCTTGCTGCGCTGGCCCAGGTCGAGGCCTCAGGAAACCCGCTGGTGCGCACCTACTGGCGCTGGTCGTGGATCGCGATCATGCGGCCCTTCGAGGTGTACAAGCCCGCCTCGAGCGCCGTGGGCATGTACCAGATGACGGACGGCACCTTCGAGGAGGCGAGGCGCTACTGCATCCACAATCACATTGCAGTTCGCGCCGCTGAGCAGGACATCTGGCACCCTTGTCCCCTGAGGCAGCTCTACTCTCGTCTCATCCCGAGCGATGCGGTGCAGCTCACCGCCGCCTACCTCGACATGCACGTGAGCATGATCCTCGCTCGCCATCACGGCGTGCACCCGAGCCTTGCGCAGAGGCAGGATCTGGCGGCCGTCGTTCACCTGTGCGGGGCGGGAGCCGCCGAGCTCTACGCGGAGCGCGGTTTCCGCTTCGCAGCCGCAGAACGCTGCGGCGACCATGATCCGCGCGCTTATCTCGCCCGAATCAGCGCCATGAAGGCCGTCTTTGCACGCCTGGCCGCCCAGGACGCGCCGTGAGGTGCGCGCGCGTTCAGCCGTGGTGATGGTGGCCGTCAGGCCCGTGCGCGTGGCCGTGCGCGAGCTCCTCCTGCGTTGCTTCGCGCACGTCGGTGATATGGATGGCGAAGAACAGGGTCTTGCCCGCAAGCGGGTGGTTGGCATCGAGGGTGACCAGGTCACCCTGGACCTGCGTCACGGTCACCGAGCGCGGACCTTGGCCAGTCTGTGTCGTGAGCCTCATTCCTGGCCGCACCTGCCCCACGCCTGACAGTGTGCGGCGCGGAACTCGCTGCACCAGGCTCTGGTCGTGCTCGCCGTAAGCTTCGGCCGGCGCCACCGTCACGCTGAGCTGGTCGCCAGCGCTCTTGCCCTCGAGCTCGCGCTCCAGACCGGGGATCAGGTTGCCGTGCCCGTGCAGGTACGCAAGAGGCT
>Ga0123356_10007035_pt1 | contig 11280 bp, 9 predicted proteins | sample TergutEmb28metaG_2_FD_92546 | JGI IMG/M metagenome (GOLD analysis project Ga0123356, IMG submission 92546) | Embiratermes neotenicus P3 segment gut microbial communities from Petit-Saut dam, French Guiana - Emb289 P3 | ecosystem: Host-associated > Arthropoda: Insects > Digestive system > Gut ... | reverse complement strand
CATGAAAATGTTTGCCGGTTCAAAGTGCTTGCAGAAATTGATAAAGACTTGAACGAAGAAGAAATAAACATACAATTAAGCAGAATACCTTTTAGAGAAAACGCAGAACAAGACATACTTGTCATTGATTTTGGGCTCGATTTAGTGCCTTTTGTTCAAGATGGTGATCTTCTCGATAAAATCAAAGAGGTTCGCGATAAGATGGGAAAAAATAATTTGGGACAGTATAAAATCCCCTCAGTGAGAGTACGTGATAATACAGACCTATCCCCAAATCAGGTACGAGTACGTTACTATGCTGATTACCTCCTCGACAAGGAGTATACTGATTTAAGCATCGCCATAAAGGAAGCAATAGAAACTCTCAATAAAATCGAAGAGTAATTTACATGAATTAAAGAATAATTTATGATATAATCACATTCAGAGCGTAAAAACGTTGTGAGTGTGATTATTTTTTATATTGGGGTGTGAGAATGAAAAGAGTTATATCTCTATGCTGTATCTTATCAGCATTAGTACTCATGGCATTACCCTTTGGCATCGATATGGACTTTGTTTCAGATCCCGGTCCGCCGATGGAAATCGTGACTTTTCAATGCTCATACTTCAGTATGATGCCGGTAGGATACGCAAACTGGATGCCGCTCGTCACTGCGGTTCTATCCCTCGCCATTCTTTTTATGCTCGTCTTCGGACTTAAGAAAGACAGAGGGAAGAAAAAAGACAATAAAGTACCAATATGCATATGTCTAATAGCTTGCATCGCAGCTTCGTTTGTGTCATGGTCGGTATTTTCGACATTAACAGTTGTCGGCGCATTAATATTTGCCCTTCACTTTGCCCTGTTAACGATTCAACTACTCAGCTTCGAGCGTCCACAAAGCATGAAAGAGTGACAAGTGACAAGGGGACGGGGGTTTTGACACATGACAGCATGACAGAGGGACAATCCTGCGAGGGACAATCCTGCGAGGGGAGGGGTTTTGACATGTCTGAAAAAGAAAGCATTAAAGGGGATACGCGAATGCAATATCGTGAAGATAAAATATCGGGGAACCAATTATCGGCTCTTGGGCTGGGTTGTATGCGATTTCCACGTGATAAGGCTGAAACAGAGCGTATGGTTTTATCCGCTATTGAAAGTGGAGTTAACTTCTTTGACACCGCTTATGTTTATCCGAACAGCGAAGTTACACTGGGCGGAATACTTGCAAAGCATGGCAAAAGAAAAGACGTTTTTATCACTACTAAACTACCAATATCTATGTGTAGAAGTGCGGACGATTTTGACAAGATTTTTGGGGAGCAGTTAAAACGCCTTAAAACAGATTATATAGATTACTATTTACTACACAACATATCGGACTACACCGACTGGGAAAAGCTTCAAAAGCTCGGCTTTGAGCAATGGGTGACAGATAAAAAGAAAACAGGACAGATCCGCCGGATAGGATTTTCATTCCATGGCACCTGCGATATCTTTTTGCAAATTCTTAACGCCTACACCTGGGAATGCTGTATGATACAATACAACTACTCCGATGAGAATTATCAAGCAGGGAAAAAAGGTTTATTGGCTGCCGCAGAAAAACGAATACCTGTTCTGATAATGGAGCCTTTACTTGGAGGTACACTTGCGACAGATCTGCCTAAGAAAGCTGTAGATTTATTTTCCGGATTAAACCCTGTCCTCACCCCTGCTGATTGGGGTTTGTGGTGGCTTTGGAATCATGAAGAAGTAACAGTTGTACTTAGCGGTATGAGCAGCACACAGATACTGGAAAACAATGTGAAATCTGCTGCTGATTATCGAGCATTAACTGATAATGAACTCGCAGTGTACAGCGATGTAATCGACGTTTTCAGAGAATCATATAAAGTCAACTGCACAGGTTGCAACTACTGCTTACCCTGTCCGAAAGGCATAAATATACCAGCTTGTTTTTCTGCGTACAACATAAGTTTTAGCCAAGGTTATGTAAAAGGTCTGACATTACATATCACATCAACAGCAGGAGCTACAAGAAACCCGAAAAGCCCGCGCCTGTGCAACGAATGCGGAAAATGCGAAAAAGCCTGCCCCCAAAACCTCCCGATCCGTAAAGACCTAAAAAAAGTCGCCCGAAAATTCGAGCATATTCCAATGCGAATGGTCCTGGCGCTGGTACGAAGCTTAATGACTAGATAATCGTCACATGTTTATAGGCTTAATTCCTGCCTGCAATCTCGCCATCGCCCTAGCTAAAGCGATTTTTGATTGCTTATACTCTGTCATGCTTTGTTTTTGACGCATATCTTCAATTGCCCGCTTTCTTGCATCTTCTGCACGGCGGGCATCTATTTCGTCAGGATGCTCGCAAGATTGGACAAAAATCATCACCCCATCACGGCGAACCTCCATAAACCCTTCAGAATTAACAGAACTTTCCCACTTACCATCCCTTTTGATACCGATATTACCAATACTGACAGGCATAATAAAAGGAGCATGATCAGCAAGCACCATAACACTCCCATCAGGAGCATCAGCGGAAACCGCTTCAACATCACCGTCAAAAAACTCCCGCTCCGGTGTTAAAATCTTTAAGTTAAACAGTTTAGCCATTTAAGCTCCTTTAAAAGTGGCAGATATTAATTAGCAAATACAATGGAGTAGCGAGTTAGTGATTCTTGGCGAATTTTCAGATAGGATTAGCCTTGTTTGAGCTGAAAACGTATATAATTCATAATACTCGAAGCGAGTTTGGCTAATCCCTGAAAAAAGCCTTAGAATCACTTATGAGTGGATACTTGTATTTGGTAATTAATATCTGCCACATACAATTTTACATCGTTTTCGCTTTTTCCCGCACCTCATCTATATCACCAACAAGGAAGAACGCTGCTTCCGGGATATCATCGACTTCTCCGCCTAAGATAGCAGCAAATGAACGTATTGAATCCTTCAGAGCAACAAAGCGGCCCTCCATGCCTGTAAATGTCTCAGCTACTGAGAAAGGTTGTGATAAAAATTGCTGTATCTTTCTTGCACGATAAACTGTCTGGCGATCTTCCAGACTCAACTCATCCATTCCCAGTATCGCAATAATATCCCGCAATTCCTTATACCTGTTCAAACACGCAATTACTCCCTGTGCAGTTTCGTAGTGTTCAACACCTACTATAGACGGTTCAAGTATACGAGAATAAGACTCAAGAGGAGAAACAGCAGGATAAACACCGATTTCAGCTACACTGCGCGATAAAACTGTCGTTGCGTCAAGGTGTGAGAAAATCGTTGCGGGAGCAGGGTCTGTCAAGTCGTCAGCGGGAACATAAATCGCTTGAACCGATGTAACAGAGCCGTTTTTAGTTGAAACGATCCGTTCCTCCAACGAACCAAGCTCTCCGGCAAGTGTCGGCTGATAACCGACAGCGGACGGCATCCTTCCGAGCAGAGCGGAAACCTCGTTACCTGCCTGTACATATCTGTAAATATTGTCGATAAACAGAAGAACATCGCGATTCATCTCATCGCGGAAGTATTCTGCCATTGTCAGACCGGTCAGTCCGACTCTCATACGCGAGCCGGGTGGTTCGTTCATTTGCCCGAACACAAGTGCAGTCTTATCAATGGCTCCGGATGCCTTCATATCAGCTATCAGCTCCGAACCTTCACGACTGCGTTCACCAACTCCGGCGAAAACAGAGAACCCGCCGTGTACAGTTGCTATATTATATATAAGCTCCATGATCAATGTCGTTTTACCAACACCTGCTCCGCCGAAGAGTCCGACTTTTCCACCTTTGGAATACGGGGTCAGCAGATCGATGACCTTGATACCCGTTTCAAAAAACTCGGCAACAGGAGTCAAATCGGTGAATTTGGGAGCCTTACGGTGAATATCCCATAAAGGTGCATCCTCGATCGGAGGACCGTTATCAATGGGTCGTCCGAGTACGTCAACAACGCGTCCGATCACATTCGGACCGACAGGCACACGAATAGCATGACCCTTAGCGTGAACTTCTGTACCGCAGCAAAGACCGTCTGTTGCATCAAGAGCAATACACCGGACAACACCTGGAGCTACATTTGCAGAAACTTCCATATGTCTGCCATCACTGGTAGCAAGCAAGTCAAAAAGCTTGGGTTCATTAGCATCATGCTCAAAACGAACATCCAAAACCGGTCCGCTTATCTTGACAATAACACCAACTTCAGCAGGTTTCTTTCTCCCGTCCCGGCTGTCTGCGATATGGTCTTCGATCTCTGTGGCTGCTGCCGTGTTCTCAATATTCTCCGTCATATTGCTGTTCACCTCTTAAAATCTCCGCTGCATCGGCAATTTCCGCCAACTCATTAGTAATAGCGCTTTGCCGTGCGAGGTTATATTGTGTATTTAACTTATCGATCATTTCTTTTGCATTTGTCGTCGCAGAGCGCATTGCTGTCATCCTTGCGAAGTGCTCGCTTGCGTATGCTTGTACCATGATGCCGAATAAAAGACCTACAACAAACTGCGGTACCATGATATCGAACACTGCTTGAGCCGATGGATGATAAATTATACTTTCAAGCTCCTGAGCATCCCGGATATCTACGTAGTCATGTACAAAAACAGGTAAAAGTCTCGCTTCGACAGGCTGTCTTTTTGTATCACCGTAAAAAGATGTATAAATAACACATATTTCATCAGTGACAGCACGTTCATATAAATCAGTTAATTCACCTGCAACCTCACGTGCACGATCCAGAGTCGGGTCTTGCACAATTCCTAACATACTTATATCAGGCGTGATATTATGCGATCTGAAAAACGATTCAGCGGTGTGCCCCAATGTGATAAGACCGGATCCCGGATTCTCCTTAAGGCGCTCCAGCGTAAAGTTTAAGACGTTCGCATTATGAGCACCGCAAAAACCCTTATCACCTGAGATAACTACATATGTGCAATGTTGACGCTCGCGTTCATGTAAAAACGGATGGGAAACATCTTGAGAAGAGACAAGAATCTCTTTGATCGTACGGCGTATGTTTGAAAAATATTTGCGGTTATGCTCAATATGACCCATGACCTGCCTCATTCTGTTTGAGGAGATCATTTCCATAGCACCCGTTATTTTCCGCGTCTGCTCAATAGCGGAAATATGCTCACGAATCTCATTAGCCTTTTGCACAAGTGTCTCCCTTAAAATACAAAATAATCAAGATAACTCTCGCCTTACATCATTGCGAGCGCACGAAGCAATCCAGTCCTAATTGTTTGGTTATTCAGAGAAATATTGCTCAAAGAGAGCCTCCAACCCTTCTTTGTCCGCATCGGTCAAATCGCCGGTACTGTTGATATTCTCAACGATATCCGCAGCATTTTTACCTATAAATTCAAGCAAACCATCAGCGGCATCATGGACTTCATTCAACTCATAACCATCAAACTTTCCATCTTCTGCGGCAAGTAATAAAATCACCTGTTCAGAGAGCAAATAATTTCGTTCTGAAGGCTGGATCAAAAGTCTGACAAGGCGCTCTCCACGTCGCAGTAACGCGGCGGTCGCGGAGTCGATATCTGCACCAAATTGTGCAAATACAGCCATATCTCTATACTGTGCGATCTGCAGTCTCAAGCTGCCGGAAACGGCACGCATTGCTTTACGCTGCGCTGCACGACCGACACGTGAAACAGACAGTCCAACATTGACAGCAGGGCGCTGCCCGGCATTAAACATTGCAGTTTCCAGATATATCTGCCCGTCAGTTATAGAGATGACATTAGTAGGTATATAAGCGGATATATCACCTGCCATGGTTTCTATTATCGGCAAAGCTGTCATAGAGCCTCCACCTAATTCAGGTGAAAGTTTTGCAGCACGCTCAAGCAGACGGCTGTGTAAATAGAAAACATCACCCGGATAAGCTTCACGACCGGATGGACGACGCAATAATAATGACATAGTTCTGTACGCAACAGCATGCTTAGATAAATCATCATATACGACTAAAACATCACGTCCGTTATACATGAATTCTTCAGCGACCGCACAAGCAGCATACGGTGCAATATATTGCATCGCAGCAGTATCGCTGGCCATAGCGGCAACTACGACAGTATGCTCCAGCGCACCAGATTTTTTTAGCGCATGGACTATACTTGATACTGTCGATGTCTTTTGCCCTACGGCACAATAAACGCAGATAACTCCCGTATCACGCTGGTTCATTATCGCAGACATAGCAATCGAAGTTTTTCCGGTTTGCCTGTCACCAATAATCAACTCACGCTGACCGCGCCCGATAGGGATCATACTGTCAATAGCCATGACGCCTGTTTCCATCGGGGTATTGACCGCACCGCGCTGCATTATTGTCGGAGCATGTGCTTCGATCGGGCGAAACTTATCGCCAACCAGATCCATGCCGTCAAGAGGTTTACCGAGCGGGTCAACGACACGACCCAGCATCACATCACCGACGCAAATCTCTGCAATGCGTCCTGTCGTGCGAACAAGGCTGGTCGTCGATACAGAACCACCCAACAGAGCGGAACCGACGCCGCCCAGCACCAAATCAAGTGCCAGTCCTGTCGCGCCGCCTTCAAAGGACAACAGTTCACCATAATGGCAGTTTGCAAGACCTTGGATATGAACTATATCGTCACTATAGCTTTTGACGATACCATACTCATAAACGAGCGGGTCAGGCTCTGAAGACATTAGACGCTGTTTGAGCATTGTGCCCACAGCAGAAAAAGATGATTCGACCTCAACCTTTTTCTCCTCGGGATTTACAAGCTGCCGCCCAAGCTCATGAAGTCTCGAAGAAAAACTGGCATCATAAACCTTACCATCGATAACAGCAATAAAACCACCTGTTATCTTTTTGCTTTCAACCACTTCAAAATCAAGCTTTTCGTCAAATTTGCTTTCAAAACCTTCACGAATAGAAGTGATCAACTTCTCATCCTGCTTTGAAGCAACTATAAGAATCGGTCTATCCATTAATGTGTACCCCTAATTCCTAAAAAACTCATCGACCACATGTGCCGAATCCTCTGCCGAAACCTCGCGCTCCAGAATACGAGCAGCCATTTCTGTCGCAAGCTGCGTTACATCTGCACGCGAATTTTCGAGAGCCTGCTCTTTTTCCTCTGCAATACGAAGCTCTGCCTCGGTTATTATCTCTTTTGCCTTATCACGCGTCTCTTTGAGTATCCTCTCGGATTCATCATTTGCCTTTTGCTGGCTTTCACGTATCATTTCACGCCCGCGCTCTTCAATAGCTCCGATTTTTTTGTCATAATCGGAGTGAAGCTCTTCTGCTGCAAGGCGACGCTTTTCTACTTCGTCCAGCTCACTTTGAACACGTTCCTTACGCGCAGCAAGAAAACGTATTACATGCTTCCAAAGAATGAGACGAAGCAAGACAAATAATACAACAATATTTATGAGACTGATTATTACATCCTCAGGATGAAAATCCAAAATCTCAACCCCTTTACAATGGTAAAAAATTCTGTTTTATATCCTGCAGTTTATTCCCGCAGTTTATACCCCGCAATTTGACCCCGCAACTTAGCTTGCGGCAGGACCTGCAAATATCAAGATCAACGCAGTGACGAAGCCATAAATAGCGGCTGACTCTGTTAAAGCCAGACCAAGTAGAAGTGTGGCGTTGATTTTGCTTGATGCCTCCGGCTGTCTGGCGATCGCATCAAGTGCTTTTCCCGTAGCGATACCCATGGCGATCGCTGCTGTAGCGCATGATAATAAACACAGTGCAATTCCTACATAATTCATAATGAATACCTCCAAAAATCTATTCTATCGCCTCATTAATAAATGTAAGCGTAAGAGTAACAAAAATAAATGTCTGAATTAGGGGGTGGAACGCATTAAAGTACAGACCAAGAACACTTGGGATGCCTACGGCGTTGCTGCCGAGTGCCATGTAAAGCAGATCTATGACTATCATTCCGCCCAGCATGTTTCCGAAAAGACGGCATGCCATAGACACCGGGATAGCCATGTCGGAAATCACACGAAACGGGAAAACCAGCGGAGTGGGTGAAGCGAGCGATTTGATTCGTCCGATAAAACCTTTTTTCTTGATCCCGTAAATGTTGATGAAGAGAAACGTCATAAATGCCAGTGAAAATGTCATGGTTATGTCAGAAGTCGGCGGACGAAGTCTGAAAAGCTCCAGGAATGCACTCATGACCAGCAGTGCGCCGATAGATAAGATATAGGAACATAAAAATTCACCGGTCCCGTGAGCTTGCGCGTTTGTGTAGTTACTGACAGTTTCAACTATAAGCTCAATAACGTTTTGTGCACCGCTTGGTGCTTTATCGCCGGGAGTGTCCTTGGGCTTTTTGAAAACAGTAAAACGGATGATCAAAGCTCCGATTATAAGAACAGCCATTGCTATCCAAGTGTAAATAATCGTATAACTCAAACTGAAACCAAGCACTTGAACACGTTCCGGCATTAGGGAAAACTCAAGTGTTGGGGTTCCATCCGGTCCGAAAATGATGGGCAGTAAACGGGTAAGGAAGAGATAACCCCCGGTAATTATGAGCAATACGGAGATGATTTTTAAGCGTTTGATTTGCTTAGCGACCGGCTTGTCGGGAGTTACTTCCGGATCAATATTTGCCGTGCCCGATAAACGCTGTCGCCATAAATACCCGGAAATTATTAAAACAATAGAAACACCGAGTAAAATCCAGTTAAGCATAGATGTGATTCCATTCTTTCTAGTGCGTCACTTTTTGCGTTTCTTTTTTTGGACACTCTTCTTTTGGACATCCTTTTTCTTTGAGACATCCTTTTTCATTTGGACATCCTTTTTTATTGGAACATCCTTCTGCCTGGAAACTTTAATAAATCTTACAATTGCACATGTTATAAGTGAAGCCGCGATGCCGATACCTACCCACATCAAGCTGGCAGGCAGTAAAAAAGCGCAAATAACCAATATAGCAAAGGGGAATAAAAATTGTGTTAAAGCAAATAATAAAGTCTTGATACCCGCCTTACCACCGGTCACAGATGTAACAAACTTAAATAAGAGGTAAAATTGTACTGCGCCTGTTGCAATACCCACTAACACAGCTATGACTTTAATTACTATATCACCTATGAGACCTTCAAGCACTAAGAACACAACCCCCTAAACAACATCCCTATCACTCTACTCCAAAAGGATATAAAAAGCAATACAAAAAGAAACAAGAAACAGGGGTAAAACATTATGATGTCTCCCCCTGTCCTCATATTTTATTTTTTATATTGATTTAATCCAGAACTAAACTGTTGATATCGATAATCAAGCTTATCGAACCATCGCCTAGGACTGCGCAGCCGCCGATGCCGTGCATTCCGATGTTGTGTTTTTGGATGTATTCCGGTAACGGCTTGATAACTGCTTGCTGCTCTCCGATGAGCTCGTCTACAAAGAGGCAGAATGTTGCTGTATCTGTGGTGATCATTACCAGGATTCCGTCGTCCAGATTTTCGAAGTCTGATGCGATGTTGAATATCCTGTATAACCTGAGCACCGGATAACATTCACCTCGAATCATTATCATTTCACTGCCGTCCGGATCGAGGAATACGTCTCCGTCATTTGGTTTGAATGACTCTTGAATGGAAAGCATCGGGACAATAAAGACGAGGCTGCCTACGCGAAGCTTCATGCCGTCGATTATTGCCAGAGTCAGAGGTATGCGGATTTGGATAGTCATACCTTCGCCCGGTGTGCTTTCCAGAGAGATCGTACCGCCGACTTTGTCGATATTACGTCTGACGACGTCCATGCCGACTCCGCGACCGGAGAATTCTGTGACTTCATCGTTTGTTGAGAAGCCGGGCATAAAAATCATATGATAGACTTCTTTGTCTGTATATTCGTGATCCGGTTTTGAAGTCAGTCCTTTGTCGTTGGCTTTTCTTAAAATTGCGTTGCGGTCAAGACCTTGACCATTGTCTGAGATCAGGATCACGACATCGCCGCCGGCGCTGCGGGCTTCTAGTGTCAGTTTACCCATTGCAGGTTTGCCTGCCTTAAGACGGACATCGGGTTTTTCAATGCCGTGGTCGACGGCGTTGCGGATGAGGTGCATCAAAGGATCTGATAATGTATCGATTATGTTTTTGTCAACTTCTGTTTCTTCACCGATCAGGACTAACTCGACTTCTTTGCCGACTTTTTTACTGACGTCTCTGACTATGCGGTGCATTTTTTGGAAGGAGTTTGAAACAGGCAGCATGCGGATCGACATGACTATGTCTTGCAGCTCGTTAATCAGCTTGCGGAGCTCCTGACTGCTGCGTTCGAATGAGTCGATATGAAGATTTGCAACCTCGGGATTTTTTGTGACCATCGATTCTGTGGTAACTATCTCACCCATCAGGTTCATCAGCTTGTCGAGTTTGTTGACATTAACACTGATGAAGTTTTGCTTAACGACCGCCTCGGTTGTAGCCGGCTTTTCATCAATGGGTTTGTCGGAGGTTTCGTCGACTACCGGTTTCGGACGCATTGAAAGCGGAAGTTCTTCACTGTCGGGATCAAGCGGTAATATACTTGAGCTGTCAACATACATTATCCCGTCAACGACTTTACTGAGGGAGTCGGGGGCTTCTGAAGACTGGATGAATATTGTGAATCCGTTTGCGATGATTTCTTCGCTGACGGTGCTGTCTTCCAGGTCTTCGGGGATATGAACCATCTTTGTGCAATGGTCTGTCAACGTATTTGTAACGGTGAATGCCCGTAAATTTTCCATTTGGCAGCCGGTTTCAAAAATAACTTTGATTTTATAGAGAGGAGATCCGTCATCTACGAAGTCGGGATCTTCACCGACTGAGCTGCCGACAGAGGTTTCTACGCTGCCGGTGCTGCTGCTTCCGCTGCTGCCGGCGGTTTCTGCAGGTGCGGATCCCATAATTACCTGTGTATATTTATGTATTCTTTCGCTGAGCTCAGAGAAATCGCCGTCGGATTCGGCTCCTGCAAGGAGTTTTTCGACTTCGACTTTGAATTTATCTCCGGCTTCAAGGACAAGCTCGGTTATGCCTTCGACCGCATCGGCATCTGTGCGTGTTTTGCCTTCGCGGATTTTATCGAACATATCTTCAAGTGCATGCGAAAGTTTTGCCAGATTGTCAAGCGACATCATTGCTGATGAACCCTTGATGGTGTGCATAACCCGAAAAATTTCATTTATATGCTCTTCGGTCATATTTTTAGATTTTTCGCTTTGCAGCAGTGTCTCTTCGAGCGCTTCAAGCAGT